>Ga0163199_1001724_pt1 | contig 13528 bp, 2 predicted proteins | sample PL_2010_150m_FD_113537 | JGI IMG/M metagenome (GOLD analysis project Ga0163199, IMG submission 113537) | Freshwater microbial communities from Powell Lake, British Columbia, Canada to study Microbial Dark Matter (Phase II) - PL_2010_150m | ecosystem: Environmental > Aquatic > Freshwater > Lake ... | reverse complement strand
CTTCGTCGCATACAGGCTCGCGGGCCGGAGGTCACTAAGATGGAGAAGCCCCTCTTTATGTCTGGCCCGCTTCCGATCGATGCCGGATTCCGTGCCGGCATAAGAGCCGGTCTCCTGGAAGTAGATATCCACCTTGGATGCTAGAAGGGAGGACTTTGTCGATCTCAGCGCGCTCAGGCTTGTGCCGACATCGCTCTGGAGTGCGTAGGGACTCATTGCGGATGGCAATACCGAGGGATCCGCATCGGAGATGTTGATCGATCCGCTTGTGTAGGCGGTGACCGTGCCCGCAGTGTTTTTACTGACGGGATTCAACCCGTTGATCGATCCCCCCGCGACCATTTCCAGCGTGCCAGTCTCCGCAGGGAACAGATTGATCTTTCCTACAATGTTGATGTCACCCCCGAATGCGGTGCTCCGCAGAGTTGGCGGCATGATCGTTCCAACCGTGGAGAAAACGTCAAGCGACGAAACATCTCCTTCCGCCAGGCGGATCCAAGGCTGCGAGGCGGAAGGATTCACCGAACGGAAGAGGTTCTGGTTGCTGATCCAGTATGCAAGAATCGGCTGGGTGGACTGCGTTGTTGCTGTTGCCGAAACACTGGCTGAGTCCACCGTGGTCATGCGGTGTGTGATGCTGCCTCCAAGGGAGGAGACATTGACATAGGAATCCGGGGAGTAGGTTGAGAAGTAAGTTTTATACCAGAATTTGTTCTGGATTCCCTGTGGGAGCCAGAAAGTGTTCACGACAGGACCAAGTAAAACGTCTTTCCGAGCCGAAACATCGAAGGAACTTTTGCCGACAAACAGCGTGGTAGGCAGCCAGGTGAGGGCGTCTCCGCCGGTTTTTGGTGAACGGCTGGAATTTGTGAGAATGGATCCGCCTGCAGCCAATCGTCCGGTCCCACGCTCGACGTAGTATGCCCCACCGCTGATATCACGGCCTGAGGTGACTTTCAAATTGCCCCCGCCCAACTCAAGCAGAGTCTTGGCGCTCGGGGCGAGCCTGGCAGCACCGGCAAGCCCCGGGGCCCTGGCGTTTGTCGGGATGACGGCGTCCATATTGATGATATCCAGACCGGCCGACAGCGTGACGTCGCCTCCGCCAAGCGCTCCAACTCCTTCGAAGAAGTTGCTGAAATCGATCCACCATGCCGTGGACGCGGAAGGATCTGATACGCTTGTGATGTTGTTCCCGGTGTCGACCCCAGCAACGCCAAAGAGACCGCTTCCATCAACGTAATCTCTACGGTAGAGCCAGTTGTTCGGGAGTTCCTTGGAAGAACTCACCACATCCGCACCTCCACTGACAGTGTATCTGCCGATTGTTCCTCTTGCGAGAAGTGAGATGTTTCCGCCGGCCATCGACCACTGCGGATCGTAAGTCTGCTGAGGCGGCCCCAGTTGCGAGGTTTGGGGTGGGTTGCCGCCAGGCCCTGTGAGCACCGGCGTGACGAAGTCGCCAGCCGAGTAAATGGTGTTCGGGTTGGCGATTCGCGCCCCGGCCGTGTAAATCGCGGCAAACGGGTTCAGCAGCTTGATGTCGCGCGCCGCAGAAAGCTGGATGTTCCCCGTGCCTGTCCTGATCACCTGGAAGTTGGACAGGGACGCGGTTCCCATAACTCCAGCTGTGGTATTTTGGGCGCCGGAAATGTTGACCGTTTTGCCGATTCGGATGGAGCCTTTCGTGCTGCCGAGAGCGGAATCCGAGAGGCGCTGGCTTGAGTCAACAGCCGTAAGATCTGTCCCCGAGGTGATGCGGAACGCCCAGGATTGAGTGTTCGTTGGCAGGTTCGTATTGATCGCCATCAGGGGGGCCAGCCACATCGAGGAGTTGCCGTTGCCGCCGGTCGTGGGATTCACAGCCGTGAATCCATCGCTCAAGGTATTCCAGAAGACAACATTGCCCGGAGCGCGAATGGTGAGAACGCCGGGGGCGGACTTGGGTCCGAACCGGAAATCGGCGAGATTCCAGTCGAAGCTCCAGTTCGAGGCGGAATTGCCTAGAGTGATGTCTCCATTAACGGTCGTGTTGATGATTTCTGCGCCCGGAGCGACCACCAGAAGCGAAGAGAGCCCCTTGGGGTCTCCGGCTCCCAGGAGTGAGTTGACCATGGCCGTGTAACCTGCAGTCGTCGTTCCTGACGCACCCATAAACTGAACCGCATTGTCGTAAATCAGCCTTTCAGTAGTTCCTGCTGCGAGGCTGGACGAAGGAAGTGAGCTAAAGGAAGATCGGCTCCCCGTGATCTGTCCGGTGGCGCCCGTCACTGTAAAAACCTTGTATCCCTCCACGAGGATACTCGACGCGCCGACGATGTCTCCCCGGAGCTGTGAGACCGCAACACCGAGGTTGCCGGCGACAGTCCGTTGGGGAGCTCTGAGGTGGACAGTCCCGGTAAACTGCCCGTTAAAGGCGCTGGAACCCGGAGTGGTGTACGAGCCGGGAACAAAAGCCGCAACCGAAAGATCCATTTTTGAGCCTGCCTGAATGTCCAGAAGCGCCGTGGCGCTGACCGCTCCGTTGATTTCGGAACCCGCCTCGATTTTGATGGATCCGCCTTTTCCGGCGTTGCTGAAGTTACGTGCTGCGACAGTGAGGACGGATGTCGGGAGCAGCGTGATGTTTTCTTTTGCAATCAGGTTGATTTCTCCCCCGGTAATACCCGAGGCGTTGATTGTTCCCGAAACCGATATCGAACCCGAGTCGGCAGAGAGAGTGAATTTTTTAGCAAACGTGGAACCCGAGACGGTGATGTCGCCGGAGCGGATGCGAAGATTTCTTTCCTCAGTGAACCCTCCCCGGTCAAGCGCCGCTGTCAGGCTGGTGAAGGAAGCCAAATTTCCAACATCAAGAAGGAAAGTGCCGAATGTGCCGCTGGAAGATCCGCTTCCAAGCAGGGTTCCAAGAGAACTGAATGCGCCGGAGGATTTGATCGCCAGCATCCCCGCATTTCCGCCAGCCGTGGAAGCCGCAACAGATACGCTGCTTCCGGCCAGCAACCGGACTGCGCCGGAATTCGCCGTGAGAGAAATACTGCCACCATCGGTATAGCGAACGAGATCGTAAAATGTTTGGGAGGTGCCCGAAACATCCAATTGACCGCTGATATCAATATTTCCGGAGGTGGAAGTAATGTTCAGAAGCCCGCTGGGCATACGAATTTCGGAACCTATGGAAACCGCCGTTCCCTGAAGCGACAAGCCAGCGCCCAGACCGCCGGAGACAGAAGAGGTCCCTCCATTCGAGAGGATGCGGAGTTGTCCGCCTGCAGTAATTCCCTGACTTGACCCCGCACTCCCCGCCACCAACGGGGTGATGATATCCATGGCTCCGGCTGTGGCAAAGGTTCCGCTGCTCTGGGTGGACACCCCGTTGCGGGCGCTGAGAGTGGTCAGGTTGTATCCCGAAATCCCAAAATTGTTGGCGCCGATCGTGATGGTCCCGGCATCGGCCATGAACGCCCCGGAGAGGGGAGGGGCTGGTGCGGCCAGACCGGTAGCGCCGGAGGGGTTCTCAAAAACGATGGAATTGGCAGCAAACAAAGCGGTGCCAGCCCCTTGGTTGTAGGCCCGGATTCCGCTTTCCACCTGCACCGTTGACGGGTTGTCACCGCCGGCGCGGAATCGCAGTTCCCGCAGGGAGGACGATCCGAATGATCCCGCTCCGTAGATGTCGATACTGCGGTAGCTGCCAATGGTCAGGCGATCAACTTGCTGGAGCCGCTGCAGAAGGGACCCTTCAAGCACCAGATGTGGGCTGACCACGGAGCCAGTCAATGGTCCTGCCTGCGGTTGCATCAAGATGCTGACCTGTCCGCTGTTGAGGGTGAGAGAAGATGCATCGAACATTGCGGAGGATGAAAAATCCGACCCATACGAGGAGTCAGCAATGACGCCCGCACCTTTTATGAGTGCGCCCGCCCCGAGTACGAGTCTCGGAAGGGTGGATGCGGTCAGACCAGTTCGTGATAAAGCAATGTCGGTATTTCCACTGACCCACAACAAACTTCCATCGCCGTTGACCGACAATGATGTTGCCGGTGTTGTGAGGCCACCACTTGATTGAACGGAGGAGCCCGGCGCGATTGTCGTGGTCTTTCGTGAAGCTAGGATAATTTCAGGGGAGGTGAGTGGTGCCCCGGCGTTTGAAACCAAAACATTGTCCGCACGCACCTCAACGGTGATTCCAGACGAGAATTCCCGCCGCAGCCCGCCGATCAAGACGCTCTCCGCACCCCACGAGGAAATTTTGTCGGAACTTAATACCGTGGGGGTTCCGGGAGGCGCTGATCCGCTGCCGCCAACGATAGCTATGTCGCCGTATGCACTCACGTCGATATTCGCCCCTCTGCCTCCCCGGGGTCTTGAAGTAAGAATCTTGCCGTCCAGTCTGAGGCTCGAGTTTCCGTGAAAACTGACGCTCCCGGAGTCAATGGGAAGTCTTTGCAGCACGGTGGCGTCAAATCTTTGGGCTGCTTCTGGCATGAAAGTCTCCGTCTGAAATGTTTCATACGAGGCGCGATCAGCGACGACATCGGGCGGCACCACTTCGAACAAAGTCCGCTTGGCCGGAGCCTTTGATGCGGGATTATACCGGTTGAATCGATAGCCGAGCGTGTAGGATGCCCCTTCCTCAGACGTGGAGCCTGCTGATTTGGCAGAAACATTCGACAGGTCCGAGGTGGGAGTGACGAGAAACGCACCCGGCATCAGGGCGTATCGTTTCGGCAAAAGCGTGTAGCTCCCTTTTGGCAGGCCTTCGCTGCCGTCCAGATAGATCTGGTCTCCAATGGAAATTTTATTCGAAGTATAGCCGGGGTCCTTGGCCAATGATGCGGCGTTCGCCCCGGTGTTGAAGGAAGCGAAAGGACTGTATTCCAAGCCGTAGTCGGGAACGATGGCGTAGGATTCGACCACTTGGGCCCAGTAGCGGCTGGCTTGTGGAGTTGGAGCAGTATCAAAATCCCCAGGGTTGATCGCGGCACGCGCCGACCAGGTCTTGCCCTGATAGGTCACGAGGTCTCCGGCGGCATAATTCGTAGAACTATTCCAATCGCCCTTGGAACTGCCGAGCAGGTCGGTGCTTCCTCCTGTGCCGCGAGCCCACTTGTAGGCCAAAAGGTCACCTCCGCCGCGAACATCAATCGTGGATCCCTCCTCCGTGGTGACCTGGTTGCCCGCCACATTGACGGACTTCTTCGGAAGTCCGGTTACGGTCACGTTGACCCCGCGGGGATCAATCCAGGAAAGACCATCGGGACTCAGGCCGAATGGAATGAGAAGAGGTTCGCCCGTCAGAGAGTCCAGCCCCGACACCGAAGTCAAGCTGCCTGCTCCCAGGACAACCGATTGAGCGGTCGGTATTGTCATCGAGGATCCGCTGTTGATGTCTGAGGGCTGCTCAAATGTGCTCGTCGAGGGATCGAAGTCTGTTCCGTCCCATCCCAACGTGATCGATCCAAGGGGAGCCCTAAGGGTTCCGCGTTGTGAGATGTTCGAAGCATATATATTGAGATTTCCACCCGCTGACAGAGGCGTTCTCCTGGGCACTCCAGGGAGAATCGTGACAGACCCGCGCCCTCCTGCGGGGTCGTAGGCAATAATCGTGAAATCTGCCAGTGTGGTCGGGTAGATTTGTCCGGCTTCCAAAGTCAGGTCGCCGACTATGCTGAGGGTTCCGCTGCCACGAATATCTCCATTCGATGCGCGAATGGCGGCATTTCCAATGTTTTGCAGCGAGAGAGTTCCGACATCAACCAAGTCCGCATTCAACGTCAAACTAGCGGGTCCGTAAGTCGGTTTCGGATAGTAGGCTTTTCCTGCGGCCGGCACGGGATATTGCTGAAAGGCAAAGAAGGTGTCCGCTGGGTTTAATGGCTGCTGGAACTGCCGCCCGATTGCAATGTAGCGCGCTGTCAGGCTGACTGGGGCATTAGCTTTAATTATGCCTCCCGCTGCGACGCGGAGCTTCCCGGAAGCGTTGATGCTGACCGGCCCCCTGAACTCCACGTTTCCGCCGTAGGGAATGGGATCGGCTCCTGGGTAGTATTTATACCCGAGATCCAGTGAGGCAAATCCGCCTTCTGAAAATCTGGACACTGAGAAGTGACTGATTCCTGTGATTTCCGGTGGAGTTTCGAAGGCTTTAGCCAAATCAACAGTTCCAGCAAACACCTCTCCGAATTTCGATGCCAAAGGATGGTTTGCAAAGGCGGTGCTGCTGCCGGTCTGGGTGACGATCAAATTGATGTCGGCACTCGTGCGGCTGGCCCCGAAGGAATAGAAGCGGCCGGACGAAACTGATAGCGTTCCGCCCGTTGCTGATGGACCTCCGGCGAACCCGCGCAGAGTTGCGTCGGAGTAGAGCATCTGGGACCCCTCCATCTCGATCGATCCACCGTTGGAGTCGATTTGCGTCGGAATTCCGCGTCGCCCCCAGGGCTTTTCGGTCAGCCCGCTTCTCGCGCTTGGCCGGGATACGGCGCCCGACAATTGCTGAGGATCGACATCAAGGATCGCACTGGTGCCGGAAACATCAAAAACCGCGCCCGCCTCGGCAAAAATATTTCCGCTGATATAGATCGAGCCGCCGTCGTAAACCGTGCCCCGCCGCCTTCCGTAAGGATCCGGAGTCAAAACGGCTCTTCCGGAAACATCGATGGAAGCTGTTTCTGTGATATATACAGTAGGAAGGGCGAAGCTGGCCGATTCACTTAGGATCCGGGGCAAGCGGAACTCACTCCGGCCGGTAAGGGTTACGGATCCCCCCGGAGCTTCGATTCGCCCGCCTAAGGAAATGGCATCGCCGGAAATACTGACCGACGCTCCCGGATCCGTTCGGATGACAGAACCCTTTCCGATGACGATGAGCCCAAGCGCCTCAAGTTTGCCTTCTGTGAAAGAGTCGTCAGCACCTGCTGCAGAAAGACTCAAGCTGACCGGGGATCGCAGTCCTTGTTCGGCTAGATGGGTCCTGAACCGCATTCCTTTGCCGCCTGGCGAATGAGGTTCAAGAATCCAGCTCTCCGCAACCAAGTCGATCTGTGTTCCAGGCAAAACCGAGATGGCTGGAACGTTTGCGCCGTTGGAGTCCTTGCCGCCAATACCCTTTACCGAATAACTGGTAAATCCACCTTTGCGGAAGAAGTCCGGCTTCAAGGTCAGTATGTCCGGTCCGCCCTCTGTCTCTCCGATCTGCACCAGCGAGGACTGGACAGTGAGAGAACCTCCCTTCCCGGTGGAGTAGGCTTCTAATGTTCCTTCCATCACGAGCCTTCCTCCGATGGTCGTCGATAGAGAGGGGTCCTTTCCTGCAAGGAGCGAGATCGAGCCTGCCTTGCCGACGACGACTTTGCCAGCGTAGGAAGCGAGTGCTCCTGCGGAGGCGGTCACCCGGCTGCCGGCTGCGAGATTGATATCGTAGGCCTCCAAAACGACAGAGCCGCCATTTGTTGATCTCCGGATATCTGAAGGGACATTGGATGTCGGGCGCTCATCTACCAGCATGCCGGAGACATCAAGGTGTGCTCCTGCGGCTATCGTGATTTTTCCGCGTCCAGCAACCGGACTAGGCGCGGCTTTTCCGGCGAGTTGATCCCGCGCGGAGAGATCCTGATACAGGTATGGAGAAAAATTAAAGGCCTTGATGGAGAGAGTGCCGCCGGGAGCGTGAACCTCGCCTTCGATCAGGGCATTCGATGCGGTCACAGCAAGGGAACCCCCGGCCGGGATGTCGACGCGCACTCCCTTCGGAACGGAGAAGCTGCCATCGCTGTTCTCGATGGTGACGTTCCCGAATCCACCGGCGTCCTGGCGAAAGATATCTGTTCCGACAAGGAACTGGGATCCTGTCGAGGTGGTTTGCGGTTGCGAAACAAAACTGACAGCTGGCGGAGCCGGGGAGGTCTCGATATAGCGGATGTCGGATGTGGAAGCCTCGATTCTGTCCTGTCCTTTAAATGCGATGTTCAATGACGAGAGCGCAGGGGGAGAGTTCAATTGGCGGGGACCAGTCACGGTTTGTCCGATGATGTCACCGGAGAGGTCCACGACAGGCGCGGTGGCGCTGAAAGTTCCTCCACCAGCCCCCTCGATGTAGGGGGCTTCCGTATAGCCACCTGTGGGAGCCAGGGGCTTGCTGTAGGTTTTGCTGACACCCCACTTGCTGGAACTGCGTGTGGTGGTTTCCTCAAAAACGCCGTCGTATTTGATATCAGGTGTGGCATTGGCGATGTTAATCAAATTTCCCCCTCTCAGGAGCTGAGTGGTTTTGATTTTTCCACCAGAATTGGAGTAATACCCACCTGAGACATCTACGGTTGCACCGCGCTCGATGACTACTGAGCCTCCGGCTTGCATCGTGATGGAGCCACCTTCTGCGGTCAGCTGCGACACATCGCTCTGCACGACATTGGCGATTCCCGTCAGATCTCCCAGCGGGGTGCCAAGCCACTGGCGCCCTCCGTAGATGCCGCTTTTCCTTATGTCCACTGTCATGGATTTTCCACGCACTGACGATGTTCTCTGGAGGGGTGAATCCGCAAGTTCCGACCCCCTCAATTCCACCTTCATGAGATACTTTGAGAGGTCCACCGCCGCATCGGTCGTGCCGCTGACATCAATGGTGGCTCCCTTACCGACGAGGATTTGACCGGTTTTGAACAGAAACCGCTGAACACCCGACTCGAAATTGGAGGTCAGCCCCGCTTCCACCGATCCGGTGGCGTCGAAAATGGTTCTGCTTTCATCTGTATCGCGATAGGGCCAGACGCCAGCACGGATTCCGATATTTCCACTTGTCGCAATTACATACGACTGGGCGCCAAAAGAAACGGTTAGCCCCTCGATGTTAATTTGGGAAACCTCCGGGAGTTTTGTCCCCGGAACCGTAGATTTGTCGGCATAGTCAGGGACGATTTGAGTTACGGACGAATCCGCAAAGCTAACTGATCCGGTGTATTGAGAAAGGAAGGGGGAAAAACCAGACCCGACGGCACCCGAGTTGTCGAAATTCGGGTTGGCCACAGCACCGTAGCTCGCGAGGATGTCGATTCGCCCGTTCAGACTGACAGAGGTTGAAGAATTGATTATACCCCGTTGCTCGATAGTCCTGCCAACAATAGTGACGCTTCCCGTCGCCGCTTCGATAATTCCGCTGTTCGTAACGCGGCCTTCATTTTCTCCAACAACACCGACCCAGACGTCCAATCCCCGCAGACTGGGGTCATCGCTGTTATGAGACTGCACCCCAACCTGTCGGCCTGCGGCGAGGATCGTCTGGCCGCTGGGCGTGGAGATTGTTCCCTCATTGCGCACATTCGCTCCCACCAGCATGACCCGCCCGCCATTTCCTTCGGCGCTCACCGGGCCGGAGATCGATGCGCCAGCCTCGACCACGACATCGCCGTTTCTTCCATCGGCGGTCAGGGGGGCGGCCGGCTTGAACTCCTTGGTTCCGTCTGCACCGCCCGGGACGTCCAGCGCAGAAAACAAGAATTGGGCATCCTTGTTGTTCAGCAACCCCTGCTCCACCAAGCGATCGTTGATCGGGAGGGAGGAGGCGACGAGCGTGCGGGCGTTTACCTGGCTGCCGGCTCCGAAGATGATTCCGTTCTGGTTAATGATATAGACCTGTCCGTCGGCTTTGATCTGTCCGCGGATCTGGGAAGGCTTTCCGGAGGGGTCGAAGACCTTGTTGAAGGCGATCCACTTGCCCGAGTCTGCTCCCCCGGCGGTTTGATCGAAGTTGACGGAGGTGTTTTTTCCTACGTTGAAGGTTTTCCAGTCCAGGAGCGCCTGTTGCTTGGTCTGGGTGATATTCACCGCGCTTCCGGATTGGACTGGTGCGTTGGCACCGGTCCACGTCCCCCCAGCGAGGCGTTCGAGCCCACCGGGAACCAGCCCGTCAGGGACGCCTCCGTCTCCCGCAGCCGCGCGGGCGGCTGCCTGAAGCTGGCGCATGTCGCTGATGGCCTTGGTGGTGCGGGCGAGCCGGTCCTGGGCTTTCGCCTTGGCGAGCGAAGCCGCCTCGGCGCCCGCGTTTTGCCGGGCTTCCGTATTTTTGCGGCCGGAACTACCGGTTGCCCCACCGCGCAGGATGTCGCCAGCGTAAATGGCTTGGGCGCAGACAGAGACGATCAGAACGCAGATAAGAACGACACCGCCCCCGCGTCCCCATGCCTGCGCAGGAAAGCCCCCCACCTCGCGCCTTCGCGGCGTCGCGGGAAAATCCTGCGCGGGCGCGCGGTATGGGTCGGTTTCTGGCATGGGCAAAATCGCCCAATAACTTCCCCGCTCTACTGGCTCCGCGAAAGGAGCGGATTGTTACGTTTTTGTCACAAAAGCTGCCAAGCGGGCGGAGCGCTCAGTTTCGGTGGTTCAGCGTTCAGACCAAGGCAGCCCGAAGTGAGCTTTCCGAAGGAGTGGAAGAACTGCAAATTTGTCAGAATGCAGGCGGGTTCACATCTGGAAAATGCCGAGCGCGCTCCATGGTGTCTGGGGGCAGAAGTCGGATGCCTGCGGTTGACTTGAGCCGCTGTCGCTCTAGTGTGGTCGCTCGATGAATTCTCCGCGCCGACATGTTCTTTTTGTCTGCACCGGCAACATCTGCCGCAGTCCGATGGCGGAGGGGCTTTTCCGCAAGATGGGGATTCCTGGCGTCACCGTGGAATCCGCCGGCCTCAGCGCCGCCTCAGGACAGCCTCCGAGCACCGATGCCGTGCGGGTGCTCGCGGCCGAGGGGATCGACATCTCCAAAATTCGCAGTCAGCCGGTCACCGAGGAATTGCTGGAGCGGGCAACGCACATTTTCGTGATGACCCGCGATCACCTTCGGATTCTGGACCTGTTTTTTCCCGAGGCTATGGACAAGGCGGCTCTCGTTCTCGGCGACGAGCCAGGGAGCCCTGACGTGCCGGACCCGATCGGCCAGGGCGGAGTGGTTTACGAAAAATGCAAGGACACGATTGCCCGCGCCCTGCCATCCCTATTAGAAAAGATTAACGCATCACCCATGACGACACCATCCACCGAATTCACCGCCCTTTCCGCGACGGATCCACAGATCGCCGAAGCCATCGCCCATGAACACGGGCGCCAGTTCGAACACATCGAACTCATCGCCTCCGAGAATTTCACCAGCCGCGCGGTGATGGAGGCGCAGGGGTCCTGCCTGACAAACAAATACGCGGAGGGCTATCCCGGCCGCCGCTGGTATGGGGGCTGCGAATTTGTGGATGTCGTGGAGACACTCGCGATCGAGCGGGCGAAAAAACTTTTTGGCGCCGACCACGTCAACGTCCAGCCCCACAGCGGGAGCCAGGCGAACATGGCAGTCTATTTCAGCGTCCTCACTCCCGGCGACCGGATCCTGACCATGGACCTCGCTCACGGCGGACACCTGACCCACGGACACAAGGCGAATTTTTCGGGAAAACTTTATGAGGTCCACCATTACGGGGTGAGCCGGGATACCGAAATGATCGACTACGACGCCCTCGAGCGTCAGGCGGCCGAGGTCAAGCCGAAGATGATCACAGCCGGGGCTTCCGCCTATCCCAGGACAATTGATTTCGCCCGGATGCGGGCGATTGCGGATTCGGTCGGAGCCTATCTCTTTGTCGACATGGCTCACATCGCCGGTCTCGTGGCGGGCGGCGCCCATCCCTCGCCGGTGCCTCACGCGCATTTCGTCACCACGACCACCCACAAGAGCCTGCGCGGCCCGCGTGCGGGACTCGTCCTCTGCAAGGAGGAGTTTGCGAAGAAAGTGGATTCCCAGACTTTCCCTGGCGTTCAGGGCGGACCGCTCATGCATGTCATCGCGGCGAAGGCTGTCTGCCTGCTCGAAGCGCTCAAGCCGGAGTTCAAAGATTATGCCAGGCAGGTCGTCAGCAACGCGAAGGCTCTCTCCGCCCAACTCGCCCGGCTCGGCTACCGGATCGTGTCCGGCGGCACCGACAACCATGTGATGCTCGTGGATCTCCGGCCGCGCGGAATCAACGGGGTGGAAGCCCAGACGACCCTCGACAAGGCGGCGATCACTGTAAACAAGAACGCCATTCCGTTCGATACCGAGCCGATCAGCAAAACCGGCGGCATCCGGGTCGGCACCCCGGCGATGACGACGCGCGGACTCGGCGAGGAGGATATGATGCAGGTGGCGGATTTTATTCACTCGGCGCTCGAAGTCCGGAATGACGAAGCCGCGCTGGCCGCGCTGAGGAAAAAAGTCACCGGCTTCACCGCGAAGTTTCCTCTGCCCTGACAAACGTGGAAGCGATTCTCTTCGATCTCGATGACACGCTGATCGTGGACGAGGAGATCTCGAAATCCGCCATGGAGGCGACAGCTGGGCTCGCCGCGAAACTTCATGGCGCCGACTCCGGCCGGTTCCTGATCGATGCCAGGCGGATTTCGCAGGCCCTCTGGTTGGAAAATCCGGCTTTGGATTATTGCGCAAACATCGGCATCACGGCCGAAGAATGCCTGTGGGGGGAATTCGCAGGACAATCCTCCGATCTCACCGCGCTTCGTTCCTGGTCCATGGAATTTCGGACTGCTCTTTTCGATGCGGTTCTCCGTGAGCAGAGTCTTCCCGGGGACGATGGCTCGCTCGCCGTGCATTTTGCAGACTCCCGGCGCAAACTTCAGCGTCTCATGCCGGATGCCAGAGAAACCCTGGCTCGTCTCAAACCCTCCTTCAGAATCGGCCTTCTGACAAATGGTGCCCCTGACCTCCAGCGCGAAAAAATTGCCGCTTCCGGCCTCGCTCCGTTTTTTGATTCCATCGCTGTCTCGGGCGAACACGGTATCGGCAAGCCGAGACCGGAGATCTTTCACATTCTCCTTGATTCGCTTGGAGTGACTGCGAGCGGCGCGGTCATGGTCGGCAACAGCCTCGCTCGCGACATTGCCGGAGCGCAAAAGGCGGGAATTACCCGCACCATCTGGCTCAAGGTCCCTGGTTCGGAGGAATACGCCGACGTGACCCCCGACCAGACGATCACCGGCCTTCACGAGCTTGTCCCTCTGCTGCCACCAACAAAAATTTGATGCGGCCGCATCAAATTTGGTTGAGCGGACGAGGCGACTTGCGTGGCAAGCAGAGCGCTGATAGACAGGCCGGCATGTTGAGAGTTCGAGCATTCCAGGGGCTGAGCCCGAAACCCGAATTGGCGGCCGATGTGGCCTGCGTGCCGTATGATGTGGTGAACCGCGAGGAGGCGGCAGCGCTGACCGCCGACAATCCGAACAGCCTGATGCATGTCGATCGCGCAGAGATCGGACTTCCGCCGGAAACCGACCCGTATTCAGACATCGTGTATGCGACCGCCAAAAGCAACCTGGATGCGCTGGTCGCTTCAGGAGCGCTGGTCCGCGAGTCCGCGCCAGCGATATACCTGTATCGCCAGCAGATGGGCAACCACGTCCAGACCGGCGTCGCGGCGGTGTGTCACATCGAGGACTACGAAAACGACATCATCCGGAAGCATGAGAAGACGCGGAAGGACAAGGAGGACGACCG
>Ga0163199_1001721_pt1 | contig 13544 bp, 7 predicted proteins | sample PL_2010_150m_FD_113537 | JGI IMG/M metagenome (GOLD analysis project Ga0163199, IMG submission 113537) | Freshwater microbial communities from Powell Lake, British Columbia, Canada to study Microbial Dark Matter (Phase II) - PL_2010_150m | ecosystem: Environmental > Aquatic > Freshwater > Lake ... | reverse complement strand
TAGGTAATCTCTCAGCAAACTTTCTATTCTCATCTGCTTAGCCACACGAAAAAGCAAATTCAGGTCTTTGTCTTTTCGTTTGAGATAATTTTTAAGAATCTCTGCCATTGTGTCTTTGCCAATTTTATTTCTGAATTTTACAGCGTCACACACCGACTTTTCCAAACTGAATATTTTGAACCCATCCAGTTGTATTTGTTGCAACCCCACAAGATGAGCGCTCCAATAATAGATTTTAACAGGCGGATAATCAATCAGCTTTACCTTTGTTTTATTGGGGAAAGCGACATGGTGTACAGGCGGTATTTGTCCAATCAGTTCGTAATAATGCCATGCCGAAAACATACAGAAGATTCCTTGTGGATAAATCTTAGCTACTTCGGTCAATTCATCCCGCTGAATAAATGTACTGTACCTGTACAAACCCGGTTTGATTTTCTCCACAATCCCCTGTTCCATCAGCAAACGCAAAGCGACATACAAAGAACTCTTTTTGTTTAGTTCCCTGCTTGACAGATAACCATGGTTCTCTTCAAAAATTGAGGACAATATTACATTTTGATTTTTCATAATGGACAAATATACGGTAATTACAATCAATTACCGTATATTTGAGTGAATTAAGCAGAATTCTGTTCGTTTTTTGTTAATGAGCGAATTACCATTTACGAAAACAACAGATTTTGAGAGGTGACCAAGTCCTTTTGCAACTACGGCCAATAATGCAATATTGGACATACTATACCGGATTAATTCGTTTCTTCAGTTCTTCGATAGCTATGTTCACTTCCCTTACCCTGCCTACCCTGATTGCATCAGCAAGGGCCAGTAGCTCATAAAGTTTGGCGTCTTTTATTGCAGCCTCTGGGACTGTTTTGTACAAAGGTACAATTGCCTGCCCTCGGGTGGCCCCTTTGGCGGTGGACCAAACAAATAAATCGCTCTGCGATGTGATGATAGTATTTAAAGGCGGCGCGCTATGCGCAGTTGCCAACCCCCTGACCATAGCGCCGGGAGACGCAGGGAAAACATATTTAAGGCCATAGATCAAAAAATCCATAAAAGACGAACGGTATAACTCCCGTTTGTCTTCCGAAACAAGGCGGGCCATGCGACTACGCTCCAGACTTTCCGAAACTTCAGAAGCGCTGATCTTCAGTGATTCTGCTAGATCAGCAAAACGAATATTGTCAATATTCATTGTGCTCAATTTTAACAAAATCACCACATCTTGTGGACGCATTCCATTGTGATTCTTCATTTTAGTCAAGTATATTTGCAATTCGCGAATTGCAAATATACAAATTACTTTTAGTTTGATCTATCGTTAGGGGATTCTTTTAGAAAGGCTTATTTCTAAACGCAATTAATTTAAACAAAATGTTCTATACTCCAGTTGCTATAAGCATTGATTTACTAAAAACTGACATTTAGCCACAGCAATTCTTCATTGCTTGACCGACAGCTTTTATTATTTGACTAAAACATACCAATACGCATGTTCTATTGCTATTCCTTTGCGTTAAATGGGTTTAGCGCCTTCTACAATTGTCATTTCATCAGTATATAATTTTATTTTTAATGGTCTGATGGAATACCCAGATATTCATTTTCGGTTGGTGTGAAAATATGCTCGTGGGTATTTCATTCGGAGTATTAAACTCCTTCAGGCATACCGATTGCCTCATAAGCCTGGTTGCGAAGTTGTGGGGTAAATCCAGCATCGATGATACATTTTTGCATCTGCTGGGCATTCATGGAAAATGAGGCACCTGCTGCAGAGACAACATTTTCTTCGATCATGATTGATCCAAGATCATTGGCTCCTGCGTGCAGGGCAAGCTGCCCGGTTTCTTTTCCGACTGTCAGCCAGGAGGCCTGGATGTTCTCAATATTGTTCAGCATGATCCTGCTGATGGCTATCATTCTGATATAATCGACGGGTAAGATGGCTTTGAATTCTTTGCTTTTCCCCAACAATGTGCCTTCCGACATAAACGGCCAGGGAATAAATGCTTTGACCCGGACTGTCAGCAGGCTTTTTTGCCTGCAGGTCCCTCAATTGAACGAGATGTTCCATTCGCTCCATCGGAGTCTCAATATGGCCAAACATCATGGTTGCCGAGGTCAGCATGCGCAGCTGATGGGCTTCTTTCATCACTTTGAGCCAATCCTGCGCGGAAGCTTTACCGGGTGATATCTCTTTCCTGACACGGTCGCACAGGATTTCTGCCCCTGCGCCAGGTAGACTGTCCAGACCTGATTCCATCAGTTTTTCAAGGACTTCCCGGAAGGGAATCCGTTCTTTGCGGGCAATATGTACCACTTCGGGCGGACCCAGGGCATGCAGCTTTACTCCGGGATATTTCTGCTTCAATTCGCTGAACAGATCAGTATAGAATTTCAGACCATAGCGCGGATGCATGCCTCCCTGTAACAACAACTGACTGCCACCCAGCTGGATCATCTCATCAATCTTTTGGTGGTACTCTTCCATGGTAGTGGTATAAGTACCTTCACCGTTAATTTTTCTGTGAAAATTGCAGAAAGTACAACCTGAGATACAGATGTTGGTAATGTTAATATTCCTGTCGATCATCCAGGTAACTATATTACCCGGTTGATGAATTTGCCTCAAAGCATCGGCTACCCATATTAAATCGGGTGTAGAAGCCGCTAAAAACAGCTTCACTCCTTCTGATGCAGACAATGGTTCAAGGCGTAAAGCCCTCTCGAGCAGCAAATTTTCACTTTTCATTTCTCATTTCTCATTTTCACTGCAAATATTGGGCTAAAGGTAGTAATTTTGAGCCAATGCCATTTTGGATGGTTCATCAACCTCAGACTTAAAACCATGATATTAAACAAGAGTAAACCGGAAATTCTTCACCAGTTCAAAATCTTTCTGCTGAAAGAAACTGCCGACCTTACCAGGTTGTCGTTAAGTGAAGAAGAGTATCATTATGTGTTCGGAAAACTGAACAACGAACAAAGATTGGTTGAGATTAACCGCTTTACCAGCAAGCTGTTAATCGTAACTATCCCTGTTGCCAAGAGCCAATTCTCAATACTTGAGGCATGGAGAAGGAAGGGAAATGAAGTGGCACAATGGGCCAAAGACGAGAAAATCAAAACTTTAGAGATAACCTCTTTTTTGGAAAACGGTGAAAATATGCTTGCTTTTGCTGAAGGAGCGATACTGGGAAGCTATCAATTCCTGAAATACAATTCGAAAGCCGAAAAAACAAAGACTTCGCTTCAGGAGATTTATTTCAACAGCGAGTTGCTTTCGGAAAAAGATCTTGAAGAACTGTCTGTCGTGACCAAGGCTGTCTTCATTGCCCGGGACCTGGTCAATGAACCGGTGATCAGTCTGAATGCCGAAAAATTTGGCGCCATCCTTCATCAGATGAGCACCGAAGCAGGTATTCTATCTGAAGTACTTGGCAAAGAACAAATTGAAGCCCTGGGAATGGGTGGTTTACTAGCGGTCAACAAAGGAAGTATTGACCCTCCTGCTTTTGTTATACTGGAATGGAAACCCGGGAACGCAGTGAACAGCCAGCCTGTTGTATTGGTCGGGAAGGGCGTTGTATTTGACACCGGCGGACTTAGTCTTAAACCGACCCCCAAATCAATGGACTTTATGAAGTGCGACATGGCCGGCGGGGCTGCCGTGGCTGCCGCCATTTGGGTCGCTGCAAGCAACCATCTTCCGCTGCACCTTGTCGCTCTGGTTCCGATAACTGATAACCGACCGGGAGGGAATGCCATTACACCCGGCGATGTGATAACAATTTCAAACGGGGCAACGGTTGAAGTACTTAATACAGATGCGGAAGGCAGGCTAATTCTTGCGGATGCATTGTGCTATGCTAAAAAATATGACCCGATGCTGGTAATCGATCTCGCTACTTTAACCGGATCGGCTGCCATGACCCTCGGAGTCCATGGCATCGCAGCCATGGGAAGCCACTGCGGAGAACATTTTGAGCTGCTCAAAAAAGCCGGAGAAAGGGTCAACGAGCGAATCGTAGAATTGCCGCTTTGGGAGGAGTACGATGAAATGATCAAATCCGGTATTGCCGATATGAAAAACATCGGAGGGCCGGAGGCGGGAGCAATTACAGCCGGTAAATTTTTACAGCGATTTGTCGATTACCCGTGGATTCACCTCGACATTGCCGGTCCGGCGTTCCTGCAGACTGCTGTACATTACCGCACTGTTGGCGGAACAGCAACAGGGGTGAGGTTGCTGACCGATTTTTTCAACCTCATGGTTCAGAGATTAAGCACCGGCTCTAATTCTTAGCATGTTCCCCGATTGTTTGAATAAAAAGTTAAATTTGACAAATAAAGAGGACGATCAATTGTCGTTCTATACAATATAATACATTTATGGAGCCACATAAACTAAGAATAGGAATCACCCATGGAGATATCAATGGCATAGGATACGAGGTAATCATCAAAACACTGTCTGACAGTAGATTGTTGGAGACATGTACGCCAATAGTTTACGGTTCTCCAAAAGTTGCTGCTTATCATCGTAAAGCGCTGGATGTAGAGTTATTCAGTTTCAACCAGATCGCACATGCCCGGGAAGCCAATTCCAAAAGGGTCAACATCATCAACTGTGTAGACGAGGAGATTCGGGTTGAATTGGGGAAGTCGACCCCCGAAGCCGGTGAAGCTTCCCTGCTTGCCCTCCAGGCAGCAGTGAGAGATTTGAAATCCGGCGATATTGATGTGGTTGTAACTGCTCCCATCAACAAAGAAAATATTCAGTCCGACCAATTCAAGTTTCCCGGACATACCGAGTTTTTTGCCAACGAATTTGCAGCGAAAAATTTCATGATGCTGATGGTAGACGAACAGCTGAAAGTCGGTGTAGTAACCGGGCATATCCCGGTTCAGCAGGTACCGCAATCCTTAACCAAAGAGAAAATTCTAACCAATATCCGTATCCTGCACAAGACTGTACTGGAAGATTTTTCGATCCGCAAACCAAGGATTGCCGTTTTGGGTTTAAATCCACACGCCGGCGACCAGGGTGTCATCGGGTCTGAAGACCAGGATATTATTAAACCTGCTATCAAACAGGCCAGCGAAGAGGGAATCATTGCCATGGGCCCATTCGCGGCAGACGGATTTTTCGGATCCGGCGATTACAAGAAGTTTGATGCTGTTCTGGCGATGTACCACGATCAGGGATTGATACCTTTCAAGCTTCTTGCTTTTGAATCGGGGGTCAATTTCACCGCAGGTTTGCCCGTCATCAGGACCTCCCCTGGTCATGGTACAGCATATGATATTGCAGGAAAGGGTGTTGCTTCAGAAGATTCATTCAGAAATGCCATTTATCTGGCCATTGATGTTTTTGCATCCAGGAAACAATTCAAGGAACTTTCCAAAAATCCTTTGAAACACCACGAAATCGACAGGACAGGAGGAGAATAACCATCACCTAAACCGATGCTTATGTTTGAATACATCAAAGGATCCGTGATCAGTTTAACCCCTGCCGCTATTGTTGTAGAAGCAGGAGAAATCGGCTATTTTATCCACATTTCACTCACGACCTATTCACTTCTTCACGGCAGTGAAAAAGCAAAACTATTTCTGCACCAGGTCATCCGCGAGGATGCGCATATCCTTTACGGCTTCTTTGATCAGACTGAGCGTGAACTTTTCAGATTGCTTATCTCGGTCAACGGGATAGGTGCCAATACAGCTATCATGATGCTCTCATCCCACAAACCTGATGAGATACAACATGCCATTCTGAACGAAAATGTTGGCTTCTTGAAAAACATAAAAGGGATCGGGATCAAGACAGCTCAACGGGTCATCATCGATCTGAAAGACAAAGTTGGTAAATCAGCTGCAGGTGATCTCCTGTTCCGGTCAGGAGAAAACCCAGTTCGCTCGGAAGCGGTAGCTGCACTGGAAATGCTTGGTTTTAACAAAAAGGCAGTTGAAAAACTGGTAGATCAGGTGCTTACCGAACAACCGGCAATTGCCGTAGAAAATTTGATCAAGTTGGCGTTAAAGAGTTTTTGACCAAATTGAAAAAAATACTTATCAAGACCATTTTTGCTGCATCGCTCTCCGCATGCCTGGCATTATTTTGGCACAGCAACGCATCCAGTGGATCTGCAAATGCTATGCACAGGTCTTTTGATGCGTTCATTTCCCTTGCAGGAGATACCCTCAACAGTGACACAACAGCCATTCACCTGCATGCCAAAAAAAAGGAAAATCCATTTTCTCAGTTGAATGGCCGTGACAGTACGGCAATATACCTTAAAAAACCCTCCAATATCAAGACCGAGGTAGAGTATGATCCGCTCACCGGGCAATACCTGATTACCGAAAAAGCGGGTACGGTCGAATACCGTCTGCCCGGATCTCTAAGTTTGCATGAATACCTGCAAAGTGATCTGAAAGAGTCCATTGACCGTTACTGGAGGAAAAAAATTTCACAACGGTCCTTCGAAGCGCGTTCCCAAATTATTCCGCAGTTTCAAATAGGCGGAGACGCTTTTAACAAGGTTTTCGGGAGCAGCGTAGTGAACATCCGGCCACAGGGCTATGTCGAGATGAGCCTCGGACTAAAGAGCAACAGGAATGAAAATCCCTCCATTCCGACCAAAATGCAACGCAACACAACTTTCGACTTCAGCCAGAAAATCAACGTAACCTTAGACGGAGAGATAGGTGACCGGTTAAAGATGAGATTCAATTACAATACCGATGCAACTTTTGATTTTGAAAATAAAATAAAACTTAATTATACCGGGGGTGACGATGAGATTGTCAAGAATGTTGAAGCGGGAAATGTTTCCATGCCGCTATCCGGAACACTTATCCGCGGCGGAACCAATCTTTTTGGTGTAAAGACTGATCTCCAGTTTGGTAAACTATCCGTCACGGCGCTTTTCTCTCAACAAAAAGGGGATACCAAGGTGATCAGTACCCAGGGAGGTTCGCAACAAACCAAATTCGACATCAACGCAACAAATTACGATGCCAACAGAAATTTCTTCCTGGGGCATCATTTTTACGACACCTATGACCAGGCACTGGCTGAACTTCCGATATTGAAAACATCTGTAACCCTCAATAAAATAGAGGTTTGGGTTACCAATAAGTCCAGCCGTTTTCAGGAATCCCGCAACATCCTCGCTTTACTCGATCTCGGTGAGAAAAAACAAAACATGCAGAACCAGACCATCCCTGAATTTTCTGATACTCCCGGACTCTCTTATCCATCCAACGAACTTCCCAACAACAACATCAACGGTCTCTACAAGGAGATGACCACCACCTATTCAGCTATCCGTGATATATCCACACTGAATGAGGCTTTAAAACCCCTATCTCCGCGTGATTTCAATGCCGGTCGTGATTATGAAAAGATTGAGAATGCCCGGCGCCTCGATTCTACCGAATACACTGTCAACCGTCAATTGGGATACATCTCATTGAACATGGCGCTCAATTCGGATGAAATACTGGCCGTTGCTTATCTTTACACAGCCAATGGGGCGACCTTCCAGGTAGGAGAATTTTCGACTGACGGTATCGAAGCTCCAAAGACCCTTGTCTTAAAAATGTTAAAGGGCACGAATCTGAATCCCAAATTCAGGAACTGGGACCTGATGATGAAAAATATCTACAATATCCAATCGCAAAGACTTTCCAATGAAGCGTTTAAAATGGATGTTTTATACAGGAATGATGCATCTGGCACAGATCTGAATTACCTTCCGGATGGTCCTTTAAAAGAGAAAAACCTGCTGGGCATCATGAACCTGGATAACCTGAACAGTCAGCTCGATCCTTATCCCGACGGTATTTTTGACTTCATTGACCGGGTTACCATTGATGCACAAAAGGGGCGGATCATTTTCCCGGTAGTTCAGCCATTCGGTTCGAATCTCGAGAAAAAACTCAACGGAAATGCAGATGCGATCAAAAGGTATGTCTATTCATCCCTTTACAACAATACCAAGACGGCTGCCGAACAGGATGCTGAAAGGAACAAGTATCGCATCAAAGGCAGTTACAAAGGATTGTCCAATTCTGAAATCTCATTGGATGCCATTAACATAGCCAGGGGATCGGTAAAGGTAATGACCGGCGGAATGCAGCTTCAGGAGGATGTCGATTACATTGTCGACTATACCCAGGGACGGGTTAAAATAATCAATCAGGGACTACTTGAATCCGGAACACCTATTACCATTTCTACAGAGAGCCAGGATCTATTCAGCATGCAAAGGAAGACCATGCTGGGAACCCACCTGAATTACGAAATCAGCAAGAATTTCAACATCGGGTCAACCGTGATGTATTTGATGGAAAAACCGCTGACCCAGAAAGTGAACTATGGGGAAGATCCGATTGCCAATACCATGCTGGGATTCAATGGTAATTACAGCGCCTCCTCCCCGTTTATTACCAAGATGGTTAATGCACTGCCGTTCATCAATACCAAAGAGGAATCTAAAATTGCCGTTGAGATGGAATGGGCCAGGTTATTCCCCGGCCACTCCAAAGCTATTTCCAAGGAAGGCGCCGTTTATCTGGATGATTTTGAGGGGACCATCACACCCATCAACCTTAAATCCTTTATCGGATGGTCTCTTGCGAGTACTCCACAAGGGAACAATCAGTTTCCGGAAGGCAACCTGATCAACGACCTGGCTTATGGCTACAACAGGGCACGCCTGGCCTGGTATGTGATAGATCCCTTCATGCAACGGAATACAGCACCTTCTTATATGGTTCAGGATGAAATGCTCGATGACCATCGCGTACGCGAAGTATTTCAAGCTGAATTATTCCCCGAAAAGCAAAATCCGATCGGACAGCCCACCAATATTCCAACTTTAGACCTGGCATTTTATCCTGATGAGAGGGGTCCTTACAACTTTGATGCTAACCCTTCCGCATTTTCGGCAGGGATCGCCAGGGATGGCAAATTGTCGAAACCCGAGAGCCGGTGGGGTGGTATCATGCGTAAGATTGAAACCAGCGATTTTGAAGCAACCAATGTTGAGTATATTCAGTTCTGGTTGATGGATCCTTTTGCCGAAGACAAACCAGGGGAAGTAAACCCGGGTGGAAACCTCGTTTTTCATCTTGGAAACGTTTCTGAGGACATACTCCGCGACGGCAGAAAATCCTTTGAACATGGCCTTCCGGCCAATGGTGACTATACCGATCTGGATATCACCACCTGGGGGCGTGTTTCCAAACAGCAATCGCTGGTAAAGGCTTTTGATAACTCAGCCCAATCCAGGATTTATCAGGACATTGGTTTGGACGGACTCAATTCGAAAGATGAGCAAAGTTTTTACAAGAATTTCCTGGCATCCCTGCTCCCGATAGTTGATGCAACTGCATTCGCCCTGGTATCGAAAGATCCTTCCAGCGATGATTTTCATTATTTCCGGGGGAGTGACTATGATCAACAGAAAAAAAACCTGCTCGAACGTTACAAGTTTTTCAGCAACATCGAAGGCAATTCCCCAACCAATGAGCAATCCACTGAAAGTTATCCGACAGCTGCTACCTCAATTCCTGATGTTGAAGATATCAATGACGACAACACGCTGAATGAAACGGAGGCCTATTTCCAGTACAATCTAAAGATAGACAAGGCAAACATGGTTTTAGGGAAAAACTACATCACGGATGTAAAGACATCTGAGGTTACCCTCAAAAGCGGCAAGAAATCAACGATTACCTGGTATCAGTTTAAAGTTCCCGTTGCTGAACCGCAAAAATCATTCGGAATCATCAGCGATTTCAGATCAATCCGTTTTATGAGGATGCTGATGAACGGCTGGAAAAAACCGGTGGTTATGCGTTTTGCAACCCTCGATCTGGTCCGGACCAACTGGAGGAAGTATAACAATACCTTAACTTCTGACAACAGCCTTCCTTCAGGAGCCTCCCAGTTCGACATTTCTGCTGTAAACATCGAAGAGAACAGCAACCGAAAACCGGTTAACTATGTGTTGCCTCCAGGCGTTGACCGCGTGATAGATCCTGCCAATGCCCAACTGCGTCAGTTGAACGAGCAATCAATGGTAATGAAGGTCATTGATCTGGAGCCGGGTGAAGGCAGGGCGGCCTATAAAACGACCGAAGTTGATTTGCGGCGGTACAAAAATCTCAAACTGGAAGTCCATGCAGAAAAACTGGAGGGCTCGCCGTTAAGGGACAACGAACTCTCACTTTTCATCCGGGTTGGTTCAGATTTTCAGTACAACTATTACGAATATGAGGTCCCTCTCAAATTAACTCCGCCGGGTTTTTACGAGGATTCGAAAGAGAGTGACCGCTACATCGTCTGGCCATCTGAGAACCGTGTTTACATTCCTTTGGAAAAGCTTCCTCAACTGAAGCTTGAACGCAATGCAGAGATGCATTCGGCAGGTTCTTCCATCACCATGGGAGATATTTATGAGCAGATCGACCAGGGGGTCAACAGCAACCAAAACAAGATAAAAATCAAGGGAAATCCTGACCTGTCCGATATCACTGTGATGATGATAGGCATCGGCAACAGAAAAGGACATACTGTCGGTAATCGCTCTGCCGAGATTTGGGTGAATGAATTGAGGTTAACCAATTTCGAGGAGAAAGGCGGTTGGGCAGCCATTGGCCGGGTATCCGGAAACCTGGCAGATTTGGGTACCTATTCCTTTGCAGGCAGAATAACTACCTCAGGTTTTGGTGACATCGATTCAAAGATGTCGACCCGCTCGAAAGAGGACACCAAAGAATATGATATCTCTGCAAATCTTGAACTGGGTAAGTTCTTTAAACCGGAATCCGGCGTCAGAATTCCGATGTACATGAGTTTTTCAAAATCAGTTGCCACTCCTGAGTACTCACCTGTAGATAAAGATGTCAAACTTACTGATGCAATTGATCAAGCTGCAACTAAAGCGGAACGTGACTCGATCAAACAAATGTCACTTGATTTCAACACCCGGAAGAGCATCAATTTCACCAACGTCCAAATCGACAAACCGAATAAATCGGGGGAAAACAGATTCTATGACCTTTCCAACCTCTCTTTCTCCTATTCTTACAACCAGTTTCAACACGGCGATGTTAATACGCTGATCCAGAAAACAGAGGACTCCCGGACTTTGTTCAATTATCATTTCAACGTCAAGCCCAAATCGGTCGATCCTTTTAAAAATATCGCCCTATTTAAGTCAAAATATTTAGCGCTTATCAGGGATTTTAATTTCAGCCCGACTCCGGCACAGATCTCTTTCAGGTCTGATATGAATAACATGCGCAGTGAATTGCAATACAGGAACATCACCAATCCGGATTTTGTCCTTCCGGTCTCCTACCAGAAAGATTACATCTGGAACCGGTACTTTGATTTCAGGTTTGACCTGACCAGAAGTTTAAAACTTGATTTTTCTGCCGTTAATGCTTCACGGATCGGAGATCCCGGGACTGTAGGCAACCAAAACAAGAGCGCCTATGAAGCAAGGCGTGACACTATATCCAGATCGATCCTTGAGGGTGGAAAAAACACCCATTATCACCATACCTGGAACATGACTTATACCCTGCCTATCAATAAGATACCTTTGCTTGACTGGACCTCAGCCACGGTAATTTACCAGGCAGGATATGATTGGAATCTGGCTCCGGTTACCAGCTCAAACTATGAGTTGGGAAATTCAATCAGCAACGTAAGTTCAATCCAGTTAAATGGTCAGCTGGATTTCTTGCAGTTGTACAACAAAGTTCCCTTCCTTCGTGGTGTGAACCAAAAGTATGGCGAATATAGCAGGGGAAGACGGGAAAGTTTGGAAAACAGCCGGCAAAGGTATGCTGCAGCTCAGAATCCCGCAACAGCTAAAAAATATGTCGAACAAAACGTGAAACTGCAAAAGAATGCACCCTACTCCTTCTTTCACAAATTAGCATCCCCGGATGTTCAGGTCAAAATTACCGACAAGAGTGGTAAACCGGTATTGGGGCAAATTAAAACAGTTAACGACAACAGGATTATTTTTACCCCGCTGGCCGACTGCGACGGAGCTTCCGTTGAAATTACACCCAAAAAAGCCGGCGAATCAGTACCAAAATTACATTTGGGCGAACTGACTGCCAGATTCCTGATGATGTTATACAATATCAACATCTCTTATGCAGAGAATGGCGGAACTTCCCTTTTTGGCTACAAGCCGGGAAGCACCTTCCTCGGAATGTCCAATTATTCTGCCGGCAGCATTTCATCTACTGCCCCGGGGTTACCATTTGTCCTGGGATTCCAGGATGAAAATTTTGGCATTAAGGCAGCCGGCAAAAACTGGATCACTACAGATACGATCCTGAATAAACCCTATCTGATGAGCCACAATACCCGGCTTAACCTGCGTGCCAAAATTGTTCCGATTCCCGATCTGAAGATTGATCTGACAGCCAACAGGCTATTTGCAAAAAATATATCTGAATTTTTAATTTACGATGGCAATAACGGTTGGGATTCTTACAACAACTCCTTTAGCGGCAATTTCAGCATGTCTGTCATCTCCTTAGGCACTTCCTTTGAAAAACTCGGAAAGGCATTTGTGCAAGATTCCAAGGGATGGAATGATTTTCAGGGCAACCGGCTAATCATTGCCCAGAGACTGGATGCTCAAAGGGTTGCGAACCCTCAATACAACTATCAGCCGGGAACCATTGATCCGGTTACCAACTTCCCTTCCGGATATGGGCCTACGAACCAGGAAGTGCTGATTCCTGCCTTCTTTGCTGCTTATGCCGACCGAAACGTTAACAAAGTAGAACTCACTCCGTTCCCTTCGGCTAAATTCATGTTACCCAACTGGCGGATTCAGTATTCAGGAGCAGTCAGCAAAATCAACGGATTGAAAAATATCATGAAGTCGATGAACATCATGCACGACTACCGCTCGACTTATAATGTGGGAACCTACGTTTCCAACATGAAGTACGAGCAGGCGTCCGATGGTTATGGCTACGTCAGGGACGCCCAGAAAAATTTTCTTCCTTTAAGGGATATTGCAGCCATCAATGTTAATGAGACCTTCAATCCGCTGTTTGATATCGACATCACCTGGCTCAACAACCTGACTTCACGCTTTGAATACCGGAAGTCGCGTAACATTACCATGAGCCTCATCAACAACCAGGCAACCGAAATGTACAACAATGAAGCCAGTCTGGGCCTGGGTTACCGCTTTGAAAACATGAAACTCTTTATCAAAACGAAAAATACATCAAAGTCATTGAATAACGACCTCAACATCAGGGCCGATGTCACCTACGGAAAAAATAAAACCGTGTTGAGAAAACTGGTTGAAACCAATACCCAACTGACTGCCGGCCAGGATGCCTTGTCAATAAAATTCTCTGCAGATTACAACCTGAGCGAAATCTTTATCGTCCGGCTGTTTTATGACCGTATAGTCAATAATCCATACATCTCAAACGCCTACCGGACGACCAATTCAAATATTGGTGTGAGC
>Ga0163199_1001720_pt1 | contig 13548 bp, 11 predicted proteins | sample PL_2010_150m_FD_113537 | JGI IMG/M metagenome (GOLD analysis project Ga0163199, IMG submission 113537) | Freshwater microbial communities from Powell Lake, British Columbia, Canada to study Microbial Dark Matter (Phase II) - PL_2010_150m | ecosystem: Environmental > Aquatic > Freshwater > Lake ... | reverse complement strand
CTAATTTAAGGTTTAATATTATGCGTGTGACTTCAAGCCGACCATTTTCGAGATGGAGATTGCATGAATACATCCCATACGCTGGAATTGCCGAGCCACGAATACCTGTCCCAACTTGCGCGCGATGATCCGTCCGCCTACGAGACATTGCGCGGCGAGCTGATCGCGAATTTCATTGGCAATGCCCCGGAACGACTCAAGGATCGCCTGAAGGGAATCCAGTTTCAGGTTGATAGCCTGCGCCATCTGTCGCGGGGCTCGGCTCTGGGCGCGACGGTGCGGATCTACAAGCTGATGTGGAAGAGTTTTCATAGCCTGAATCACAACTGGCAGGATCTGGTGCAGGTGCGCGATGAGTACGAACAACGACGGGGCATCAGGCTGTCCGCCCCGCACCGGGCGGCGAGTAGCGCACGTGTCCTTGAATTCAAGCCGCGCGGCGACGCGAAAGTCGGGGAACGGCGCTAGCGGACGGACCGGCCACATCCGCCGGGTTACCGGTCAGATACTGCGGCGGCGCACGCCGCTACATGGGGACCACCACCTCGATGCGCACGCCCCGGCCCGCCTGGCTGGTCAGGGTCATTTCGCCATTCAGGGTGGCGACCCGCTCGCGCATGCCGAGCACACCGAATCCCTGCCGCGAGGTATCCGCGGTTTCCGGCAGGCCGACGCCGTCGTCTGCGATCGTCAGGGCGATGGCGTTGCCCGCGCGCCGCAGGGTGACCGACACGCGGGACGCCGCGGCATGTTTCAGGACGTTGTTCAGCGCCTCCTGGACGATCCGGTAGATGCCGATTCCGGCCTGGTCACCGACATCGACCAAATCGTTTCCAGCCGCGAGTTCGCAGCGGATACCGGTCCGCGCCGCAAATCTCTCCACGTACTCCTTCACCGCGGCGACCAGCCCCAGCGTGTTCAGCAGGCCGGGGCGCATGTCTTCGGTGAGGCGCCGGATGGAGTCGGCCAGTTCGTCGATCTGCGCCGAGACGCCCGCCATCTTGCCGGTTACCGATGGTGCCGCGGTCTGCAGGCGGTAATCGATCCAGTCGAGGTCCATGCGCAGCGCGGTGACCCGTTGTCCCAGGTCGTCATGGAGTTCGCGCGCCAACCTGTAGCGCTCCTCCTCGCGAACCGTTTGAAGGCGGGCGTAGAGTTCTTTCAAGGAGTGGTTGCGCCGGATCACGTCCGCTTCGGCCTCCTTGTGCTCGGTGATGTCGACGAAGACTTCCATAATGGCTTCCCGGCCCTGGTAGGTCATTCCGGTGTGCTGGATCTCGAAGATCCTTCCGCCGAACACCCCTGCACTCTCCACCGCGTACGTTTTGCCCCGCTCGATGGGTCCACGTAGCGGGCAGGCGGTGCATTGCGAACGGTCGTCCCGATACAACTCCCAGCATCGCTGGCCCTCGCCGGGTCGGCCGACGGCGCGGGCCATGCGCTCGCTCATGAACAGGACCTGGCCTTGCGGGTCGACGATGTCGATGGGAAACGGGATGGTCTGGAGCAGGGATTCCATCAGTGCGCGGCTCTCGACCAGCGCCCGTTCCCGTTGGCCGAGAGACGCGAGGAGGTGGTTGAAGCCGCTGATCAGCGCGCCAATCTCGTCGTCGCGGGTGCCGGGCAATGGCCGGAGGGGTTGCGGTGCCTTTGACAATGCGTCGAGAGCCCCGGCGGCCGCGATCATCGGCATGAATTGGCGGGTGAGCATGCGGCGCGTCAGCCACCAGATCAGGCTGCACGCCAGCAGCGTGAGCGCGCCCGTTCCGAACAGCATGCGCCGTTCCATGGCGCGAATCGGGGCGAAAGCCTCCGCCGTGGGAACCGTTGCTCCCACGTACCAGTCCGCCACCGGAACGCCCTTGGCGGAGCCCAGCACCTCGACGCCACGGGGATTGACGTAGACGACCGAGGCCACGTCACCATCGATGGCGCTGTCGACCGCCGGATTGATGCCGCGGGCTGGCTGCGCCTCCATGAGGCGGCTCTTGTCAGACGACGTGACAATCAGACGGTGGCGGCGCGACACGATATCGTAGTGGCCGGCCTTGCCGTAGCCGCTTCGCGTCACTTTGTCGAGAAAGCTCGGTTTGCTGAGATCGGTGACGCCCGCCAGCGCGCCGATCACCTTGCCGCGATGATCTCGAACCGGCACCGCCATGGACACGATTGGCCCAGGTACCCGCTTCCCCGCCACCGGCCGGCCGATTCCGGCCCTGCCTTCCCTGAGAGCGGCGGCAATGTAGTCCCGGTCCATGTAGTTGACGCCGACGCGTCCCGTTGCCAGGGGAACGTCGGCGATGGCGACACCGTCGGAATGGATGGCGATGACGCCGGCACTGAAATTGTTCTGGAGGCGGACGTCGCGGTCCATGCTCGCCTGCAGGACCGCCGAGCTGCCGGTGAAAAGCGGAGCGACGCGGATCGCGAGTCGGTGCAGTGATTGCAGCCGGGAGTCCAGTTCCTCATTGATCTCCTCTGCCATCAAGGACACTGTGGAGAACTGGTGCTCGCCGAGTAATTGCTCCATGTCGTGGCGCAGCGTCCAGGTGGCGTAAAACGAGATCGGCCAAACACCGGCAACGAAGACCGCCAACGTGAGCAGGGTTACCCTGGTCTTGATCGAGACCGACCGAAACACCGAAGGCTTCATCTCGTCGAGGTCGGAATGCTCACCTGGATCCGCACACCGCGGCCAGGCTGGCTCGTCAGCGCAAGTTCGCCGTTGAGGATGCCGACGCGTTCGCGCATGCCCGCCAGGCCGAAACCTTTTCGCTCGCCAGCGCCGACGTCGGCCATCCCGACGCCATCGTCCACGATCGTCAGCACGATGGCCGCGCCGTCATGGCACAGGTCAATCGCCACCACCGTCGCCGTGGCGTGCTTGAGGACGTTGTTCAAGGCTTCCTGAACGATGCGGTAGATGCTGATGCCGATTGCGTCGTCGACCGCAATTTCGTGGGGGGTCGCAGTCAGTTCGCAACGGATTCCGGTTCGTGCGGAGAACTTGTCGGTGCAATCCTGGAGTGCCGGGATCAGCCCCAGGGAATCCAGCATTCCCGGGCGCATGTCCTCGGTGATGCGGCGGATCGAGTCGGCGAGTTCGTCGATTTGCTGCGTGATGCCGGCCATCTTGGACATCATGGCCGGGGGCACGGCGGTCAGGCGCGAGTCCAGCCAGTCCAGATCCATGCGCAATGCGGTGACGCGGTGTCCGAGGTCGTCGTGCAGTTCCCGCGCCAGGCGGTGGCGCTCCTCCTCGCGTATCGTTTGCAGCGACTTGTAGATGTTCTGCAGCTCGGCCTGGCGTTCCAGCAGCGCCTCCTTGATGTTGTGGGTATCGGTAATGTCCTGGATGGTGCCGCGCAGCTTCACCGGGGTTCCCTGCGCATCGAATTCCAGCAGGCCCTTGCCATGAACCCAGCGTCGCTGGCCATCGGCGGGACGGACGATGCCGTACTCGTGGTCGAATGGCAGGCGTTGCTCGATGACGGCGTTCAGGTGCGCCTGCATTTCCTGCCGCGAGTTCGGTTCGACCAGCGCCAGCCAGTGTCCGGAATCGCGGCAATAGTTCGGACCGATTCCGAAAATCCCGTCGAGCACCTCGGAGCTGGTCCAGGTGTCGCCACGCAAGTCATATAGATAAGTACCCAGGTTGGCGATCACGTGCGCCTCCTGGAGGGATTGCCGACTCGCCCCGAGCATCTCGAGCGCGGTACCCTGAGCCCGCCAGGCGCGGCCGATCAGCCGGGCAAATGCCAGCGCCCCAATGACGAAGGCAAGCGTCAATCCGGCGATCCCGGCCGCCTGGGTACGCCAGGCGCGATAGGCGTTGGCGGTGGCGACCCCGGCATTCACCGTATAGCCATACTTGGCATTGCGCCGGTAGGAATGAATGCGGCTGACGCCGTCGACCGTGGTTTCGCCGCTGATATAGGTCCCTTCGTCGCGGTTTCGACCGAGGGACTCCCGGAAAGGAACGGAAAGCCGCTGGTCGCCGACCCGCACCGGTTCGGCTGTGGATCTGGGGTGGCGGGCGATCAGCCCGAGGCCGCTATCGCGCAAGGTGACCGAGTCGCCGGCGCGCAACTTGATCGCTGCCAGCTTCGTCGAGATTCCATCGACGAATATCGCGGCAACCACGATGCCGCCGAAGGTACCGTCGCGCTTGTGGTAGCGCCGCGCGAATGGCCAAACCCATTTGCCGGTGCTGCGTCCGATGACTGGACTGGCCACGACCAGTTCGGTGGCGGGGTCGTCGCGCAGCCGGATGAAAAAGTCCCGGTCAGCGATGTCGATTTTTTGACTACCCGCCCGAGCGCCGGAACCGTAGACGACCTCTCCGCGTTCGTCGGTCACCCGCAGATAGGAAGCACCCTCCAGGTAGGCGTGCTGACGCTCCAGCAACCGTCCGACGGCTAGCGTATCTACCTTGGCGGCGGAGGTCTGCTTGCCGATCTCGTCCGCGGACACCAACAACACCACGTCGATGGTGTCGATTATGCCGTCGATGGTCAGCTCCAGCGACTGTGCCAGGTTTTGCGTGGTAGCGGCGGTGCGCGACTCGGCTTCACGACGCAGATGCACGGTGCCGACCGTCGCTACCGCCACTACTGCCAGGACGGCCGTCGCCACGCCTAAGTAGAGGATCTTGCGGCTGTGGAGGAATATCGCGTGTATGGAATTGAGGGCAGGCACCACGATCAGTCCCCGGCAGCGGCCAGGCGCTGGCGCATCCAGTGGGTGAGTTCGTCGGCCGGTAGTGGCCGGCTGAAGAAATAGCCCTGCACTTCGTGGCAGCCGTGGGCCTTGAGAAACTCCAGTTGCCCGGCGGTTTCCACCCCTTCGGCGATGGTGTTGAAGCCCAGGGTGTCGGCCAGGCTGATGATGGCCTGGACAATCGCATCGTCTTCGGCGTTGTTGGCGAGGTCGCGGATGAAGGACTGGTCGATCTTCAGCTTGTCGATGCGGAAGCGCTTCAGGTAGTTGAGCGAGGAGTAGCCGGTGCCGAAATCGTCGATGGACATCTGGATGCCGATGCCCGACAGCTTGTCCATGATGGCGATGGCGGCCATCGGGTTGGCCATTGCCTCGCTCTCGGTCAACTCCAGTTCGAAGCACTTCGGCGGCACGCCGGATTCGGCCAGCAACCGTTCCACGGTAACCAGCAGGTCTTTCTGCCTGAACTGTACGGCCGACAGGTTGACCGCCATCGGTCCGATCTCCAGACCGTCGTCCAGCCACGCCTTGGCCTGACGCAGCGCGGTGCGCATCACCCATTCGCCGATCGGCAGGATCAGACCGCTGCTCTCGGCGATGGGGATGAATTCGGCCGGCGAGATCAGCCCGTGTTCGGGATGGCGCCAGCGGATCAGCGCTTCGACGCCGACCACGGCACCGCTCGCCAGGCCGATTTGCGGCTGGTAGTGAAGGAGGAGCTCGTCGCGCTCCAGGGCCCGCCGCAGCGAGGTCTCCAGCTTCAGGATGCGCGCCGAGCGACCCTGCATTTCGGGGGCGAAGAAACGGAAGGTATTGCGCTCCTCCTGCTTGGCCCAGTTAACCGCCGTGTCGGCCTTGCGCAGCAGCGTTTCGAGGTCTTCGCCGTCCGCCGGATAGAGGGAGATGCCCATGGAGGTGGTAATCACCAGTTCGTTGTCCTCGATGAGGAATGGGCGGGCGACTTCGTCCAGCAGTTTGCTGGCCACGCGCGCTGCGCTTGCGGCGTCCGTATGCGGCAGCAGCAGGGTGAATTCGTCCCCGCCAAGGCGGGAAACTGTGTCCTCGGCGCGCAGCGTCTCCATGAGGCGGCTGGTCAGCTCGACCAGCAACCGGTCGCCAACCGGGTGGCCGAGGGTGTCGTTGATGTTCTTGAAATGGTCCAGGTCGAGGTAGACGACGGCCAACGGCGTCTGGTTGCGCTGTGCATGGCCGAGCGCCTGGGAGAAGCGGTCGGCGAACAGGGTGCGGTTGGGCAGCCCGGTCAGCGCGTCGAAATGCGCCAGATGGTTGATGTGCGCGTCGGCCTCATTGCGCGGCGTCAGGTCGCGGATGAACGCGGCGAGGAAGCCGCCATGATGCGCCGAACAGGTGACGCTTATTTGCACGGGGATGACCGCGCCGGACTTGACGCGGTGGCGGGTTTCGAACACGCCACTGCCGGCCATCATGATCGCCTCGATGTGCTTTTCCACGTCTTCCGCCGACTCGTTGGCTTCGAGCTCGGCGATGTTCATGCGCAACAATTCCTCCCGGCTGTATCCGGACAGCCGGACGTAGGCGTCGTTGACCTCCTGCAGCTGACCGTGGAAGTCGGTGAGCCAGAATCCGTCCTGCGAGGTGGTGACCACGTCGCGGTACTTTCTTTCGCTCTCGCGCATGGCCTCGTTGAGGCGGCGCTGCTCCCGGACCAGGTCGATGCGGTCGAGGGCATAGCCGATGTCGTTGGCCATCTCCCTCAATAGCGACACGATCTTCTCGTCGAAGGCATTGCGATCGGTCATGTACAGGGCCAGCACCATCTGCACCTTGCCGCCGCGGGTGATCGGGAAAGACGCGCCGGACCCCCAGGCGAAGCGCCGGGCGCGTTCGTGCCAGGGTTTGGTGGCGTCGCTGGCGAGGAAGTCCTGGGTGATCACGGGTTGGTTGGTCCGCCAGGCGGTCGCGCTCGGCCCGCGTCCTTCGGGTACGTCCGGCGCCAGCACGATGCGCAGTCCGTCGAGATACTCGACGCCGCTGCCGAACGAGGTCGTCGGGACGATCCGGGTGTTGGTGTCGTCCGCCCGCCCGATCCAGGCCATCTTGACGCCGCCGAATTCCACGGCGATCCGGCAGATGCGATCGAGAAGCGTGGCCTCGTCCTCGACGCGGAGGATCGTCTCGTTGGTTTCCGAGAGCGCCGCGTAGATCCGATTGAGCCGCGTCACCTCGGTTTCGTGCTTCTCGATGGCCACCGCCATCGAGTTCAGGCTCCGTGACAGCGCGGCGATCTCGTCGTCTCCGGTGAATTCGATCCGGGCTGCATTGTCCCGCGCCTCCAGGCGCTCGGCGCTGGTCTGAACCAGCTTGAGCCGCCGGGTCACGAGGTGCGTCATCATGGTTCCCAGCAGCAGCAGCAGGATCAGATAGCCGCCGCCGCGGACCGAATAACTCTCCCACCAGCTGCCGAGGATGCGTTGCCGGACCTCCGTCATCGGCAGCTTGATGCTCATCACGCCACGCAGGTCCCCCAGCTTGTAGCCATAGGAATTCGCGTAGGTGTCGCGGATCGCGGCCGGCGCGGCCGCGCGCTCGCCGTGGCATTTCAGGCAATACGACTCGATCCAGACCGGTGCCGTGAAGTGATACAGCTCTTCTCCCCGTGCATCGCGAATGATTGCGACGTGGTCGGGCGCGGTGGGGTGGCCGCGGAACCAGTCCATTGCCGCCAGTTCAGGGGCGTCGGACTGGTTGGCCGGATTGCGGGCGCGGTCGGAGACATTGTTGAACCTGAGGCCGCTATGCGTCCAGTTGGGAAAGTCTTCCGAGATCCGCGGCAGGGCATGGGCCGGCAGGAAGCCGATGGTCTTGTTATTGAGCGCCACGCCGCTCTCCAGGAACTGCTGGTGGTAGACGCGGCGCGTGGCCATCAGGATGCCCCGGACGACTTCCGCGTCCTCATGCAGGTGATAGCGCACGTCGGCTTCCATGGCGCGGTATCCCACCAGCATGTCGACAGCCATGATCGCCACGATCGCCGCGCCTGTTCCCAACCAGATCTTGGATTGCAGTTTCATCGATGATTTGACGCCGCGCGTCCGCCAGCCGGACGATCTTTCGGCTAATCGATCATGGAACCATCGCCCGCAAAAAGCTATCGGACGATTCTGATATTGCGTGTGGGAATTGCGGAAGAATTTCTGTAGGACGATTCCTACAAGCTCGACGCCGTTCGAATAACTTTAGGTCTCGTCTTGCAGGTCGTCGTCGACCAAGCCGTGCTTCAGTCCGTAGCGGATCAGCTCGGCGGCGTTCGACAGGTGCAGCTTTTCCAGGATCCTGGTCTTGTAGGTGCTGACGGTCTTGACACTGAGCTTCAGGCTCTCGGCAATCTCGGTGATGCTCCGGCCGGCGGCGATCATCCGGAATATCTGGAATTCCCGATCCGAAAACTGGGTGTGTGGCAAGCTGTGGTGCTGGGGGGAAACCTCCATAGCCAGGCTTTCCGCCACCTCCGGGCTGACGAAGCGGCCGCCCGAGGCTACCTTGCGAATCGCCGGAATCAGATGGCCTGAGGCGCTGTCTTTGCACAGGTAGCCGGACGCGCCGGCCTTCAGCGTGCGCACCGCGTAGAGTTCCTCCTTGTGCATGCTGAGGATCAGAATGCGTTGCTTCGGCTTCTGGATCATGACCCGCTTGATCAGCTCGATGCCGCTGATGCCCGGCATCGAAAGGTCCAGCAGCAGGACGTCGAATTCCGCCTGCTTCAGCTTGGCCAGCACTTCGTCGCCGTTGCCCGCTTCGCCTGCGATGACGATGTCGTCGGTCGCCGAGAGGATCTGCCGCAGCCCATCGCGCATGATGGGGTGGTCGTCGGCAATCAGGATATTGAGCATTTCAATCAATCATGGCTGGAATGAGGATCCGCGTCCCGACGCCGTGGCCGGGAAATGCCTGCCCACCCAGTCTTCGAATTGCCGGCACATGGTTGCATCGGAGCCGCTGTTGTCGGCCAGGACCTCGGCGCCGTGAACGATGCGGATCCGGGCATCCAGCGAATCCGGCGCGGCGTTCGGATCGGCGGCGGGATCGTCGCGCTGCGCCGCGGCGGCGATGAGCTGCTGCGCCTCCGCCCAGGCCTGATCCACCGACTGATTGCAGGCCTCGGCGAGGTAGCGCGCGGTGAAACCTTCACCGGTCAGGCTGCGCAGCGTGGCGTCGTGGCTGACGCTGTTTCCCGGCGCCCAGTAGTGTCGGGCCAGCAGCGGGCCGATCGCGGGGTTGTCGGTGAGGTAACCGAATTTCCCGAGGAAGAAGGCGCGAGTCTGATACACCGCCATGTTGGCGAGCAGGTAGCCGTGGTAGGACGCAGCGGACTCCTGGTTGAGGAGGTGCGGAATCGCCAGCAGCGGTCGCGGGGCGACCTCGATGCCGAGGATGCGCCGCTCGCAGGCGCGCGCCAGCGCCAGCACCGCCTTGGCGTTGCGTTCGCCGGCGGGCATCCGGTAGAGCGCCGATTCGAAATAGGGGACGACCAGCAGCGATCGCTCGGCATAGGCGGAAAAGGGCTGGGTGGTGGCGATCCTGAGGCGGATCAACTCATCGGGTACCGGCACGCCGGCGTCGTTGCGGGCATAGCGTTTGAGCCAGTCGGCGTCGTCGAGCAGGCTGTCGCAGAACATCGACTGGGTTTCCGCATAGGCCATCGAGGTGGGCGGATATTCCTGCGAAAAGCACGGCGAATTCTGGGTGACATTGGCGAAGTGTGCGGCGTGGCCGCCTTCGTGGAACAGCGTGGCGATGGCGCGGGCACCGCTGCCGACCTGATCCGGCTTGGCCTCGGCCGTGAAGTTGATCTGGCCGGGGACCCAGCGCCCCTGTGCGTCGACGTGGGCGGGGATGGGGCCGTGGCAAAACCCGTTCTGGTACTTGCCCTTGCGCTCCAGCAGGTCGAGTTGCATGAGCGCGCCGCGGTAGCGGATTCCCAGGCGCTGGAAGCTTTCGAGCCAGCGTTGCAGGCCCTTGGCGAACGGCAGGTAGGGATCAAGCTGGCGCGTCACGTCGCCGCTCATGTGGTAGCGCAGGTTGAAGGGCTGAAGGGCATCCGCGCCCTTTTCGCCGGCGAGTTTCGCCAGCGTGCGCTGGTTGGCGTCCCGAGTGCGCACCTCGAAGTCGTCGAGGATGGCAAACAGCTCCGCCGTGCTCATCTGCTCGTTCTTGCGCACCTTGTAGGCGAAATAGTCTTCGTGGCCGAGCGATTGCGCCAGTTCGTTGCGTTTGCGGACGATGTCGAGAAAGCCGTTGTCGAGCACCCAGCGCTCCAGGCCCAGCAGTGCATCGTGCGAGCTTTTGCGGGCGGCTTCATCCGGATTGGTACCCATGTTGGTGCTGAGCGTGCCGAGCGAGGCTTCCTCGCGCCGGCCCTGCTCGTTGATATGGGTCATGACGTATTCGCGGCGCCTGGCGAACAGCGCCGATTCCTCTTCGATCAACTCGTGCATGTGGCTCCGGGCGGCGTCGTTGTCGATGATGTTGCACTCGAACAATGCCTGCCACCCGCGCAGGCCATGCTGCAATGCGCTCCTTTCCTCGCTCGCAGGCAGACGGTCGAGTTCGGCGAGATGGTCGCGGACCTCGGCAAGCCTGGCCGGATCGGCGACGAACGCCTTGAAGGCCTGCTCGGCCCGGGCGAAGCCGGCCTGGTCGTCGCTGATCGCCATGTAGGTGTCCCAGAACAGGTCCTCCTTGGTCTTGTGGACGTTCAGGTAGTCCTGGTTGAGGCGGGCGAAGAATGCGCGGGTGGGTTCCATGGGATGATTGCCTCGGGTCTTCATGTCTCAGAACAGCTCGATCTTCTTTTCGACCGTCTTCTTCGGCAGGACCAGGGATTGCTCGTAGGCCTGCTCGGCGCTGACGACTTCGCGGGCGCCGGCCTGGGTGATCGACATCCGTCGGCAGAAGGTGTCGCCGGTCTGCGGCACGAAAATCACCTTGCGCGACCAGGGGCCGCTGAAGTCCGAGGCGATCAGCGAGATCTTCTCGCGCTCCAGCCATTCCTGCGCGAACTCCGCGTTGCGCTCGCCGATGGCCATGCGGATCGAGCTGACGATGGTGCCGCCGCCGAAGGCCTTGGCGATCAGCCGCGCCTTGCTGGCGCCCTTGTTGATCAGGCCATTGACGAGCACCTCCATCGAGAAGTCGCCATTGAGGATGATGTCGGTGTCGGTATTGGCGCCGCTGGTCCGGCTGGGCAGCAGGAAGTGGTTCATCCCGCCGAGCTTCAGCTTCGGGTCGAACAGGCACACCGCCACGCAGGAACCCAGCAGCGTGGCGATGGGCCGCTCCGCCTCGATCGCCCAGCCACCCGGATTGATGTTGCGGGCGAGCCTTTCGTAGTCCTTGCCCGTCAGTTGCGAGACATCTGTCACAGCGCCTGGTTCTCGTGGTCACGATATGGATCGGAAACGGATTCTACCTTGTCAATTGAGAATGCCCCAATTCGAAAGCGGGTATGATTCCGGCCATGAATCGCGGTGAAGTATTTGCGGCCATCGCCGCGCAGGCGTCCAAGGGCGAGCTGTCGTTCCCGACCAGCGCCCAGGTCGCCCTGCGGGTGCGGCAGGCGCTCGACAAGCCGGACTGCCACATCGACGCGGCGGCGCGCCTGGTGCAGGCGGAACCGTTGCTGGCGGCGCGCGTGGTGGCGATCGCCAATTCGGTCACCTACAATCGTTCCGGCCGCGAAATCACCGATGTCCGCAGCGCCGTGGGGCGACTCGGGTTCGCCACCGTCCGCGCCCTGGCGATGGCGCTGGTGACGCGCCAGCTGGCCGGCGCGCCCAAGGTCGACGCCGAACGCAAGCTGGCGGCGGCGCTGTGGGAGCATACCGCGCACGTCGCCTCGCTGGCCCAGGTAATCGCCCGCCGGGTTACGCGCCAGAATCCCGAGACCGCCATGTTTGCCGGCATCGTCCATGAAGTCGGCGGCTTCTATCTGCTGTCGCGGGCACATGAGTTTCCCGGGCTGCTCGACGGCGATCCGACGGAATGGGTCGATGGCGGCGAAGCCAGGACTGGTCGTGCAGTGCTCCAGGTGCTGGCGGTGCCCGAAGCCGTGACCAAAGCGATCGAGGGATTCTGGGAGGGCTACCTCGCGATGCCGCCGGCGACGCTGGCGGATACGCTGCTGCTGGCCGACGAACTGGCGCCGGTGCCCTCGCCGTTGCATCCGCTCGGCGGCGAACAGCGTGGCGAGGGGATGCGGGCGAGTATCGACATGGTGATCGGCGAAGAGACCCTGCTCAGCATCCTGGAGGAATCCGCCGAGGAGGTCGCCTCGCTGACCGGCGCGCTGAACTTCTAGCCCGCGCGCTCATCCAGCACCGCCACCACCGGGGCGTGATCGGAAGGACGTTCGAGCTTCCTCGGCGCCTTGTCGATGCTGCTGGCGGTGCACCGACCCACCAATACCGTCGACAGCAGGATATGGTCGATACGCAGGCCCATGTTGCGCCTGAAGCCCATCATCCGGTAATCCCACCAGCTGTAGCTCTTCTCCGCCTGCTCGAAACGCCGGAAGGCGTCGTGCAGGCCGAGGCCGATCAGGTCCCTGAAGGCGGCGCGTTCCGGTTCGCTGCACAGGACCTGATCCTTCCACGCGGCGGGGTCATGCACGTCGCGGTCCTCCGGGGCGATGTTGTAGTCGCCCAGCAACACCAGGCGGGGGTATCGTTCCAGTTCGCCGCGCAGCCAGATGGTCAGTGCCGACAGCCAGCGCAGCTTGTATTGGTACTTGTCGGAGTCGACGCTCTGGCCGTTCGGGAAATAGGCGCAAACGATGCGCAGCGGGCTTGCCGGCTCGGATGGGTCTGGGATGCTGGCACTGATGACCCGCTGCTGCGCGTCCTCGAAGCCGGCGATGCCGCGCTCGACGTCGAGCGGCGGGCTGCGCGACAGGATGGCGACGCCGTTGTAGGTCTTCTGTCCGCTGAAGGCCGCGCGATATCCTGCGGCCTCGATCTCCGCCAGGGGAAAGGACTTGTCCTCGAGCTTCAGTTCCTGCAGGCACAGGACGTCCGGTTGCTGCGCTGCCAGCCAGTCGAGCACGTGCGGCAGCCGGACCTTGAGGGAGTTGACGTTCCAACTGGCGAGTATCAATTGGCCTCCTTGCGAACGATGGCAGGAGTCGGGATGATAACGCAACAAGTCCGCCTGCAAGCTATAATGAAACCGTCCGTTTCAGCGGAACCTAGCCATGTTCGATTCCCCCATCGATTACTGCCCGGTATGCAAGGAGATGGTGCTGCTGGACCAGACCCGCCGCGAATGCGCTGCCGAGCACCATTGCCGCAAGAGCATCGCCTGTCCGCTGGATCGCTGCTTCAGCGGCTATGATTTTTCCAGCCCGATGCCCGCGAGGAACAGGATCCCAAATGAAACCAAGCACTGAGCACCGGTCTTTCTTTCGCGCCCCGTTTCACTCGGTGGTGCATCTGGTCGATGCCACGGGAACCTGGGAAGGCGAGTTGCTCGACATCTCCCTCAAGGGCGCCCTGCTCAAGATGTCGGAAAATTGGCCCGGCGTGCTCGGGGCGAAGTGCCAGTTGCGCCTCGACCTCGGGCAGGGCATCTCGATCCTGATGCATGCCACCGTCGCCCACCTCGAGGGAACCAAGATGGGCCTGCGCTGCGACAATCTCAGCCTCGACAGCATTACCCACCTGCGCCGTCTGGTGGAATTGAATTCGGGCGACCCCAAGCTGCTCGAACGTGAATTGCCAGCCCTGCTGATTTCGACTCCAAATCAACCGTGACTTTGTCGACTTCGCCTCGCCGTGTAATCTACACTATCTT
>Ga0163199_1001719_pt1 | contig 13550 bp, 13 predicted proteins | sample PL_2010_150m_FD_113537 | JGI IMG/M metagenome (GOLD analysis project Ga0163199, IMG submission 113537) | Freshwater microbial communities from Powell Lake, British Columbia, Canada to study Microbial Dark Matter (Phase II) - PL_2010_150m | ecosystem: Environmental > Aquatic > Freshwater > Lake ... | reverse complement strand
GCGACCATAGGCATACGCGGCACCGGCATCTACATTGAAGCGCAGGGCGAGCGTACCTATGTAGGCACTTGTTATGGCGAGGTGGACATGCAGGCCGTCAACATGCCTGAAGCGAGTGAAACGGTGAGCACTACCCACCATGATGCGCCGCGCTACATCTACGCCCACGGCGAAATGCCGATCAAGATGATCGAACCGGCGCCGGTGATCAATCATACGGATGCCGAATTGACCATGCTGGAGGCACTGGTCGGCAGGAAGCCGCCCTTTGCGGGCTACGGAACGAACTACAAGTACTAATACTCGCTTCAGTGCTCGAGCACGTAGGTGCCGGGCGCCACGCACAGCGCCGGGAACGCCTGGGTTTCCGTCGGTGGCGGCGCCTGCAGCGCGCCGCAGTGTTGTTCCAGCCACTGCGTCCAGTCCTGCCACCAGGTTCCGGGCGCCTGCCTATGCTGTCCGCGCCACGCCTTGCCGTCGGTTTCACCTTTCCAGTCTCCCGCCCAGTAGGCGCGTTTGGGCGGGTTCACCGGTGGATTGATGATGCCCAGGATGTGTCCTGAGGTCGATAGCGCGTAGCGCGCCGGTCCGCCCACCAGCGTGCAGGTCTTGAACGTGCCGCGCCAGGGCGTGATGTGGTCCTCGTCCGACCCTACCGCATAGAGCGGCTGGGTGATGCGCCGCAGGTCGATGGAGTGGCCGCCGATGGCGATGCCGTCCCTTTGCGCCAGGGCATTCTTCACGTAGCAGTTGCGCAGGTAAAAGCTGTGCATCGCGCGCGGCAGGCGCGTGGTGTCGGTATTCCAGTAGAGCACGTCCATCGCCGGCGGTTTTTCGCCGTAGAGGTAGCTGTGCACAAAATAGTGCCAGATTAGGCTGTTGGGACGCAGCAGGCGGAAGGTCATGCTCATCTCGCGGCCGTCGAGATAACCCTTGCGCGCGAGCACTTCTTCCACTTTCCTGATGCCTTCCTCGTTCAGGAACGCTTCTATTTCGCCGGCCCGCGAAAAATCCACCAGCGAAGCGAGCATGGTCCAGCTCGCGACCGGCATTCCGGGTTTGTCTTCGTACTCCCGGTTGAGCCAGGCCATCAGCGTTGCCAACGCTGTGCCGCCAAGGCAATAGCCGACCGCGTGCACCTGCGGCACGCCGCACAGCGTGCGTGCGGCTTCCACGGCGGGCAGCACGCCCTTCAGGACATAGTCCTCGAATGTCGTGTTCGACATGCCTGCATCGGGATTGCGCCAGCTGATCACGAACACCGAAAAGCCCTTCTTGAGCAGGTAGCGCACCATGCTCTTCTTCTCGTTCAGGTCGAGAATGTAGAACTTGTTGATCCACGGAGGCACGAACACGAGCGGCACCGCGTGCACCTGCTCGGTCATCGGCGCGTAGTGGATCAGTTCAATCAGTTCATTGCGAAACACCACAGACCCGGGTGTGGTGGCGAGATTCTGGCCTACCGAAAACCCTTTGCCGTCGACCATCTGCACTTCGCCGACCCGCTGGTCTTCGGACCAGTTCTTCATGCCCTCGGCGAGGCTCTCGCCATTACTCTCGTAGAATTTGCGCATCGCCACCGGGTTGGTGGCGAAAAAGTTGGTCGGCGCAAGCGTGTTGAACCACTGGCGCACCCAGAAAGCGGCGCGGCGCCGGTTGTGCTTGGTCATTGCGGGCGTGTCGTAGACGGCTTCCCCGACCCAGCGGGTATACAGCAGGTACCACTGCTTGAGCAGGTCGTAGTACAGATGGTCGCGCCATTCGACGGCGTCGAAGCGCGCGTCGCCTTCCGCAGGCTTGATGTAGTCTTCCTGTTCCAGATTGAGGGCGCGGCGCAGAGCGTGCACCTGGAGCGCGCCGGATTCGCGCGCGAGCCTGTCCATCGCGTGCAGCCATTCCTGCGGATGTTGCGCCCAGGCCTGCTGCGAATGGAAGATCGCCGCAAACGCGCCGAAGGGATCGAACACCGATTGCAGCGTGCGTGCGAGGTCGGGCGGTGCAGGTGCGACGGCTGCGTGCGGCGCAGCGGGGTTGACGGCCTTGACTCGAGCGTGGGACATGATTGGAATCGCCTCGAAAACACGCTCCTCCAAAGCAAATATAACCCCGGCCGACGCCGATTCAAGCTTCGAGCGCGGGGAAATGAGCGTTTTGTTTGACCTTGCTCAAGTCCCCGGGGCAGCGCCGGTTCCCCGTATCCCCACTGCGGTCCCCTCATACGGCGATATGCTCTTATAATCGACAAGTTACGAATGGAGCGCCGTCAAATGAGCCAGGTCCATCGCCTGTTCGAGCAGCAGTCGAACAACAGCATCAGCCGCACCGAGGAAATCATCGCCGACATCAAAGCCGGCAAGATGGTCATCCTGGTGGACGAGGAAGACCGCGAGAACGAGGGCGACCTGCTGCTCGCGGCAGATTTTGTCACACCAGAAAAAATCAACTTCATGGCCCGGTTCGCGCGCGGCCTCATTTGTCTCACCCTGACCGAGGAGCGCTGCCGCCAGCTGCAACTCGGGCCGATGGCGCTTGAGAACCGATCCTCGCACGGCACGGCGTTCACGGTTTCGATCGAAGCCGCAACCGGCGTCACCACCGGGATTTCTGCGCACGACCGTGCCCGCACCGTGCAGGCGGCGGTTGCGCCCGCAGCGCAGCCCGGGGACATCGTGCAGCCCGGGCACGTCTTTCCGATTGCGGCACAGCCGGGCGGGGTGCTGGTGCGCGCGGGGCATACCGAAGCGGGCTGCGACCTGACCGCATTGGCCGGACTCACTCCTGCAGCGGTGATTTGCGAAATCATGAAGGACGACGGCAGCATGGCCAGGCTGCCCGACCTGATCGAGTTCGGCAAACAGCACGGCTTGAAAATCGGCACCATCGCCGACCTGATCCATTTCCGCAGCCAGACCGAGTCGCTGGTCGAGCGCGTCGCAGCGCGCGACATGGTCACCGCGTACGGCGGTTTTCGCATGATCGCCTATCGCGAGAAGATTTCCGGTGCGACGCACCTGGCGCTGGTGCGCGGCGTCATCGAGGCGGATACGCCCACTCTGGTGCGCGTGCACGAGCCCTTGTCCATGCTCGATTTGCTGGATACCGCGCCGGGCGCGCATTCCTGGGGTGTGCACGAGGCGCTGGCAGCGATCGGCGCCGCCGGCAGCGGCGTGGTGGTGCTGCTCAATTGCGCCGAGAGCGCGACGCAGCTCGCCGAGCGTGCCGCAAGCCAGGCCAAACCTTGGCCGGCGGCGAAAATGGAGCTGCTCACCTACGGCATCGGCGCGCAGATCCTGCGCGACCTCAATGTAGGCAAGATGCGGCTGATGGCCACGCCGCGCAAAATGCCCAGCATGGCCGGCTGGGATCTGGAGGTGGCTGAGTACGTGCAGCCGCAGCGGGAAACGAAGGCGGCGCAATGAGGGAGATCAAACCCGGCCTGGACGGGGCTGATCTTCGCATTGGCATTGTGCGCGGGCGTTTCAATGAAGCCATCGGTGCCGGCCTGCTCAGCGCCTGTCTGGAGCGCCTGGGCGCGCTCGGCGTCGCACCCGGCCGCACCACCCTGGTGAGCGTGCCCGGCGCGCTGGAGATCCCTCTGGCGCTGCAAAAGCTCGCAGCCACAGGCCACTACGACGCGCTGATCGCCCTGGGCGCCGTGGTGCGCGGCGACACCTATCACTTCGAAGTCGTATCCAACGAATCCGCGGCGGGCATCACTCAGGTGCAACTCGATGCGGGTGTGCCGGTCGCCAACGGCATCCTGACCACCGATACCGAGGAGCAGGCCATGGCGCGCGTGGCGCAGAAGGGCGGCGATTGCGCCGAGGTGGCGGTGGAGATGGCCAATCTGGCCAGGGAAATCAGGAATGAAAAACGCACGGCATAAGGCGCGTGAGCTGGCCTTGCAGGGTCTGTATCAGTGGCTGCTGGCGGAGGAGCATGCGCTGGAGATCCGCACGCACCTCGCGGAGTTCAAAGGCTACGCCAAGGCCGATCAGAACTATCTCGGGCAGCTGCTCAACGGCGTCATCGCCGATGCCGGCGAGCTCGAAGCTGCATTCGCCCCCTTGCTTGACCGTCCCGTGGACGAGCTTTCCCCGGTCGAGCGCGGTGTGCTGCTCATCGGCACCTATGAACTGGCCCATGTCCCCGAGGTGCCTTACAGGGTCGTGATCAACGAGGCGGTGGAGCTGGCCAAGTCCTACGGGGGCACCGACGGCCACAAGTACGTCAACGGCGTGCTCGACAAACTTGCGGCACGCCTGCGCCCCGACGAGGTCAGGACGCGCAGGACCGGCGGCGGGAAAGCCGCGGCCTAGCGCCGCGACAGATTTGCCGCCCGAGGACCTTGGCCTCCGAGTTCGATATCATCCGCCGCTATTTCACCCGCCCGGTGAAACGCGCGCTGCTGGGCGTGGGCGATGACTGCGCGCTGATTTCGCCGGCAACCGGCATGGTTTTCGCGGTATCCACGGACATGCTGGTCGAAGGACGCCATTTTCTCGCTGGCGCCGACGCCGCGCGGCTGGGTCACAAGGCGCTGGCGGTGAATCTCTCTGATCTCGCGGCGATGGGGGCCGCGCCGCGCTACGCCACGCTCGCCCTGGCGCTGCCCCAGGCCGACGAAGCCTGGCTGGGGCAGTTCACGCAGGGCTTTTTTGCGCTTGCCGGCACTTTCGGCGTGGAACTGATCGGCGGCGACACGACGCGCGGGCCGCGCAATATTTCCGTTACCGTGATAGGTGAGGTGCCGGCGGAACAGGCTCTGCGCCGTGACGGTGCGCGGGCCGGGGACGAGGTTTGGCTATCGGGCTGCACCGGCGACGCGGCGCTCGCCCTCGCCCATCACGACCGGCGCATCCGGCTGGACAATGCGGCGCTGGCGCATTGCCGCGCGCGTCTGGACACGCCGGTGCCCTGCATCGCGCTGGGCCTGGCGCTGCGCGGGCTGGCGACGAGCGCCATCGATGTCTCCGATGGTCTGGTGGCCGATGTCGGGCACATCGCCGAGCGCTCCGGCGTCGCGGTCGAATTGCGCTACGCCGACCTGCCGCGCTCACGCGCGCTCAGGGCCTGCGGCGACGAAGGCCTTGCGCAGCAATGCCTGCTCGCCGGCGGCGACGATTACGAACTCGCCTTCACTGCGCACCCGGACGCCCGCGGGCGCATCGAGTCGGTCGCCGCCGATCTGGGTTTTGCGCTGACGCGCATCGGCAAGGTCAGCGCAGGCCAAGCGGGGCTGGTGTCGGTGTACGATGCAGCGGGGAGCATGATGCGCATCGCAAGCAGGGGTTTCGATCACTTTGGCAGCTGACACCATACTGCGTCCCACCTCGAGTTTCATGCTGGCGCATCCGGCGCGTTTCATTGCGCTCGGCTTCGGGACAGGACTGTCGCCATTTGCGCCAGGCACGGTAGGCACACTGCTTGGCTTTCCGGTCTATTGGGTGTTGAGCGAAGCGCTGGCGCCTTATGGGCCGTTAGCGATGCTGGCCGCCATCGCCGCGATGTTCCTGCTCGGCATATGGGCCTGCGGGCGCACCGGGCGCGATCTGGGCATCGCCGATCACAGCGGCATGAACTGGGACGAAATCGTCGCCTTCCAGCTGGTGCTGATGCTGACGCCGCTGGCCTGGCAGTGGCAGGCGTTTGCGTTTTTTGGCTTCCGTTTTTTCGACGTGGTCAAGCCCCCGCCGATCCGCCAGGTCGACGCACAGCTGAAAGGCGGCTTGGGCGTCATGTTCGACGATATCCTCGCCGCGTTCTATACGCTGTTTGCCATGGCCGTGGGCAAAGCCGTGCTCGACGCATGATGTCCCCTGACAACCTTGCCGCGCTTGCAACCCGCGTCGGCGCAAGGCTGAAGGCGCAAGGCCTGATGCTTGCCACTGCCGAATCCTGTACCGGCGGCTGGGTCGCGCAGGCGGTTACCGCCATCGCCGGCAGTTCGGACTGGTTCGAACGCGGTTTCGTAACCTATTCGGACCTGGCCAAGCGGGAGATGCTCGGCGTGAACGCCGCCACCCTTGCTCGGCACGGGGCGGTGAGCGAACAGACGGCGCGCGAAATGGCGGACGGGGCGCTCGCTCACAGCCACGCGCAAGTCGCCGTTGCTATCACCGGCATTGCGGGTCCCGCCGGCGGCTCTGCCGAAAAGCCGGTGGGCACCGTGTGCTTCGCCTGGTCGGCGAAAAGTGGCGCGCCGGCTGCGCAAACGCGGCTGTTTGAAGGCGACCGCGAAAGCGTACGGCGCCAGTCGGTGGTTTTTGCGCTGCGGGGTGTGTTGGAGATGTTGGAAAGCCGCGACCCGCAATAGCGAATCGCCAACGGGCTTGACCCAGGCGTTTGCCGGCCTAGAATGAAATATGCGGGCTCCCGGATACTATCCATGATGTCGCTTCGACCTGCTGCCGTAGCCGGCATGTTCTATCCGGCCGTCCCGCGCGAGCTGGCGCGGGAAGTAGACGATATGCTCGGGCAAAGCGCCGGCGGCGGTCTGGTCCCCGGATTTCCCAAGGCGCTGATCGTGCCTCATGCTGGCTACGTCTATTCCGGTAGCGTCGCCGCCGAAGCCTACGACAGGTTGCGTCCCGCACGCGGGATTGTGCGCTGCGTGGTGCTGCTCGGACCCTGCCATCGCGTGCCGGTGCGCGGCCTCGCGCTGCCAGACGCCGCCGCGTTTGAAACACCCCTTGGGCGGGTGCCGATCGATCACGGGGCGATCGAGTCGCTCGCCGGCCTGGCCCAGGTGGTGGTCAGCAGCGCGGTGCATGCCGAAGAACATGCGCTTGAGGTGCAATTGCCGTTCCTGCAGCGGGTGCTGGGTGAATTCACCCTGGTGCCGCTGGCGGTGGGCACGGCCACACCATCCGAGGTCGCCGAGGTCATCGAGAAGCTCTGGGGCGGCGAAGAAACGCTGATTGTCGTCAGCTCGGACCTGTCGCATTACCACCGGTACGACGAAGCACGCGCGCTCGACCGGGGCACGGCGCAGGCGATACTCGAATTCTCTACGGAAATCGACCACGAGCAGGCATGTGGCGCAACACCGGTTGCAGGCATGCTGCTCGCGGCCAGACACCACGGCTTGCATGCGGAGTTGCTCGACTTGCGCAATTCCGGCGACACCGCGGGTGGCCGGGGGCGCGTGGTTGGCTACGGCGCGTTTGCATTTTGGGACGGCGCGGCCCAATTCACTCCCGCGCACGGGCGCACCCTGCTCGCCATTGCGCGCAATAGCATCGAGTCCGCGCTGGGTGTGTCCGAGGCCGGACGCCTGCCCGACGATACCTGGCTCAAGCCCCTGCGCGCGAGTTTCGTGACGCTGACCCAGGGGGGCAGGCTGCGCGGCTGCATCGGCAGCCTGGAGGCCCAGCAGCCGCTGGGCGAGGACGTGCGCCACAACGCGCGCGCCGCCGCGCTGTCAGACCCCCGCTTTCCGGCGCTTACGCGCGAAGAACTGGACAGCACGCGCATCGAGGTATCGCTTTTGTCTACTCCCAAGCCGATTGCATTCGCCGATCACGCGGACCTGATCGCGCAGTTGCGGCCTGGGGAAGACGGGTTGATCCTTGAATGCGGCGGGGCAAGCGCCACCTTTCTGCCGCAGGTCTGGGAGAGTCTGCCCGATGCGGAGCAGTTTGTCGCGGAGCTCAAGCGCAAAGCCGGCCTTGCGGCGGCGGTGAGCACGGCCAAATGCAGCATCCAGCGCTACAGCGTTCTCAAGTGGAAGGAGGACAGCCAATGAGCGTCGCCGAAAGCAAGTACCCTGCGCGCTGGTGGCATCTGCTCGGTGACGGCAGGATGCAGTGCGACCTGTGCCCGCGCGATTGCCGCCTGCACGAGGGCCAGCGCGGCCTGTGCTTCGTGCGCATGCGCGACAACGACCGCATGCTGCTTACCACCTATGGCCGCTCCTCCGGTTTTTGCGTCGACCCGATCGAGAAGAAGCCGCTCAACCAGTTCTACCCCGGATCGAGCGTGCTCTCCTTCGGCACCGCGGGCTGCAACCTGGCGTGCAAATTTTGCCAGAACTGGGACATCTCCAAGTCTCGCGGCATGGACAGCCTCGCTGACGCAGCCAGTCCGGAGACGATCGCGCAGGCCGCGCAAAGACTGGGTTGCAAGAGCGTGGCCTTCACCTATAACGATCCGGTGATTTTTGCCGAATACGCGATGGATGTGGCCGATGCTTGCCATGCCGCCGGCGTGCAGACGGTCGCGGTGACCGCCGGCTACATGCAGGCTGAGCCGCGGCGCGAGTTCTACGCCAAGATCGATGCGGCCAACGTCGATCTCAAGGCCTTCACCGACGAGTTCTACGTCAAGCTGACCGGCGCCCATCTCGCGCCGGTGCTGGACACGCTGAAATATCTGCGGCACGAAACGGCGGTGTGGCTGGAAATCACCACGCTGCTGATTCCGGGGAAGAACGACAGCGACGCTGAAATCGAGGCGCTTACCGCCTGGATCGCGCAGGAACTCGGCCCCGACGTGCCGCTGCATTTCTCCGCTTTCCATCCGGACTGGAAGATGATCGATGTCCCGGAGACCCCGGCCGACACGCTGGAGCGCGCGCGCCGCATCGCGCAAAAGCACGGCTTGCATTACGTCTATACCGGCAATGTGCACGACACCGAAGGCGGCACGACCTATTGCCCGCATTGCGGCAAGGCGCTGATCGTGCGCGACTGGTACAAGCTGCTCGCGTACCGCATCGACGCCAGCGGGCATTGCCCGGACTGCGGCGGGGCCGTCGCCGGGCGGTTTCAGGCGTTCGACATCGGACAGCAGTTCGGTTCCAGGCGCGTACCGGTGCGCCTCGCCGTCGCAGAGGTCGGCTGAGCGACGATGTCATCATGGGGGAGCCTCCCATGCCCAGCTATCTTTCGCGTCACCGCACCCGGATACCAGGGGTCCCGGGCCGGCGGGCTTGACTGCCGCCGCAAACTGTACAAAAATACAGGCTCCGCAACAGTCGAAGGAACCCAATGGACGTGCTGACCGCGAAGCAGCAGCAGATTCTCGATCTGATCCGCGAGGCTATCGAAAATACCGGCATGCCGCCCACGCGAGCCGAGATTTCCAGGGCCATGGGATACAGTTCGCCCAATGCGGCAGAGGAACACCTGCGCACGCTGGAGCGCAAGGGCGCTATCGAAATCCTCAAGGGCTCGGCGCGCGGCATCCGCATCAAAGAGGACAGCGGCCTGCCGCTGGTGGGCAAGGTGGCCGCGGGCTCGCCGCTGCTGGCCGAAGAGCACGTCCAGGCCCGTTACCAGATTGACCCGGCGCTATTCAAGCCGCGCGCCGACTACCTGCTGACGGTGCGCGGGATGAGTATGCGCGATGCGGGCATCCTCGATGGCGACATGCTGGCCGTGCACCGCGCCAGCGAGGCGCGCAACGGCCAGATCGTGGTCGCGCGCCTGCACGACGAAGTGACGGTCAAGCGCCTGCACCGGCGCGGCGCCATTATCGAACTGTTGCCGGAAAACCCCGATTTCGAGCCCATCGTGGTCGACACCCGGCGGGAACTGTTTGCGCTGGAAGGCGTGGGCGTGGGGGTGATACGCGCCGGCCAGGCTCTCTAAGGCCGGGGGCTTGCAATTTCCCAAAAACTGTATAAAAATACAGGTCAACGGCTTCAGCAAGACGCCCGTTGATATCATCACCACTACCGAACCTGAAGGAGATTTTCATGGACGACAACAAGACCAAGGCACTCGCCGCCGCTCTCGCGCAAATCGAAAAGCAGTTTGGCAAGGGTTCCATCATGCGTATGGATTCGGATGCGATCCAGGATGACGTGCAGGTGGTTTCCACCGGCTCGCTGGGCCTGGATATCGCGCTCGGCGTAGGCGGGCTGCCGCGCGGCCGCGTGGTCGAGATCTACGGGCCGGAGTCCTCCGGCAAGACCACGCTGACGCTGCAGGTGATCGCCGAGATGCAGAAACTGGGGGGCACCGCAGCCTTCATTGACGCGGAGAACGCGCTCGACCCGCAATACGCGCAGAAGCTGGGCGTAAAAGTAGAGGACCTGCTGATTTCCCAGCCCGATACCGGCGAGCAGGCGCTGGAGATCGCCGACATGCTGGTGCGCTCGGGCTCGGTCGACGTCGTGGTCATCGATTCGGTGGCCGCACTCACCCCCAAGGCGGAAATCGAAGGCGAAATGGGTGAGCCGCAAATGGGCCTGCAGGCGCGTCTGATGAGCCAGGCGCTGCGCAAACTCACTTCGAATATCAAGCGCACCAACACCCTGGTGATTTTCATCAACCAGATCCGCATGAAAATCGGCGTCATGTTCGGCAGTCCGGAGACCACTACCGGCGGCAACGCGCTCAAGTTTTACGCCTCGGTGCGCCTGGACATCCGCCGCATCGGTTCGATCAAGAAGAACGACGAAGTCATCGGCAACGAGACGCGCGTGAAAGTGGTGAAGAACAAAATGGCGCCGCCGTTCCGCGAGGCCCTGTTCGACATCCTCTACGGCGAGGGTATTTCACGCGAAGGGGAAATTCTCGAACTCGGCGTGAAACACGGCATCGTGGAGAAATCCGGCGCCTGGTACGGCTACAAGAAAGACCGCATCGGCCAGGGCAAGGACAATGCGCGCGATTACCTGAAGGAGCACGCCGATCTCGCCGTGGAGATCGAGGCGCGCGTGCGCGAGGCGGTCGGCGTCAACAACCCGGCTGCGGTGGTTGCGCCGGCACTGACCGTTGTAGGGGGATAATTCCCGCCGTGAAGCGGCAACTTTCGTTGCGCGAGCGGGCGCTGGCCATGCTCGCGCGACGGGAGCACAGCCGCGCCGAGCTCGCGCGCAAGCTCGGCCCCCATGCCGAATCCGTTGGACAGATCGACGCGCTGCTGGACCAGCTCGTTGCGCGCGGCTGGTTGTCGGAGGCGCGTTTCGCCGAGTCCCGCGCCAACGCGCTGACGCGCAAGTTCGGCAGCCGTAAGATAGAGTACGACCTCAGGAGCCGCGGCGTACCGGAAGATCTGGTCGAACGCGCCGTGGAACGGGCACGCACGCAGGAGCTGGAAAACTGCCGTGCTGCATGGCAGAGGAAGTTCGGTATCCTGCCGCAGGATGCTGCCGAGCGCGGCAGGCAGATGCGCTTTCTTGCCGGTCGCGGATTCTCCGCCGAAACCGTGCACGAAGTGCTCAAAGCGGGAGACGCAGACTGATGTCGGAAGCTGCAGGTTCGCTGGACGGCTGGCGCGAGGAGATGCGCTCGGCCTATCTGTACCGGGTGATGGCCGAGGCCGAGGCAGGCACGCCGCGCGCGCAACTGTTCCAGGGGCTCGCGGGCGAAGCCGAGGGCCAGGCGCGCATCTGGGCGCGCCAGGCGCAGGCGACGCCGCCGGAGTACGTCCCCGACATGCGTGCGCGCATGGTCGCAGCGCTGGTGCGCCGTCATGGCCCGCGGCCCCTGCGCATGGTGCTGGTGGCGATGAAAGTACGCGGTTTGTCGGTCTATTCACATGCCGTACCGGGTCATCCGCTGCCGACCACGCTGGAGGACGTTGGCAAGCGCCATCGCGGTATCAGCGGCGGCGGCAACCTGCGCGCCGCCGTGTTCGGCGTCAACGATGGCCTGGTGTCCAATGCCAGCCTGATCCTCGGCGTGGCCGGCGCGTCGGCCAACAACTCGATGATCTTGCTTTCCGGCGTCGCCGGACTCCTCGCGGGCGCATTTTCGATGGCGGCGGGCGAGCACGTGTCGGTGCGTTCGCAGCGCGAAATGTTCGAACATCAGATCGGCCTGGAGCGCGACGAGCTCGCGCAGTACCCGGAGGAGGAAGCCGAGGAACTGGCGCTGATCTACGCGGCTCGTGGCCTTGCGCGAGAGGACGCGTTGAAGCTGGCCAAGGCGATCATCGCCGATCCGGCGCAGGCGCTCGACACGCTTGCACGCGAGGAACTGGGCCTGAATCCGGAAGAACTCGGTTCACCCTGGGGTGCCGCGATTTCCTCGTTTCTTTCGTTCGCCGCGGGCGCCTTCGTGCCGCTACTGCCTTTTCTCGCACTCGCCGGCGAACGTGCGCTGCCGGTATCGATCGCCATCACCGCGCTGGCGCTGTTTGCAGTCGGTGCCGCCATCAGTCTGTTCACCGGCAGGAGTGCGCTGCGCGACGGAATGCGCATGCTGGCCATAGGCGCAGCGGCCGGGGGGCTGACCTACGCCATGGGCAAGATGCTCGGGGTCAGCCTGGGCTGAACGCGTCCGCAGCGTTTTCTTCAATCGCCATGCGCGCGGCTGGTAGCAGCGGTGGCAAAGCTCTGGCGCGGATTTGCATGTGCGCCTGATTCAGGCGAAAATTCAACCCATTACCTCTGGACAGCAGGACTGGCCGACGCCCGGCGTGCGGCCCGAAACGAAACTATGAAATCAGCCGAAATCCGCAGCAAGTTTCTCGAATTTTTCGCCCAGCGCGGGCATGCGGTGGTGGCCTCCAGCCCGCTGGTGCCGGGCAACGACCCAACCCTCTTGTTTACCAATTCGGGCATGGTGCAGTTCAAGGACGTGTTTCTGGGCAAGGAGCCGCGACCCTACAAACGCGCCACCTCCTCCCAAAGAAGCGTGCGCGCCGGCGGCAAGCACAATGACCTGGAGAACGTCGGCTACACCGCGCGTCATCACACCTTCTTCGAGATGCTGGGCAATTTTTCCTTCGGCGATTATTTCAAGCGCGACGCCATCCACTACGCCTGGGACCTGCTTACCGGCGTGTATCAGCTGCCCAAGCAAAAGCTATGGATTTCGGTATATGAGACCGACGACGAGGCCTACGCCATCTGGTCCGACGAAATCAAGGTGCCCAAAGCGCGCATCGCGCGCATCGGCGACAAGCCCGGCGGCGGATCGGACAATTTCTGGCAGATGGGTGAAACCGGCCCATGCGGCCCCTGCACCGAGATCTTCTACGATCACGGTCCCGGGATCGCGGGCGGGCCGCCGGGCTCTCCCGATGCGGACGGCGATCGCTACATCGAAATCTGGAATTTGGTCTTCATGCAATACAACCGGGACGACGCAGGCAAGCTGCATCCGCTGCCCAAGCCCTCGGTGGACACCGGCATGGGGCTGGAGCGCATCGCCGCGGTGATGCAGGGCGTGCACTCGAACTATGAAATCGACCTGTTCCAGGACCTGATCAGGGCGGCGGCGCGCGAGACCCACGTCAAGGACCTGGCAAGCAATTCGCTCAAAGTGATCGCAGACCACATCCGCGCCACTTCCTTTCTCATTGTCGATGGCGTCATCCCGGGCAACGAGGGACGCGGTTACGTGCTCCGGCGCGTCATCCGGCGTGCCATCCGCCACGGCTACAAGCTCGGCCAGACCGCGCCATTCTTCCACCGTCTGGTGGAGGACCTTGCGCGGGTCATGGGCGAGGCTTATCCCGAGCTGGTCAAGGCGAAGGAGCGCGTCACGCGGGTGCTGAAAACGGAAGAAGAGCGCTTCGCCGAGACCCTGGAGCACGGCATGAAAGTGCTCGAAGGCGCGCTTACGCGCGAGGACCGGCTGCTCGACGGAGAG
>Ga0163199_1001718_pt1 | contig 13555 bp, 18 predicted proteins | sample PL_2010_150m_FD_113537 | JGI IMG/M metagenome (GOLD analysis project Ga0163199, IMG submission 113537) | Freshwater microbial communities from Powell Lake, British Columbia, Canada to study Microbial Dark Matter (Phase II) - PL_2010_150m | ecosystem: Environmental > Aquatic > Freshwater > Lake ... | reverse complement strand
GACGAGGACATGCGCATCGTCGAATTCAACGAGAAGCCCGCCAACCCGAAGCCCATCCCCGGCGAGCCGGACGCCGCGCTGGCCTCGATGGGCATTTACGTCTTCGCCATGGGCCGGCTGCGCAAGGCCTTGGAGGAAGACCACCAACGCGCCGACTCCAGCCACGACTTCGGCAAGGATGTGATCCCGCGCCTGATCGGGACGCACGAGGTTTACGCCTACGAATTCGGCGGCAGCCTTGGGCGCGTCACCCCGGACCGCTATTGGCGCGACGTCGGCACGCTGGACGCCTATTACGAGGCGAACATGGACTTGCTGAAGGCGAAGCCGCCGCTAAACCTGTACCAGCGCGACTGGCCGATCCGCACCTACCACAGCCAAAACCCGCCGGCGCGGATGGTGCCCGGCCCGGACGGCAAGGACGGGCTGTTGGCCAACGCCATCTTGGGCAGCGGCACGGTGATTTTCGGCGGCGTGGTGCGGCATTCGATTTTGTCCTCCCGCGTGTATGTGCGCCAGGACGCGGTGGTGGAGGACGCGCTGCTGTTCGACAACGTCACCGTCGGCGCCGGGGCCAGGCTGCGCCGCTGCATCGTCGACAAGGGCGTCCACATCCCGCCCGGCGAGACGGTCGGCATCGACGCGGCCAAAGACGCCGCCCGCTTCGCCAGTTCGGAAAAGGGCGTGGTGGTGGTGCCTAAGGATTATCGGTTTGGGTGAGCGCCGAGCGAGGCGTGGCGCGTCCTAGGCGGGCCGGGCAAGCTTCTTTTGCAGCCAGGCCTTGAACTGGATGCTTTCGATGGTGTTGCGGAAATCGCCTTTCTTGTCGTCCCACGAGCCCGACCGCGCCGCCCCGTCGCCTTGCCGGTACTCGGCGGCCAAGGCCAGGCGGGCTTCCGGCGCAAGCGCCCGCGCGGCCTCCTTGGCCCGCTCCAGCGCTGCCCGCCCGTCCCTCGCCTTGGCCCGCTGTTCCGCCTCGGCGCGCCGGGCCGCGGCCGCCGCCGCGCGGGCCTGCTCCTTCAACGCCGCCTCGAACGCCGGCGGCCCGAGATCGGCCCCGCTTTCAAACACGCTGCGCAAATAGCCCGCCGCCGAGCCTTTGACCTGCCCGGCTTGAATCCGCGCCTCGACATACTCGACCGCGGCCAGCACGCGGGCCTCGTCCTGCTTGAGCCATTCCTTCGCCAGCTTCGCGCCGATGCCCAGCCCGCGCAGGCGCTGGGACAGCGCGGATTCAGCGACATCGGGCGGCGCCTCTTGGGCGGCGGCCTGCGCTGGCGGGGCTTCTTCTTTGGCGGAGAACGTGAATGTCAGGTGGGTGACATTGCGCCCGGTCTTGCGCTGGGTGTAGCTGGCGCTCAGGTCGGAATGCGCGTTGATTTGCGACAGGGCCACGTCGATGACCCATTTTTTGAAATCAAACAAACGCGGGTAGTCCTTATCCACCATCAAGGTTTTCTTCAGCCATTCCAATTCGACTTCCCGTCGCCCGACGCTGCCCCACTGGATCAACAACTCATAAAGCCGGATCGCATACGTGCTGGTCATCTTCGCCACCTTTTCCAGCTTATAGCGGGTGAACTCGACTTCCAGACGGGTAATGTAAGGCACCATGTCCTGGGCGAAGCGAAACTGAATAGCGCCTTCCCCGTTCAGATATTTAACGGAGGATACCCAGCGCACCTCCAGCATGTCTTTTTTGCCGGTCTTAGGGTTAATGTCATACAAGACAACATAACGTCGAAACAGCGTCTGCGCCGCTGTTTTGACTTGTTCGTAGGCTTGGTTTTCCGGGACATCAAACATTGCGGCGTAGTCGGTTGCCAAAATCGTCAGCAGATTGTCTTCGCTCAAGCCGGTTTGTGTCCGCCGCGCCTCGACGATGGCAAGCAGAATGATGCGCTGCTCCGCCAGCGTGAGGCGGTAGCTGGCCTCGACCAGCCGGTTCGATTTCACCACTAACTCGTTTTTGTTGCCCATGGCGGCTCTCTGTGTTTAAAGCCGCACAGTAGCATAAAAACGAGAAAAAAATCTAGCTCGTTAAATAGTCGGAATCCCTCGTCTTATAAGTCGGAATCCCTCGTCTTATAAGTCGGAATCCCTCGCCTTATAAGTCGGAATCCCTCGTCTTATAAGTCGGAATCCCTCGTCTTATGACCGCTGCAAGCCACGGCCCGCGCGGCCTGCAGCCGACGCAAAAGCTTTAAAAGCTTGTTGTCTCTTAAAAAAAACAACAAAAGGGCCTCGCGGCGCGTGTTGGTGTTTTTTTGCGGAAACCTGGGAGAATGCGGACAGCCGGGCAGGAACCGGCGGAATCGGCGGGCAAGCGAAAAAAGGCCGGCCAGCACAATCAAATTAGCCGCGCCCGCATGTCAACGGGCAAGCGGCCACCTGACTAGCAAGGTGCTTCAGCCGAGCGGAAAAGCGCGTGGCTTTTAGTGGGAGCGGTTTCGCTAACGCACCTGCTTTTCAAGCTTGATTCCAGCATTTTTCAATGAACCGAAGGATCTTGCCAATCAGGAGCGGCCACCCAGCCCCGCAACGAAAACCCAGGCCACGCGCCAATCCAAACGACCGTTTGGACACGGCCGCACAAGACCGTTAAAAGGATCGGAAAAATAACGAAAAACATGTACAATACAATAACTTAAAGTACTATTTTTACTCAGGGTGCCGCATTTCCGTGAAAACCGTCGCCTATCTGCGGGTGTCGACCGGCTCGCAGGACGTCGGCACCCAGCGGCTGGCCGTCCTCGACTACGCCCAGCGCAACCAACTTAAAGTCGACATGCTCATGGAGGTGCAAGGCTCCTCGCGCAAGTCGCAGCGCGAGCGCGGCATCGACAGCCTGTTCGGCAATTTAAAGCCCGGCGACCTGGTGCTGGTCAGCGAGCTGTCGCGGCTGGGGCGCAGCCTCGGGCAGATCATCCAAATCGTCGACGACCTGATCAAGGCGGACGTCCGCCTGGTGGCCATCAAGGAAAACATCCGCCTCGACGGGCCGCAGGACATCCAGGGCAAGGTGATGGTGGCCTTGTTCGGGCTGTTCGCCGAGATCGAGCGCGACTTGATCTCCGAGCGCACCCGCGAGGGCATGGCGGCGGCCAAGGCGCAAGGCCGGCTGGCCGGCCGGCCCAAGGGTTCGCGCAACCCGTCCAAGCTCGACGGGAAGGAGCCGGAAATTCAGCGCCTGCTCGGCAAGAAGGTGCCGAAGACATCCATCGCCAAGATCATGGACGTCTCGCGGACGACCATGGAGCATTTCATCAAGACCCGCAAGCTGGCTGTGTAAGCGGTCCCAAGCGGCTGTGATAGCGGTTTGCTTATGCACACCATCAGAAACAAGCTGTTTCAAAATCCATTAAATTCGTGTACAAATTAAAGCCGCGGGCGGTGTGCGCGCCGGTGCCGGCCAAGCCGGCCGGCCATGTTAAACCGAATCAGCGCGTTGCGGCTTTGGCCTGCGCCTTTTGCGCGGCCTCGCAAAGCCCGGCGGGTCGTCCACTATTTTTTTCCGGGGAGGGTGTGTCATGTCGAAATATGCAACGCTAGGCGGTAGCCAAGGCTTGTTTGGCTTGAAATTCGTCAAAGCCGGCGCGGCGGCGCTGGAAAACTTCATCGCGACGGGCTTCGGCAGCCGCGGCGGTCCCAACAAGGTGTCGAACAAACTGAAAAGAAGCCCGATGTCTTATCTCGCCAGCGGTTCGCCGACGCCGGAATACTTCCTGGCGACCGGCCTGCGCAGCCGCGGCGGCCCCAACAAGGTCTCCAACAAGCTGCGCGCGCGCCCCGCCGCCTACCACCTGTTCAACTGATGCCGCAAGCCGCAGGGACGCGGCGCCGTTAGGACTCCCGGCATTCCGCCCTCCCCCTCCCTTCCCTCGATCCTCGGCCAAACGCGATACACTCCCCGGACGGATTCCGCCGCCCCAGGAGACGCGCATGTCCAAAAAACACCCCGTCATTTCCGTGACCGGCTCGTCCGGGGCCGGCACCTCGACCGTCAAGAAAGCCTTCGAGCATATTTTTTACCGGCTGGGCGTCAACCCGCTGGTCATCGAGGGCGACAGCTACCACCGCTACGAGCGGGCCGAGATGCAGGCGAAAATCGCCCAGGCGCAGGAAGAGCGCCGCCGCTTCAGCCATTTCGGCCTGGAGGCCAACGTCCTCGAAGAACTGGAAAACACCTTCCGCCAATACGGCGAGACCGGCACGGCGAAGCGGCGCTTCTACGTCCACAACGAAGAAGAAGGCCGCCGGCACGGCCAGCCGCCCGGCACCTTGACGCCGTGGGCAATCGCCCCGCCGGGGACGGATTTGCTGTTTTACGAAGGGCTGCACGGCGGCGTCAAAAACGACGCGATTGACGTGGTGCGCCATACCGACTTGCTGATTGGCGTGGTGCCGATTGTGAACTTGGAATGGATCCAGAAAATCCACCGCGACACCGCGCAGCGCGGCTACAAGCCGAAGGACGTGACCGACACGATCCTGCGCCGGATGGAGGATTATGTGAAAGTCGTCACGCCGCAGTTTTCCGAGACCGACATCAACTTCCAGCGCGTGCCGCTGGTGGACACCTCAAACCCGTTCATCGCCCGCGACGTGCCGACGCCGGAGGAAAGCCTCGTCATTATCCGCTTCAACGACCGCCACAAGTTCACCGTGGATTTTAGGTATCTGCTGGCGATGATTAAAGACTCGTTCATGTCGCGCTACAACTCCATCGTCATCCCCGGCGGCATGACGGGCCTCGCCATGGAGATTATATTCAGGCCGATTATTGAGAAGATGATGGAGGAGCGGGCGCGGGCGTTGCAAGGCGCTTCCGGCGATTAGATTGGCAGGGGGCGGGCACACGTCCCTTCGACAAACGCGGGACAGGCTGTTGCCTGCCTGCCCGCCGCTTCCGGCGAAGAGCATGATGCCATGGCATGGTCTATAATCTGAAAATTATGTCCTTATACGTCGCCTAAGAAGCGATAATTTTTTGATATTTATCAGTCAGCCAGACCTTATATTAACGGTATTGGCGAAGACACCGACTAATTTTTATATGTTAGGAGGTTATCATGAAAGCGTCAACAGTCCACCTTTACAAACGGCTTGCAATAGCGAGTTTAATCGCCATTGCCGTAACCCTATCAGGCCCTGCGTCTTCCGCTTCGCCCCCACCCAAATTGGTGTATAGCTTTAACCTGATGGAGTATTATCCGGACGGTCGAAACGGAACCGTTCAAATATACTCGGTCACCCGCGCCGACTTCGGCATGCCAATCAGCACGCTTAACCCGTCATTAAAGCCACTCGACACGGGCCTTGGCGTTATCACCACATGGATAAGCAAAGGCGGGTGCAACGGCTCGTTCTTGGCGGGCGGCAAGCAAGTTGGCTGGCTGCTCGGGCCGGTCACGGACAAGGCCACTGTCCAAAGCTACGACCCCTACGCGACGATAGCGTATGGCGTAATCACCGGCGTATTCGGCGACATTGGCTATGCGGTTGGCAACAACTGCAACGGCACCACCTACAACGAAAAGTGGTCGTATTGGCTGATTTTCTTGCGCCCCAATCCTGGGTATTTTCAGGGACAAGGCTATTTGATTGGGGACGGATTATACATGACAGACAAGTACCCGCAGGGAAATTGGTACTACATCTACAGCGACAAGCCGCTATAGCCGTGCAGATTGGGTTGCGGCTTTGTCGCAACCCAACGAATCTAGGCAAACGTTGGGTTGCCAAAAAGGCGGCGACCCAGCCTGCGCCGCTGCTGTTTCTCATGGAATCAGACTATATGCCCACCATTGGCCGCATAGGTTCGCTTGAGGTTATGGTCTTTCGCAACGACCATCCCCCGCCACATTTCCATGTGATTGGAGATGAGTTCTCGGCCAAGTTCGCTATAGCCGATAATGCCCTTTTATCCTGCAAAGGGCGCATCCGCCGCCGCGATATAAGGGCGGTCGAAGAATGGGGATCAAAACACAAGACTATGTTATACACGAACTGGGAGCTTGCCCGTTCCGGCCTGCCACCAGTCAAGATCAAGGATTAAGCCATGCTGCACGAGATTACCGCCGCCAAAGCCTACCCAAACCATACTGTTACCCTCACTTGGTCGGACGGGATGCGGGGGGTTGTTGATTTCACCCACTACCTTGCCAAAGGCGGGCTTTTCAACGATCTGAAAGACCCCGATTATTTTACGCGGGAAATGCGGCTGCTAAGGGGAGGCATTGGTTTAACCTGGCCGAACGAGGTGGATTTCTCCGCCGACGGATTGCGCCATGACGCCTTTCCGAAAGAAGAAACCGGCGAGCTTGACGGATTGCCTATCACGGCATGGAAAGGCGCTGAACCGGCATCGCCACGCGCTCCCGCATAACCCAAGCCCACGCCATGCGCCACGCTGGCGATGCGGAAACATCACGGGGGTTAGTCGTAGCGTGGGCAAGCGACTTTCGCTTGCCCACCGATTTTCGAGGGATTCTATGCTTGTAGGACAGGACGGGCAGCGAGTGATAGCATAGGCGTTTCCTGTGCGACCATTCTTAGACAACATTATTTGACGCGCAAGTCATTGGTTTTTATGGCTTTGTGTTTTGTCTAAAAAACCCAGGGTTGTTAGATAGGCGCAGGATTTTCTGTATTGACAGTGTGCGCACGTTTAGGGTATAAGGGAAAACTTTTTATGGAGGCAAGCCAATGCGGCTAACCGAAGCAAGCGAGAGCGGCGGACATACCCGCGACATCAATATCAACATCCGCGCCAAGCGCACACAACGTGACTTGATCGACCAAGCCGCCGAGTTATTGGGTAAAACGCGGTCAGACTTCATGCTGGAAACATCGTGTCGTGAGGCCGAGGGCGTTCTGTTAGACCAGCGCGTGTTTACCCTAGACGCGGAGACGTTCAGGAAATTCCAGGCTATGCTGGACGCACCGCCGAGTGAGAATCCCAAGCTGCGCAAACTGATGGCGACCAAAGCGCCGTGGGAGCAGTGATTTCTGTGTGGTTAAAGAACTGCTATGTTTTTCGACAACGTAGTAGAATGTTGAGTGTTTAAACTTCCTCATCGCCGTGATGGCGATGGTTTTCCCTTTAAGACGGAAATTTACTTATGATTGTCAATACATCAAATGGATGGAGTGCGCCGTCCCCATTAACAGCCGCGCATGATCTAGCCGGTTTTGAATGCGGCGAAGCGGTACTTGACCAGTGGCTTAAAACGAAGGCTTTGCGCAACGAAGGGCGTGGCGCTTCCCGCACTTATGTTGTTTGTGCTGATAATAAGATCGTGGCTTATTACTGTTTAGCGACTGGTTCAGTTGGCAGCGAACTTGTCCCAGGCCGCATCCGGCGAAACATGCCAGACCCCATTCCAGTGATGGCATTAGGCCGCTTAGCGGTTGATCTGGCTTGGCAGCGTCATGGTATTGGCAAAGCGCTCTTGCGGGATGCGGTTTTGCGCACAACTCAGGTTTCAGAGATTGTAGGGGTCAAGGCACTTTTGGTTCACGCGCTTTCTGATCCAGCGGTGTGTTTCTATGAGGCCAATGGTTTCTACCCTTCCCCAACTCATCCAAGAACGCTTTTCCTGCCTATGGTTGAGGTATGAGGTCGGGATAGGGCCGCAGGGTGCGGTGAGGAACGAACCGCACCGTTCGCGTCCTCCGCGATGGATGCGGTTCGCTATCGCTCACCACATCCTACGGCCCTTTTTGCCTGACCACCGATTGTGCCAAGTCCGCGTGGGCAGACGGTAAAGCCGTCCGCCCACGCTACGACCCTAGCGTCTTAAGCCTTGCGCCGTTATCAAAAATGGATAACATGGGGCCAGCATCTACCCCCCGAGAGGTTCCACCATGCCATCAAGCTACGCCATCGGCGACCATTTCGAGCAATTCATCAAGGCCCAACTAGAAACCGGACGCTACAGCAGCGCCAGCGAGATCGTGCGCGACGCCTTGCGGCTAATGGAGGAGCGGGAACAGTTGCGGAAAATCCAGCTTGAGCAATTGCGCCAGCAGATTCAGGCGGGCATCGACAGCGGCCCCGGCCTTCCGGCGGATGACGTTTTCGACCGCCTCGGCGCGAAATACCAAGCCATGGCGCAAGCCTGATGCGTTGCCGCCTTTCCCCCTTGGCCGAATTCGATCTTGAGGAAATCGGCGACTACATCGCCCGCGACAATCCACGGCGAGCGCTCAGTTTCATTGAAGAAATCCGCGCCCGCTGCCGCCTGATCCTGCAAACGCCCCGCGGCTCCCCGTTGCGGGAAGCACTCGGCGAAGGCGTCCACATCGTGCCTTTTGGCCGCTACCTGATTTTTTACACCGTCCACGAAGACGCCGGCGAAGTGAGAATCGAGCGCGTCCTACACTCGGCGCGGGAGATCGACCAGAGCTTTTTTCATTGACCGCCCGCCGCCAGTTTTTAGACAAAATTATTAGACTCGCAAATCATTGTTTTTGCTGGTTTTGCGCGTCGTCTAAAAAACCCACGATTGTTGGACTTCGCGGCTCGCCGTTCTTTTTGTCCAATGTCCGGCTTGACGGAAGCGGCGGGAAGCCTTGAAAATCAATGGGTGCGCAGTCGCGCACGGGACAAAATGGCTCATTCTGTCCAGTCTTTCTGGACTTTTGCCATTTAATCTTGTCGCCGACGAAAATCTTCAGACATGGCCTTGACGTGTAATTTTTTTTATGTTAGGTTATATATTAATATAACTTAACGCATATAGAGATGCGCCATGCATACAACTAACCTGCGACAAGTTGGCGGCTCGGTCATGCTTGCCGTCCCGCCCGCCTTCCTCGATCTGCTAGATTTGCGCGTCGGGGAAAAGGTCGGCTTGGACGTTGAGCTTGGCCGCTTAGTAGTCAAGACAAAGCTTCGCCACCGGTACACCATGGATGAGTTGTTGGCGCAATGCGACACATCGGTAGAAATTAGCGCAGAGGAGCGCGAATGGCTAGATGGCAAACCAGTAGGTAGCGAACTACTTTAATGGATCGCGGTGATATTTATCTGGTGTCACTAGACCCTACCTCGGGCCACGAAAAACAAGGCACACGACCAGTCCTAGTCGTGTCTCCGTCTAACTTTAACCGAGTGACAAAAACACAAGTTGTAGTACCGATTACTAACAAGGGCAACTTTGCCCGCACGCACGGTTTTGCCGTACCCCTGACCGGGTCAGGCACAAAAACAACGGGCGTTGTTCAGTGTGATCAGCCCCGTGCGCTTGATCTAGCATCGCGCAACGCCCGTAAACTGGAAAGCGTACCCCAGGAGATCATGGATGAAGTGCTGGCGAAACTCGCAACGATTTTCCAGTAAAAAACCACAATGCTAGCTGCGGTCGTGCCATATGGCGCAGTTTACAAACTATACAGTCACCCACGCAGGGCGAGTGCTGGAAGCCGAATGATGGCGGCGAAACGAGTTTGTTGCCGCCGAACATTAGACATTTCGGCACGGTCTGTCTAGTCTTCAAGACTACATAGAAAAACCGCTCTTTGGGGCGGTTTTTTTTCGATCCACGCTACAAAACCAACCCTTGCCAGTTGTCTAAAAAACCTTCATTTCTTAGATAAACTTTCGTCTGCTTATCCCGACAACCCCATCTCGCGGTTTTTGGCGATGCGGGCCGCTGCCGTTTCGTAGCTTTCGCCGGGGCGGGCCTGTTTTTGGAAGACGAATTCCAACGCGGTGATTTTCCGCCCGCCTTGCTTCTTCGGCGTCCATTCGATGTCCATGCCGTCTTTCGCCTTCAACTCCGCGACGGCGGGTTGGATGATGCGTTTTCGCAGTTGCGCAAAATTTTTAATCGCGCTGTCCGGTGTCCATGGGCGCGAACCCACCGGCGATTCCCGCGATCGTTGCTTTGCAATCAATCGCGCCCATGGGGCGCTCCTACGCCTGCGCCTGATAGGCGGCGAGGCTACCAGAATGACCGGGCGCAACGCCACTTTGCGCTTACACGGAAAACGGCGGGCCAAAACCCCCCACGGCTTTCAAAGGCGGCTAACTGGTTGTATGCTTGACAGGTTTACCGACCCCCGAATGCCGACCAAGGCATCCCCCGGCGCGAACGCCGGGAACGAACAACACCCCGAAGACAATTATTAGGAGCCAATCCATGTCGAATCTTCTTGAACAACTGCGCGCTGTCACCGTCGTTGTGGCCGACACCGGCGACATCGAGGCCATTGAAAAGGTCAAGCCGCAGGACGCGACCACCAACCCGTCGCTGATCACCGCCGCCGCGCTGCTGCCGCAGTACCAGGGCATCGTCGATGACACGCTGAAAGGCGCGCGCGCCACCCTGGGCGCGGACGCTGCGCAATCCGATGTCGTCACGCTGGCGTTCGACCGCCTGGCTGTCTCCTTCGGCTTGAAGATCCTGGAAATCATCCCCGGCCGCGTGTCCACCGAAGTGGACGCCCGCCTGTCCTACGATACCGAAGGCAGCATCAACAAGGGCCGCGAGATCATCGCGCAGTACGCAGCCGCCGGCGTCGACAAGAACCGCATCCTGATCAAGATCGCCTCCACTTGGGAAGGCATCCAGGCCGCCGCCGTGCTGGAACAGGAAGGCATCCATTGCAACCTGACCTTGCTGTTCGGCCTGCACCAGGCCATCGCCTGCGCCGAGAACGGCATCACGCTGATTTCGCCGTTCGTGGGCCGCATCCTCGACTGGTACAAGAAGGACACCGGAACCAGCCACTACGAGCCCGCCGAAGACCCAGGCGTTGTGTCCGTGACCCAGGTTTACAATTACTACAAGAAATTCGGCTACAAGACCGAAGTCATGGGCGCAAGCTTCCGCAACCTCGGCGAAATCACCGAGCTGGCCGGCTGCGACTTGCTGACCATCTCCCCCGGCCTGCTGAACGATCTGGCCGCGACCGAAGGCGACCTGCCGCGCAAGCTGGACCCGGACACCGCCGCCGCGTCCGACATCGAGAAGATTCCGATGGACCAGGATACTTTCGTGAAGATGCACGCCGAGAACCGCATGGCGACCGACAAGCTGGACGAAGGCATCAAAGGCTTTGCGAAGGCTTTGGAGCAGTTGGAAGAACTGTTGGCGACCAAGCTTGCCGCCATCGAAGGCGAGTAGTTCGTTCGTTCGTTCATTCCGATACCCCACCGTCGGAATGCCTTGAAAGCAAAAAAGGCCGGCGCGAAAGCGCCGGCCTTTTTTTATGCCGTAGACGCGGGCCATGCCCGCCGCGCCTCCACCACGCCATCCACCGCGACCAGCACGACGCTGGCCAGCCCGAGGAAAATGCCATGCTCCACCACGCCCGGAGAGGCGTTTAGCGCCTCGTTCAGCGACTGGGCGCTAGTCCGGTCAGGGTCGAACGCAAAATCCAGCACCAGCGAGCCGTGGGAGGTCACAACAAGGCCGTCGCCGGTCGCATTGCGGCGCAGTTCGCCGCGCCCGCCCAAGCCCTCCACATGGTGCTTCACCAGCCCCCAGGCAAACGGCATCACTTCAACCGGAATCGGATAACGCTCGCCGATGCGCCCGACCAGCTTGCTCTTGTCGATTAACACGATAAAAGCGTCCGCCACCGTCGCCAGAATCTTCTCGCGCACCAGGTCGTAGCCCCGGCCTTTCAGCAAAGCCAGATCCGGCGCCACCTCGTCGGCGCCGTCAACGTACAAATCCAGCCGGTCGACATGCTCCAAAGCCGCCAGCGGCAAGCCGAGCGAACGCGCTTTAATCGCGCTGACCGTCGAACTCGCCACCGCCGTCACCCGTAAACCCTCCTCGGCGCGGCGGCGGGCCAGTTCCTCAATAAAACAATTCGCCGTCGAGCCGGTGCCTAGGCCGACCGACATGCCGTCGGTGACCATGGCGGCGGCGTGGCGGGCGACGAGTTCTTTGTCGTTCATGGCGGGGTCTCCGTGGGTTGTGGGTGGATTCGGCGGGGTCAGTCGTGCGTAAGCGTATCCTACAAAAGAGTCGCGTAGATTTCTTCTTTGGACGGTTGCCAACTTGCCCTGAGCTACGGACATAGACACTTAAGCATGGCCGTTATTGACAAAAATACCATTTTGGTATAAATTTCAGGCTGACTTTAAGCCAAACCCATCCACATCTCAAACAGAGAGAACTCCAAATGGTTAAAAAACCAATCATCCCACTCGCTGAGCCACCAGACGTGTTTCCTGCTTCACCAGGAAACATCGGCCAATCGCGCTGCCTTCGCCCAATGCCAAAAGGTTCGCCCCCTTCCGCGCATTGCAATTATCCGTCTATGTTGTTATTGCCAGTCCTTGGCCTATATGTATCTAAAATATTTTCTATAACCCCATGCGCCAACTTATCATCTATAGGCAATTTCTATGCATACTCTATCTAGGCCTAAGCTTGTCGAGTTTTGGAGCAATTACGCTGATGCCGAGATTCCGCTGACAACATGGTGGACAATTATGCAAAGGGAAGATTTTTGCCATTTCAACGACCTACGGGCCACTTTCCCTAGCGCCGACTATGTGGATGGCCTTACGGTCTTCAATATCGGAGGAAACAAGTATCGCTTGATTGCCTCCATTCATTACAACCGTAAAAAAGTGTACATTCGAGCGGTTTTGACTCATCAGGAGTATGACCGTGGCGAATGGAAACAGAGGAAATCATAATGACTTATGCAGCCGGGTACATCCCACAACCGCAAGATATTCTGCGGGCGTGGATGCCGTTCAAAGAAACGATTGGCGTCACCAAAGCCCGCAGCGAAGCCGACTACCAGCAAATCAGCGCGACGGTGCAAGCCTTGCTGGCGGAAATCGGCGACGATGAAACGCATCCTTTGGCCGACGTGCTCGACTGGCTGTCCGACCAAATGCAGGCCTATGAAGACGAAAACTTCCCGATTCCCGAGGCTGAACCACGCGAAGTGTTGCGCTTCCTGATGGATCAGCACGGGCTTAAGCAGGAAGACCTCGCCGACTGCGCTCCGCAAAGCAGAGTATCCGACATACTCAACGGCAGACGCTCGGTCAGCAAGGAGATTGCCAAAAAACTCGCACGGCGTTTTAGCGTCAGCGCGGATTTGTTTCTTTGACCGGGTAGCCCCCTATCAAGCGAGCCTGGGAACAGCCGGATGGTTTTGGCCAATCCGGCTGTTTTTTTGCCTGGAAAGCCAGCGTAGATTCGGAGCCGCTAAGCCCCGCTGCTGATTAAATTCGCAGGGTGGGCAGGCGTCTTTTTGCCTGCCTACCGATTCCGCCGAATCTACCGGGCTTTTTCAACGCCGGATTTTTGTTAGGGTAGGCGGATGCGCAGCGGCGCGATTTGCGGGCCTGCCCGTGGCGGGCCATTAAAAGACGATTAAACATGGATTAAGAAACAGATTAGGCGAAATTCGGACTCCGCCTAAGTTTATGAATTTTAAATGTAAAATGGCATATTTTTGGAAACAGGTGCCGGTCTATTCCCGTGCCGGTGCCGGTCTATTCCCGTGCCGGTGCCGGTCTATTCCCGTGCCGGTGCCGGTCTATTCCCGTGCCGGTGCCGGTCTATTCCCG
>Ga0163199_1001717_pt1 | contig 13562 bp, 6 predicted proteins | sample PL_2010_150m_FD_113537 | JGI IMG/M metagenome (GOLD analysis project Ga0163199, IMG submission 113537) | Freshwater microbial communities from Powell Lake, British Columbia, Canada to study Microbial Dark Matter (Phase II) - PL_2010_150m | ecosystem: Environmental > Aquatic > Freshwater > Lake ... | reverse complement strand
TTTAAAACCTGGGGAACCCGGGATTCGGGATTTTTCTTTGACGGGAACGGATTGGTCCGGCTGGAACGCAAGGCGGTACCACCATACCAGCCGTCGTAAGGCTGATCGGTAAGATCCACGATATCGCCCTCCCCGAGCAGGCCCTTCCATCCTTTCCTGACGCCGTACACCTTAAATCCAAGCAATGATGCGCGGTTCCGCACCGATTCGACACTGTGGTTGATGGCCGGTGTATCACCCCCACCTGATAAGATCGCCAGCGTTTTCCCATTAAATAACTTCTGTTCCAGTTTCATCTGTTTATAATTTTGATTTCAATGGTCAAATGATCCCTTTTAGGATCAGCAAACCTACATTTTTTTTGAAAAACGAGCAAGAGAATAATCCATCCGGGGTACACTCAGGCCACCGGAAAAGCTTTCAAAATCTTATCCGTCAGCACTTTTGCCAGTTTGATATCCGACTCCACTGTCCAGCCGGCAATGTGGGGAGTCAGGATGACCTTGTCTGATTCTAACAGAAAACGGAATGCATCCGGAAAGTGTACGGACAGGTTCTCAAAAGAGGAATCCTCATATTCCAGCACGTCAAGCGCTGCGCCAATGATCTTACCTGACCTTATTTGTTCTGCCAGATCACTGGTATTAACAACAGGTCCCCGGGAGGTATTGATGAACCAGATATTTTTTTTGAACCGGTCAAAGAAAGCCCTATCACACATGAACCGTGTTTCTTCTGTAAGCGGGACATGCATGCTCAGAATATCAGCTGATTCGAAGATCTTGTCCAACGTAGTTTCAACGGTATTCCCGTCAGAATAATTTTTTTTGTACTTATCATAGGAGATGACCGTGGCCTCAAATCCCCGCAACCGTTGTGCAAAAGCGCTACCCATGTTGCCATATCCAATGATTCCGATTGTTTTGCCTTGGATCTCCGTTCCCCGGTTTTCTTCGCGGTTCCATTTCCCCTCCCTCACCTGGCGGTCGGCACGGTTGAGGTTGTTCATCAGCGAAAGCAACATGCCGGTTGTATGTTCTCCCACCGCATCCCGGTTCCCTTCCGGAGAATTGAAGCACTGTACCCCCCTGTTCGCCGCATACTTCACATCGATGTTTTCCATACCTGCCCCCACCCTTCCGATAAAGCGTAGTTCCGTTGCTTTTGAGAGGATATCTTCATCCAGGTTGATCCTGCTCCGGATGATGATTCCGAAATAATGATGAACAGACTTCATCAGGTCTTCCTTCCCCTGATCCGTAAAAAACTCACAGCTAAATCCTTGTGCGGCCAGTTCCTCATGGATCAATGGATGGACGGAATCAATGAAAAGGATTCTTCTCAATTTCAGTTTTTAATTTACGGTTTATTCTTCCCTCTTTTTACGATTAAGAAAAACAGAGAAAGCCGAGGAAAACAGTTCGGCACAAAAATACCGAGTTTCGTGAGATATTTCAGTATTTCAAATTAACTTTCAGGATAAAATCTTAACTTCGAGACCCAATTTTCTACCATGTGGAGTTTTCTTGTCCGTCATATTCTGCGTGATCGTGTGGTCATCCTGATGGTTATCGGGATCCTTACCCTTTTTATGGGCTACAAGGCCCGTGAAGTAGTACTTTCGTATGATATGGTACGGATGCTTCCGGCATCTGATCCTACTACGATCGTTTATGAGAATTTTAAAAAACAGTTTGGAGAAGACGGTACCGTCATGTTTATCGGTATCCAGGATAAAAATCTCTTTACCCTGGATAAATTCAATGACTGGTTTGATCTCTCCAATAAAATCCGGAAGATCCATGGAGTGGAAGAAGTTCTCTCAAACACCCGCTTGTACAAGCTCCAAAAGAACGACTCCATTAAAAAATTTGAATTCAAGCCGATATGCCCGGTAAAGCCGAAGAGCCAGCAGGAACTTGACAGCCTGAAAAACGAAATTTATTCCCTGCCGCTGTATGATAACCTGATCTTTAACCGGAAGACCGGGGCGACGATCATGATGGTTACCATCAACAAGAACGAGATCAACAGCAAACGCAGGATTGCCCTGATCCGCGACATAAAAGCAACAGCGGATAGTTTCGGAACCAAATACCACACCGGGGTTCATTATTCCGGGTTGCCTTATATACGGACGATCACTTCCAAAAAAGTGGAGGATGAACTGAAGTTATTTGTGCTGCTTGCGCTGGTGGTGGCAGCCTTGTTCCTCTATATCTTTTTCCGTTCTTACAAAGCAGTATTATTTCCGATGATCATCATCCTGATCAGTGTAATCTGGGCTCTGGGAATGATTGTTCTGTTCGGCTATAATATCACCATCCTCACGGGGATCATTCCGCCCCTGATCATCGTGATCGGCGTGGAGAATTGCATCTTTCTCCTCAACAAATATCATTACGAATTCAGGCTTCATCAGAATAAAGCGAAATCCCTTTCCCGTGTAATTGAACGGATAGGGAAAGCCAACCTGCTGACCAATGCTGCAACTGCAACAGGTTTCGCAGCTTTTGTAATTACCAACAACAAATTGCTCGTCGAATTTGGCGCCATTGCTTCCCTGAACATTATGGTGGTCTATATCCTTTCGCTAACACTGGTGCCGATTTTCTTCAGTTACCTTAACCCTCCGCAAACAAAAGATACCCGCCACCTGGAAGCCTCCGTTGCCAAAGTGATTATTGATAAAGCTGTGATTTTGGTGAATACGCGCAGAAATACAATCTATCTGTTAACCGGTATCTTCATGCTCATTGCGGTTATAGGTGTTGTGCGCCTGCATACCAGCGGGAGGATCGTGGATGACATTCCGAAACGGGATGTGCTTTATAAGGACCTTCTTTTCTTTGAAAAGAATTTTAACGGGATCATGCCGCTGGAGATCACCGTGGATACGAAAAGGAAGAGAGGAGTATTGACGCTCGCAACCCTTAAACGTATCGACCAGTTACAGGATACCCTGAAAACCTATCCTGAACTTTCCAAACCCATATCCATCGTGGAAGTGATAAAAACTGCAAAACAGGCATTCTACAATGGGGATCCGGGCTACTACAGCCTGCCAAGTTCCAGTGAAATGACCTTTATTGGCAGCTACATCCCCGACCTGAAATCGAAGAAAAGAACCTTGATAAAGAATTTTATCGATTCAAACTACCAGGTAACACGGATCACGGTTCAGATGGCAAACATCGGGACAAAAGATATCGACCGGATCCAGAAGAGCCTGAAGCCGAAGCTGGATTCCATTTTTAATCCTTCAAAATACAAAGTGATCATTACCGGGACGAGCGTTGTTTTCTTAAAAGGAACCAATTTCCTCATCCGTAACCTCTGGCAAAGCATTCTGCTCGCGGTTATTGTGATTGCCATGTTACTTGCATTTTTATTTACTTCCTGGCGAATGATCCTGATCTCCCTGGTGCCAAACCTCATACCACAGCTGATGACCGCCGCCCTGATGGGATTTGCAGGAATCCCCATCAAACCTTCCACCATCCTGATCTTCAGTATCGCACTCGGCATCTCCGTGGATAATTCCATACAGTACCTTTCAAGGTACCGGCTTCAGTTGAAACATTCGCATGGCGATATTCCTTCTTCGGTCATTTCAGCGCTGAAAGAAACAGGATACAGCATGATCTATTCCTCCACGGTTCTATTCTTTGGATTCGGGATCTTCGTCCTTTCTTCATTTGGGGGGACACAGGCCCTGGGATTCCTCATCTCATTCACCCTGCTGGTTGCAGGCCTTCTGAACATGTTCATACTTCCATCCTTATTGCTTACCCTCGACCAATGGAGCACGACGAAATCATTCAAAAAACCTATTTTTGACATCTATGAAGATGATGATGACATAGAACTGGAGGAACTGGCTCTTGAGCAAAAGGCCGGTGAGGAAGGGAAAGAATGAGTATGGAGGATGGAGAATGGATGAAACAAGTTGTTGAAACATGACAAAAATGTAATTAGATGAAAGGAATCATTCTCGCCGGAGGTTCGGGCACCCGCTTACACCCATTAACCCTGGCTGTCAGTAAACAGCTGATGCCGATCTATGACAAACCGATGATCTACTATCCCTTGTCAGTGCTCATGACAGCAGGTATCCGGGATATTCTGGTCATTTCCACACCCTATGATCTTCCGGATTTTGAAAAATTACTGGGAGACGGGTCACAGCTTGGGTGTTCATTTTCCTATGCCGAACAGATAATTCCAAACGGGCTTGCCCAGGCTTTTGTGATCGGGGAGAAGTTCGTTGGAAAAGAGAAAGTGTCGCTGATCCTGGGTGATAATATTTTTTATGGCCGGGGACTACCGCAACTGATGCAGGAGAACAATGATCCCGACGGCGGGGTAGTTTTTGCTTATCATGTGAATGATCCCGAGCGTTACGGCGTAGTTGAATTCAACAGCGACCTGAAAGCCATTTCCATAGAGGAAAAGCCCAAGCAACCCAAATCGAACTTTGCTGTTCCCGGTCTTTACTTTTATGATAATTCAGTGCTCGAAGTGGCGCGGAATATACAACCCAGCGCCCGCGGAGAATATGAGATTACAGATGTGAACCGGTACTACCTGGAGAAAGGGAAGCTGAAAGTTGGTGTGCTGAGCCGTGGCGTCGCCTGGCTGGATACCGGCACGTTCGGATCATTGCTTCAGGCTGCTCAATTCGTTGAAGTGATCGAAAACCGGCAGGGATTAAAGATCGGCTGTATCGAAGAAGTAGCTTACCGTATGAATTTCATCGACCGTGACCAGGTGGAAAAAATCGCACAGCCATTGGTGAAAAGTGGTTACGGGCAATATCTTCTGAATATGATCAATGATCCTTTTATTTTCTGATCCATGCATTCCATCAGCGAACTGCAGTCTATCATCAAAAAAACCTTTGATTCGGCTTCGTTTTCACAGGAACCTGCTGATCTCTATGACCCTATTACCTATACGCTGAACCTTGGTGGAAAGCGCATTCGTCCGCTCCTGGTGCTGATCGGTTGTGACCTCTTCAACGGAGATCTTGAGAAGGCCGGACCTGCCGCATTAGCCATCGAACTTTTTCATAATTTCACCCTGTTGCACGATGATATCATGGACCGGGCGCCTCTCCGCCGCGGAAAGGAAACCGTGTACAAGAAATGGAATACCAATGTTGCCATCCTGTCGGGCGATACGATGTTTGCCCTTGCCTGCGAATACCTTTCACGCTCAAACCCGGATGTGCTGCCCCTGGCATTATCGGAGTTTACCCGGACCGCCCGCATGGTTTGTGAAGGCCAGCAATACGATATGAATTTTGAGTCCCGTAAAGTGGTCTCCATCGGCGAATACCTTGAGATGATCCGTCTAAAAACCGCTGTACTGATCGGATGCAGCCTTAAGCTCGGCGCCATCCTTGCAAATGCCCCACCTGCTGAAACCTTGAAGATCTATACATTCGGGGAGAACATCGGCATGGCTTTCCAACTCCAGGATGACCTGTTGGATGTTTTTGGAGATGAACAAAAGTTCGGGAAGGAGATCGGAGGAGATATCCTCTCCGGAAAAAAGACATTCCTTCTCCTGAAAGCTCATGAAATTGCTCCTGAAAAAGAAAGATCAGAACTGGATCAGTGTTTTTCGGATCCATCCATCCCTGCAGAAGAAAAGATTGCACGGGTGAAAAATGTTTATCAGTCGCTAAAAATAAGGGAAATCACCCTTGAAGAGATCAAAAAATACTTCTCAAAGGCTTTGCAATCATGTGATGGGATCCAAGCGGATGAGAAAAGTAAAAAAGTGCTCGGTTTGTTTGCAGATGACCTGTTAAAAAGGGATTTTTGATTTTCATCTATTTCCCTGAGTTCCCTTATCCGGATATCCTTTTTCAAGTTCTTCCAGGTCAAGATGAAGATTTTCCCATTTCTTCATCTCCTTATCCAAAAGCGTTTTCCATTTTTCATATTCATTATACAACTGGCCTCCCAGTACTTTATCTTTAAATTTTTCAGGCTGGATCAATATTTCTTCCGTATTTTTAATTTCCGCTTCGAGCCTCCCAATCTCACTTTCCGATTTAGAGATCAGGTTTTGGATCTTCCGGGACTCTTTTTCGAAATCTTTTCGTTTCTCCCAATTAACTTTATTGAAGGATGCTTTTTTTACAGGTTCGGCACCTGCAGTCTTTTCGCTTGTTTCCAGCTGCGACAACGCCCGGATCATTCGTGCATCAAGGAAATCATAGATATCGCCCAGGTACTCCCTGATTGAACCCTTGCGAAACTCAAATACCCTGTTGGTAAGGCCCTTCAGGAAATCACGATCATGTGAAACCACGATCAAGGTCCCGTCGTAGCGGATGAGTGCATTTTTTAAAATGTCTTTCGAATGCATGTCGAGGTGATTGGTCGGCTCATCAAGTATGAGCAGGTTCGATGGCGTCAGCAACATTTTTGCCAGGGAAAGTCTGGACTTTTCGCCACCGGAAAGGACTTTCACCTTTTTATCGATAGCATCGCCGCTGAATAGAAATCCTCCCAGGATGGTCCTGATCTTCGGACGGATATCCCCTGTGGCAATATCATCAATGGTTTGAAATACTGTCCGGTCGGGATCCAGGAAATCCGATTGATCCTGAGCATAATAGCCGATCACCACATTGTGCCCGTATTTCAGTTCCCCGGTATGAGGAGTTTGTTTGACAATAACCTTCGATAAGGTCGTTTTCCCTTCGCCGTTTTTTCCTACAAAAGCAATCCGGTCGTTTTTGATAATAGAAAAATTAAGATCATTGAGTACCCTCTTCTGTGGATAATCTTTTGAAAGATGTTTTGCTTCCAGGATGATCTTCCCGGAATGTGGCGATTTGGGAAACCTGAAAGTGATGCCTGACTCATCAAAAACATCAAGTTCCACCTCATCGATCTTCGCAAGCATTTTTATCCTGGATTGGACCTGTGCCGCTTTCGTGGATTTATAGCGGAACCGCTCAACGAAGCGTTCGATTTGCCGGATCTGCCTTTGCTGGTTGTTGTAAGTAGCAATCTGGCTGTCAAGCCGCTCTTCTCGTAAAGTAATATAACCGGAATAATTCGCCCGGTAATCATAAATTTTTCCGAGCGAAATTTCTATTGTCCTCCTTGTCACATTATCGAGAAATGCGCGGTCGTGCGAGACCAAAACAACGGCTCCCTTGTAATTGATAAGGAAGTCTTCCAGCCATTCTATGGACTCTATATCCAGGTGGTTGGTGGGTTCATCCAGGAGCACTATATCCGGAACACGCAGCAGGATCTTTGCAAGTTCAACCCTCATCTGCCAGCCGCTGCTGAATTGGCTCATCGGACGGGAAAATTCATTACTATCGAACCCTAACCCGGTAAGGACTTTTTCAGTATTGGTTTGGATGGATGACCCTTCGAGTAAATTGAACCGCTCGTAAGCTTCCGAATGTTTCCGGATAATGTCATGGTATTCTTGCGATTCAAAATCGGTGCGGACTTTTATTTCATGTTCGAGTGCTCCGATCTTTTCTTTCAACCCGAGGATCTCAGAGAATGCAGTCATTGCTTCTTCCACAACGGTTTTTGTACTGCCGGATATCATTTCCTGCGGAAGATACCCGATGGTGTTACCGGATGGAACCACCACTTCGCCTTCATCAGGCTTCTGGATGTTTTTGATAATTTTCAGCAAGGTGGATTTTCCTGCTCCGTTCTTACCCACAAGGCCGATCCTGTCTTTATCATTGATGATAAAAGAAACATGATCAAACAAAGGGGTTCCACCGAACTGGACTGAAAGGTTATTAACGGATATCATGGAGGGCAAAGATAAAAAGAAAAAGGCCCGCCGAAGCGGGCCTTTTTCAAACTATTCCAATTAAGGATTAGTGCGTCACGGTGATCTTTGTGGTCTTGATTCCACTTGCTGTGGTAATCTTCACAAAGTATACACCTGACTTGAAGCTGGTAACATTCAACTGTGCTTTCTTCAGGTTTACATTGTTATTCGTGTAAACCGTCTGTCCGATGTAGTTGAGTACTTCAATCGTCTTGATGTCGTTGGTTGAAACAATGTTCACAACATCATTGGCAGGATTCGGATACAATGACAGTGAGCTGTTCGTCAGGTCGTTGATACCAACTGCCGGGAACGTGATTGTGATCGTATCTGAAGAAGGTTCGCACAATACCGGGCCCGGATTCAATGAATCCTGGAACACTGCAGTGACAAAGTACTTCCATGTAGTGGTAGGTTCAGTTGTGCTCGGGTGTACATCCGTGTAAGGCGAAGTCACAGGACCACTGAGATTGACCTTATGGAATGGAGTTATCTGGTTATCATCTGTACTGTATACATTGTAACCAAGTAACTGTGATCCCTTCGGGCTGTCCTGAATGATTAATCCGGAACCGCTGTTGAATGATGCATTGCTGGCAGTATTTGTTTTGCCGGTAATGCCTAGCGTCTGTCCTTTAAAATTATTAACCGGGGGCTGGATCTGGAGGGCAGTGCTTCTTGCACCTGCTTCTTTCTTGCTGGGTTCTACATAAGCCTGGACGTTCCAGTTGTAGGTCAAAGAAGGATTAAGTGAAGTCAGGGTAGCCCATGCACCCGTCCAATAGATCATGTTACCATATCCGTCAACCTCAGGACCTGCATCGCAACCTGCGGGATAGCCGCCGGATGCGTTCACATCCACACCGATCCACAGTTCCTGTGAGATATCAATCGGGTGTGGAGTGGTCAGTGTAACAATGTTCCAACTGTCATTCACTACGGTCGGGATTGGCTGGTTAACAACCGGACTATTTGGTGTTGGGCCTTCCCAGATCATGGCGCTGTAGGTTGCAGTACCTGCACTGGCAGGCCAGAAAGCGATCTTGGTAATAGATCCTTCATCGAGGGTAACAATCTGTGCGGCATCCCAACGGGCAGCTATCCAAAAATCAACTGCACCGCCGTTACCGATAGATTGGAAATTCGTACCATCATCCCAATGGATCCATTGAGGAGGAGGTCCGCCACCACCAGTAGGACAATCCGGGGCTACCCAGGTCAGGGTTGTGGTGAACTCGTTCTGAACCCCTGCAAGTGTTTGAGGAGCATGGCATACACCATAGATATGAATATTATCGACATACCAATGCAGAATGTCTCCTGAACTCACACCATTGGCGCGGAAACGTACTTTGAAGGCTTTCCCTTTTACATTGGAGATATCAATATGTTTCATTGTCCAATCAAAAGAGCCGGTATTCGTATACTCACCTTTGGCAACCCAGTTACCGTTGTTAAGAATTTCAACAGTGAGTTTTTCATTTCCGGTAGCAAAACGGTCGATCAACTTAATATCAAAGTCACAGAAGATATCAGCGCAGGTCCATGCGGATGCGTTGATGGTTGGGGTAATAAGTGAACGACTATAGTTTGTAAGGATCGGTTCCCATGAGAAGTCGGCACAAGGTGTCGGGTTCCCAAAGGCTGTGTTGAACGACCAGTTAGCCTGGCTCGGTGAAAAGGTCCATTGCTGGTATCCGAAGCTTCCTCCATCCCATGGTTCAGAGAACGGTAACGGATAGCCGCAATTAAGAAGAACTGATACCGGTCCTGCAGGCTGTGAATGCGCAGGTGAGGGAACAAACGGACTTACATTATACCAAGCATTTACCTTATATTGATAAGTACCCGGATTCTGATCATAATCATAGTAAACCAGCGTATTCGGGTCATTGATAATAGCAATCTCTGCATTATTACGGTAAACACGGTAACCGAGAAGTGTAACGGCGTCAGGTGATGCAGGTTCAGGTGGTGTATTCGGTTGACCAACTGAAACATTTATATTAGCACCACAATTAACGGCAGCGTTTGGAATTGGCGTTACATTGTTGCTGACCGGCAGTTGCGAAGGATCAATAGTTGTTATAGGAGCATCTTTGTTCTTACCGGAAACACAAACATTTGCACGCATTAACCAGGTCATAAGAGAACCGTATGCTCCTCCGAAGGCAGAGACAGCGGTAGAGAATACTCCGGAGTAGTTCACCCAGGCAAGTCCATTGGGATAGCCGGACTGCGGGGTGACCCCGTCAAAGCCGAAGTAGTTCTTGATAGGAGACGATGTGATGTAGTAATCAACCAAAGCATAGAATGGCCCGGTGTAGGGAATATCAGGACAAGCTACATTCACCCATGTACCCGAAGGATAAGTGGCAGCAGTGTTTACAAACACCGGTGACTGGCCAATCAGGGCATAGGCGGAATTGTAGATGTAAACAATACAGTTCTGACCTGTTGACGCACCCGCCTGGGTGAACCACATATCAAATGATTTGATCACACCTGTTGTTGTTGCAGGAGTAACCGGAAACAAATTCCCCATCTGAATATTGAAACCCACACTGATGGATAAACCGTTCGTCACGGTACCTGTTTCATATTGGTATGTAACGAGTGTGCAGCCACCGCAATCAGGCTTCTGCCAGGTCAGGTAAGCAGTGCATTCTATAGCTGTCCCTACCAGTGTGTTCGGAGGACACAGGAATTTTGAGGTAAAATCATAGCAGGACTGGGTTGAATAACCGCTTCCGTAAACAGCCAGTACGCATGCATGATAAGCACTACCGTATGTTACCAGCGAAGACGGTATTTGGTAGAAGGTATCCGGTGTAAACCCAGTGTTGACATTGTTCAGATAAAAATTGTATCCTAGAATACACGGGTTAGGATTGACTGTTTCACCCATGGCTATAATCTGTACATTGTCAAAATCCCACCAGTCAATATTGTAACTGTCTTCTCCATAAGCCCTGAAACGGACCTTGAAGCTGATGTTTGCATAGGCGGAAATGTCTTTGGTCTCCGTGGTATATGGAATATTGTTACCGGAACTGTTGTCGTAGTTCGCCAACGAAGTCCATGTGGAACCGTTCCAGATTTCTACTGCCAGCTGTTCCAGTGTGCCGGGGCTGAAGTTGTCAAGATGGATATCATACTTCAACTTCATTATCGGTGAGAAAACGCCTGTAAGGAGTTTACTCGTAACTGAATAGCTGTAGTTGACTTTCTCAGGTGACCAGAAAAACTGGGCACAACTTCCCGGATTTCCGTTGACGGTATTAATAGACCAATTGCTGCCTCCATCCACAACCCATTGGTTGGTTGCAAAACTGTTGCTTGAGAAGGTTTCATTAAATAACACTGACTGGGAAGAAGGTGGGAACCAGGTTGCAAGCAACGTGGTATCAGGTACACGAAGTCCGGTTGGAGGGGTCTTGATCTGCAGCAGCATGACATTGAAGGTCATGTCGCCCATGATGCTGATCGGGGTCTGTGTATAAACAGTATATCCGTATTTGGTTACCGTCAGGGTATAAATACCTTTCCAGAAATTGGTAAAGGTATGGGTACCTGTGGCGGTCATAACATAAGTATAGGAGGTATCAACCACCGTCGTGTTCTGCAATTTAACCAAAGCGCCCGTTGCATTGGCGGAATCGCAGCTCAGGTCAACATTGACCGTTACGTTGCACGTCCAGCATTTACCAATCACGCTTGATAAGGTTGGATTCGACCAGCGGTTGAATGTATACTGTGCTTCGGCTACCCATTGGTAAGGCCCGCAGGGTAAGCTCGGCCATGAGTTGTCCACGATATTGGTATTGGTCGTGGTGCCTATTGAGGTCCAGAGCAGCGGGTTGCCTCCCTGGCCCTGAAGCATACGCCATACCTGGTAACCGAGAAGATTGTCCGGGCCCAATCCCATTTCGGGATATACCTTCGGGCTGCCTTCTACTCCGGTTACGGTGGCAGGAGAATACTGGTAAATGAGACCCGGTACTGCTGATGCAGTAATAGGTGCGCCGGACTGATCTCCCATGAACAGCGGTCCGCCTGATCCGTACACAATACCACGGATCATGAAGTTGCCCGGTCCGGGGATCCACGGGGTGGAACCGAACTTCGAGTAGCTTCTCATCTGCTGAATCGTGGTGTCAATGGCTAAACCGGGTGATGCAGCTGAAGTGCCCAGCTGGATCATCACGATGAAGAAATTGCCACTGGGAATGGATACCGGGACCGTAAAATCCTTTTTGGTCCATCCATAAACCGTCGGAGTTAATGTAGTGGGAGCTGAAAGCTGTACACCTGGTAAACCGCCAACTTCACTCCAGATGGCCATCTGTATCGGGCTGAAAGCATTGCTGCCGGCAGGATAGTTGGCAGCAGTTCCGATATTTACATAGAATCCCCATACTAACGCAGGATAGCTGATCGGGGTGAATTTCATGGCGTTCAGGTTATCCCCGCCTCCGGTTGCCCAGATGGCAAAGTTATCCTGTATACCATCATCATAGATCAGTACCATGTCGTTCTTCGGAAGTCCCCAGTTCAGGTTCACCGCCGTCTGGCCGGCATTCAATGCCGCCGTAAACGGTTGTGAAGGAGGAGGTGTGTTTTCCGACAATGCAATGTTGACGGTGGTGTTAGGCGGAGCAGGAACAGTGGCTGTTACACCTCCCTGGCCGAAGTTATCAAAACCCTCCTTGGAAGCCAATAAAGAGAAGGGCCCGGGGGCGTATACATTCATGCTATAAACCCCACCAGCTACAGAATATGTAGAATAGGTGCTCCAGGTTACCTTGGCACCGACAACAGGGTTCCCGTTTGCTGCATTGGTTACAACACCGTTAATAATACCGGGGATCGGGAACATGCAGAAGTTGTAAGTGGTGGTTGTGTTTCCAACGACCGTTACAGCAGCAGAATAGGGAGTAAAGCCTGCAAAGGTGGCTGTAATAGTCTGTGGACCTGCATTGATGGCGTTTAGGGTGTAAACACCGCTTCCATTGGTCAGAACCGGGCCTACGCCACCGCAACTTACAGATACACCTGGCATGACTGCGTTGGTGTTGCAGTTCCTGACGGTTCCGGTGAGGTTACCTGTCTGACTTCCCTTGATATGGCAAATGTCGACATAAGTATCATAGCCATAGTTCGAGATGAAATGAAAGGCAACGTATAGGTTTGCCTGGTTGGCTGCGCCAACCGGCAATACCTGTGTCCGGATCACCCAGGTGGTACCGCCGTTATTATAAAAAGCTGATCCTGCCGTGGTCCAGACTGTACCATTGGTCGACCATTCTACAGTAAGTCCATCACCAGGACCGAAGACGTTCTGCAAGGATAGGGCAAAATCAACTGTTATGTTGGAGTAGCCTACCGTAGAAATGGGGGTGGACATTCTTAACCGGTTCTGGTAACCGCTTAGGGCGTCCCAGGAATCGAATCGAACCATCCGTGAGCCTTCAAAAGGGCTTGTGGTGGGGAAACTTCCTGAAGTCACGAAGGTGATCCAGTTACCGTAGCCCAATTGATCGATAGCCCAGCCTGCCGGCGGGGTCGTACCTGCTCCGGTTTCCCATCCCTGGGTCATGAGCGTAATTTGGGCCTTGGTCTGAGATGCAAATACCAAAATCGACAGTACCACCATCAACATTGATAGATACTTAGTAATAGTTCTCATAAGGTTTTTTTGTTTTAGTTAATAAAAGAATGTATATATATAG
>Ga0163199_1001716_pt1 | contig 13563 bp, 8 predicted proteins | sample PL_2010_150m_FD_113537 | JGI IMG/M metagenome (GOLD analysis project Ga0163199, IMG submission 113537) | Freshwater microbial communities from Powell Lake, British Columbia, Canada to study Microbial Dark Matter (Phase II) - PL_2010_150m | ecosystem: Environmental > Aquatic > Freshwater > Lake ... | reverse complement strand
GTCTTGAGCACAGGGCGCTTGTATTGATAAACAATACTTTTTAAAAATTATTTTGGATTTTACGATATAACGTGGATAAAAAATAACCGGATTTATCAGCGTGTTAGCCAAGATGAATCAATCTGTCGTACTCGTTGGGTAATACCACACACTAACGTATATGGGATCGTCTCGGCCCACTCAGCTATTTCTTCAACTGCTATGTCATCACCCCACAAAGTTACTGAGTCACCAGGTTTTGCATTAGGTTGTGTTTTCAGATCAACGGTTATCATATCCATAGATACTCTACCTATAAGTGGTACGCGTTCGCCGTTCACTAATACGGGTGTTCCTACTTTGGCGTGACGCGGATAACCATCGCCATAACCAATAGCTACAACACCTAAAGTTGTTGGTTTTTTGCAAACCCAACTGCAGGCGTAGCCGACGGTATCTCCTTCTGCTATCGGTTTTACGGCGATTAAACGTGAATGTAATCCCATGATAGGTTTCAAGCCTAATTGTTCACCTGTATTGCCAGGAAAGGGCGAAATACCGTATAACATAATACCGGGCCGTACCCAATCAGCTAAGGCTTCTTTCCACCCTAAAATACCTGCCGAGTTAGCTATACTGCGTTCACCTGGAATGCCTTGCAGTGTTTCATTGAATAGACTAATCTGTTGAAGTGTCATGGGGTCTTGCTTGTCATCAGCGCAGGCTAAGTGGGTCATTAAACTGATAGGTCGTTTGATAATGGGGAAGTCCTTCAGTCGTTGATAAACTGCGTTAAAATCATTCGCTTTGAAACCCAGTCGGTTCATGCCTGTGTCGAGTTTTAGCCATACAGCAATTTGCGCGCGCTCAGTTCGGTTTGCAAATATTTCAAGTTGAGTAAAAGAATGCACTAACGCATCCAATTGATAAGTCAATAATGCATCTAATTCGTTGTTGGAGGTAAAACCTTCCAAAACAACAATTCTGTTTTTCAAGCCTGCTTTACGCAAACGTATGCCTTCATCAACCCGAGCAACGGCAAACGCGTCTACATTGTGTAATGCTTCTGCGATTCGTAACAAGCCGTGGCCATAACCATTACCCTTTATAACGGCCATTATTTTGGCGTTTGGAGCGTAATCGCGGACTTTTCTCAAGTTATGCTGAATTGCGTCTAATTTTAATACCGCGTAAGCTGCCGGTGTCATTCGTAATCACCGCTGTTATAAGGCGTGCCCGAAAAATTTTCAAAGCGTGTGTATTGACCTAAAAAAGTGAGCCGGACTGTCCCTAAAGGTCCATTTCGCTGTTTGCCGATGATAATTTCTGCGATACCTTTGTCGGGACTATCTTCGTTATATACTTCATCGCGGTAAACAAACACAATCAAATCTGCGTCTTGTTCGATAGCACCAGATTCGCGTAAATCAGACATAACGGGGCGCTTGTTAGGGCGTTGTTCAAGGTTGCGATTAAGCTGAGACAGGGCAATGACCGGCACGTTTAATTCTTTGGCAAGTGCCTTTAAGCCACGGGAAATGTCAGAAATTTGTTGCACCCTGTTGTCGCCGCTTGAAGGTGATTGCATGAGCTGTAGATAATCTAAAACTATCAGGCCGAGTTGCCCATGTTCACGCATTAAACGCCTGGCTCTTGACCTGACTTCAGTTGGTGTGAGCGCCGGGGTGTCGTCAATGAATAATTTTGTCTCCGCCAGTAAATTGATAGCAGAGGTTAGGCGCGGCCATTCGTCGTCTTCCAGTTTGCCTGTTCTGACTTTATGCTGATCAATACGCCCTAAAGAGGACATCATGCGCATCGCCAGAGCATCACCAGGCATTTCCATACTGAAAACAGCAACGGGTTTATCGCCTTTGATAGCGATATTTTCCGCCATATTCATAGCAATTGTAGTCTTGCCCATTGATGGTCTGCCCGCAACAATAATTAAATCAGCAGGTTGTAAACCAGAGGTCATCATATCGAAATCAGTAAATCCAGTGGCTGCACCGGTAATAGAACCTTCTTGCTCAAACAGGGTTTCAATTTTATCGACAGCACGAGCCAGCAATGATTTTATAGGGATAAATCCGCCTTGTCCGCGTTGCCGTTGTTCTGCTATTTTAAATACCTGTCGCTCTGCATTTTCTAGTAATTCAGCGGTATCGCGACCTTCTGTATTAAACGCGGAATTTGAAATATCGGTACCCACATGTATCAATTGGCGTAATACTGATCGGTCTCTGACGATACTTGCGTAGGTGGTGATATTGGCTGCGCTGGGAGTATCTTTTGCCATCAAGCCCAAATAAGATAAACCGCCGGCATTTTCCAATTCGCCAATCGCCGCCAATGATTCGGATATAGTGATAATATCGAAAGGCATTTGTTTATCTGCCAGCTGTGCAATGATTCTAAATATCAGCTGATGACCTCTATGATAAAAATCACCTTCTACTACTTTGTCAGCTACCGAATCCCACGTTTGATTATCCAGCATTAAACCACCTAAGACCGACTGTTCTGCTTGTATGGAATTTGGCGGGATTTTAAAGGACTCAACCGAATAATCATGGTCAAACGAATAATTTTCAGACATAGCTATCAAGTTCTAAAGCAAGTGATTTCATCATAAGCAATATGAGATAAATGGATACTCAAAATATCAATCATACAAGGGATATATAAGGTTCAGGAAGCGCCTGATTTCTGAAATGTTGCAACGAAGCTTGAATTTCAGACAGTTATAAAGAAAGGTCACATCCAAAAATAAACCATTATGTACAAAGTAATACACGTTTTTTGATTGAGGGTTGTTTTTTAGCGTAGTTTATGGCACTTTGCACCGATACCGTTGAGGACTTTAGCGGTCATAATGTTATAGATTATTTTATCAATTCAGAACTATAGGTTAACTATGTGTTTCAGTGCAAATATGTCGCTTGGGCTTGGTGTTGCCGGATTTGTTGCAGCAGGTATTACTTTTATCGATCAAGAAGAGCCGATTTGGGTGCGAACTGCTAGGGCGTACGCTATTTTCCATTTTTCATTGATGGAATTAATTCAATATTATGGTTATCCAGTTGCAGATCAATGCGGGTACGGAACGAATTTGTTCTTGAGCCAGTTATCGTCATACCATATAAGTATGCAAGCCCTGGCAATCATGCCCGCACTTGCAACCTACTCATCGGATCCCTCGGCACTTAAACGGGCAACCTTGGTGGGTTTGTCATTAAGCTCTTTATTCCTGATATTTAGTTTTCTGCCGAATACCTGGCAACTTATAGACGCAAAGCTGTTCGACTTCAAGCCTAATTTTATTGGCGAAATGATTTCCTGCCTGCATATGGGCAAATACCATATTGCTTATTCCATATCCAGCGCATTCGGGTCATTAGTGACGCATGGTTCGTTATTTGCTCTTGCCATCAGCGGTTTTGTTTGGAAAAACAATAAAAAAATTGCCAGCTATCATTTTGCGATGGCTATTATGACTTTATTTGTGCCGCAATGGTTTTTTGGTGTTACCACGGGTGAAGCCGCAGCTATTTATTGTTTTTATTCAATTCCGATTACAGTTAGTTTTATGCCTGTATTTAAAAAGTTTTTTACTGCACAGTCGTATGATTACGAATGCGATACTAATCTTGAAAGTAATGCATAAGGATTACTAATTAATATGTGCCGGTTTGGTTTGTGGCAAACCCAATCGGCACTGTTTTCATTGAATCATGTTGTACAACAGTTATTCAAAAAATCTTTTTAGATAGAATCCAGTGTGCGATACGGAATTTTCAGATACCTGCTTCGGTGTGCCTTCTGCAACCAGAGTACCGCCGCCATCCCCGCCCTCCGGTCCCATGTCAATAACCCAATCGGCCGTTTTAATCACATCCAGATTGTGCTCTATTACAATAACGGTATTGCCGTGATCACGCAATGTGTGCAATACCGCCAGTAATTGCCTGATGTCGTGAAAATGCAGGCCGGTTGTTGGCTCATCGAGGATATACAGCGTTTTACCGGTATCACGTTTGGAGAGCTCTTTAGCGAGTTTTACCCGCTGCGCTTCACCGCCAGACAGCGTGGTTGCATTCTGCCCTAACGTGATATAGCTTAGGCCGACTTCCATCAAGGTTTGTAATTTTCTGGCTAAACTCGGTACTGCGCTGAAAAATTTTGCCGCATCCTCTACGGTCATGTCCAGTATCTGGTTGATGGTTTTGCCTTTGTAACGGATTTCCAGTGTTTCGCGATTATAGCGTTTGCCGTTGCAGTGTTCGCAATGGACAAAGATGTCGGGCAAGAAGTGCATTTCCACTTTAATTACGCCATCGCCTTTACAGGCCTCACAGCGGCCGCCTTTGACGTTAAAGCTGAATCGGCCGGGTGTATAACCCCGTGATCGCGCTTCCGGCGTTGCGGCAAACAGTTCGCGTATCGGCGTAAACAAGCCGGTGTAGGTCGCAGGATTCGAGCGCGGTGTGCGTCCTATTGGACTTTGGTCTATGTCAACGACTTTATCGAAATGCTCCAGCCCCTCGATGGTATCGCACGGGGCGGGTATAACGCCGGCGCGGTTGATCAGTCGTGCGGCATGACAATATAAAGTGTCATTCACCAGCGTGGATTTACCTGAGCCGGATACGCCGGTGACGCAGATCAATAAACCAACCGGAAAAGCAATATCGATATTTTTTAAATTATTGCCGTGTGCATTGCGGATTTTAATTTGTTTGTCTTTATCGATGGGCGTTACCGCTTCAGGGATGGCGATGCCGATTTTACCGGATAAATATTGCCCGGTTAACGAGTTGTCATTATTAACAATGTCAGCTAGCGCGCCTTGTGCGATGATACGCCCGCCGTGTACGCCGGCTCCCGGTCCTATATCGACGATGTGATCGGCAGAGCGTATCGCGTCTTCGTCGTGCTCAACAACAATAACGGTATTGCCCAAATCGCGCAGGCGAAACAAGGTGTTCAGCAGGCGCTGATTGTCGCGTTGATGCAGGCCTATTGACGGCTCATCGAGTACATACATCACGCCTACCAGACCTGCGCCGATTTGACTGGCGAGGCGTATGCGTTGCGCTTCGCCGCCCGACAGGGTGTCCGCACTACGGTCCAGCGTTAAATAATCCAGCCCGACATTGACCAGAAATTCCAGTCTTTCCTGGATTTCCTTGACAATTTTTACGGCGATCTCTCCACGTTTGCCGGTTAAATTCAACGCTGAAAAAAATGCCAATGCTTTGCGGATAGGGAATCGAGTGAGTTGATGAATCGGCAAGTCGTCAATAAAGACATGCCTGGCGCCGATATTAAGGCGCGCACCATCGCAAACATTGCAGACTTTCTGGGATAAGTATTTCGATAATTCTTCGCGTACTAACGCGGAATCCGTCTCATGGTAACGCCGTTCCATGTTGGCGATAATGCCTTCAAAAGTATGCCGCTTGGTTTTAGCCGTCCCGGTTCCGTTCGGGTATTTAAACTCGATGACTTCCTTGCCGCTGCCATACAGGATCATGTCCTGGATTGCTTTGGGCAGTTCCGAGTACGCCGTTTCCGGGTCGAAACCATAATGCGCCGCCAATGAGCAGATGATTTGATAATAATAGCCGTTGCGCCTGTCCCAGCCGCGTATAGCGCCTCCGGCCAAGCTGATGCCGGGGTTATGAATAATCAGTGCAGGGTCGAAATGCTGCCGTACTCCCAGGCCATCACAACCGCTGCATGCGCCTTTAGGGTTATTAAATGAAAATAATCGCGGTTCCAGTTCGGTCAGGCTGTAGCCGCAATGGGGGCAGGCGTAACGTTCGGAAAACAGCAGTTCGGAACCGTTTTCTTCAAGGCTGGCGGCGATAGCGATACCATCGGCAATACGTAGCGCCGTTTCAAACGATTCCGATAGTCGCAACGCGATGTCATTACGGATTTTAAAACGGTCAACAATGACCTCAATCGTGTGTTTCTTTTTGACATCGAGTACCGGCGATTCATCCAGATCGCAGACAACGCCATCAATACGCGCCCGAATAAAACCCTGCGCGCGGCAGTCATCGAGCAATTGCAGGTATTCACCTTTGCGCTGATTAACGACTGGGGCAAGCAGCATCCAGCGTTGTTCCTGCGGCTGTGCGAGTAGCTGATCGACCATCTGGCTGACGGTTTGCGCTTCCAGTGATACCCGATGCTCAGGGCAGCGCGGCGTACCTGCACGGGCATAGAGCAGACGTAAATAATCATAGATTTCGGTGATGGTGCCGACCGTTGAACGCGGATTATGCGAAGTGGATTTTTGTTCGATGGAAATGGCCGGTGACAGTCCTTCGATATGATCGACATCCGGCTTCTCCATGATCGACAAAAACTGGCGGGCATACGCAGAAAGCGATTCCACATAGCGTCTTTGCCCTTCTGCATAAATGGTGTCAAAAGCCAGTGATGATTTACCGGAACCTGAAAGCCCTGTGATAATGATGAGTTTATCTCTGGGTAAATCAAGATCAATATTTTTCAGATTATGCGTTCTGGCACCGCGTATGCTGATTGTATCCATCATTATATTTATCAATGTGTCCGGGGTTAAAGAGTCACTGCATTAAGTTAAGGAAAATAATCTTGTAGGAGCGGGCTGTGCCCGCGACATTATTGGCAATGATGTGGGAGATAACCTGCTTCCCTCGCGGGCACGGCCCGCTCCTACACAGCTTAACTTAATGGCAGCGGTGTAAGAGTGCAATGATATGTTTAAAGAGGTATCAGGTGCAAATAGACGCCTGCTGAAAACCGTGGTTTTCAGCAGCGGATGCGTAAAAGAAAATGAAGGGTGTTCTTCCGAACAGGATAGAATTAACTACCGTTTATTTTTTTGGCGTAGGTGCGGACGGAAGAAGCCATTTATTCAACTGTGTCAACTCTACGCCTATCAATCTGCCGGCTTGATGATATAGCGTGCTGCGGGCTTTGAAGTAGCGGTAACGCGCCAGGCGCTGCGCCTTGCGTGCTTCGGAAAGCTGTTTTTCTGCTTCCAGTACGTCAACAATAGTGACGACACCCAGCTCATAACCTTTTTTCATCGCATCCCTGGATTTTTCACTGGCGGCAAGTTGACGGTCGGTGGCCTGGCTGCGTGCGGGGGAGGTCGCCATGTCCAGATAGGCGGCGCGGGTCAGTTTTTCCAGTTCACGCAGTTTTTGTTCGAGCTGGGCTTCGCTCAGTCTTTTGCGCGCCTCGGCTTCCCTGACTCTTGCACTGGTAATACCGCCTTCGTAAAGCGGGACATTGGCCTGGATGGCGGCCGTACCGATATCGAAAGGCGGCGAGGTCTGGTTATTGTAAGATGTGTCGCTGTAGACGCCGCTTAATTGCAGTTGAAGGGTCGGCAGATGTCCGGCCCGGTAAGCGGAAATGCTTTGGCGTGCGGATTCTACAGCGTGCTTGAGCGCCTGCAGTTCCGGGTTGATTCTGCCGGCCTGCTGCACCCAGCTGTCGATGCTGCCTTCCGGCGGCGGTTGCACGGCGTCTAAACGCGCCGGCTGGATGCCGGTTACGGCATCACCCGTCAGTTCACGCAATTTTTCCAACGCAATACGGGCATCGTTGTCGCTGTCGATCAAGTTGGTGCGCAATGTCTCGGTACGCGCCTGTAATTCATAAAGATCGGTAATCATCGCCAACTGGCGCTCTTGCATGGCTTTGACGCGTTCAAGCTGCTTTTCGGTGGAGCTTAATTCGTCGGCGATAATCTTGCTTTTATCGGCGGCTTCCAGCGCATCCATATACCGTTCAATAAGATCGGCTATCAATTTTTGATGGGCCTCAAGCAGCTCCTCTTCGCTTTGCGAGGTCAGCGATTGCTGGCTTTTCATCAACAAATAGGCTTGCAGGTCAAACAAAGGCTGTTGCAGATTGACGCTGGCGCGCGTACCGGGGTAACCAATTGTGCCGGGTCTACCATTAATAGCTTTGTCACTATGGAATTGATTAAGTGAATAGTTTCCAACAACACTAATCTGCGGCAGCAATTTACCAAAACTCTGGTCTTCCCTGGCTTTGGCAATTTCCAGCGCATATTCGCTGCCGTTGAGTTCCGGTGAGGCCAGCACGGCACGTTGATAGAGCGACATCAGGTCGTCGGCGCCCGCATGGACGGGTAAACCGGATGTGAGGCCCAGCAGTAGAAAAAGTGTGCGATGCATGGCTTCAGTCCTCTATCAGGGAGCGGGCGAATATATTACTGAGAGGTTGCATCAGATATTCAAAAAAGGTCCGGTCGCCGGTATTGATCAATACTTCGGCCGGCATGCCGGGCAACAGTATTAAACCCCGCTTCTCCAGTTCCTCCAGCCCGGTTTTATCAACTTCCACCCGCGCCAGATAATAACTGGTCTGGTTTTTTTCATCGGTGAGCCGGTCTGCGGACAGGGCTATCAGGCGGCCCTCAACCTTGGGTGTTTTAGCGCTCTTAAAAGCACTGAAGCGAATGCCGGTAGTTTGTCCGATATGTACGCGGTCTATATCATTCGGTGAGACCTGTGCTTCGATAATCAGTTTTTCCTGTTGCGGAACAATATCCAGAATATGCCCGCCCGGTGCGATGACGGCGCCCAGGGTGTGTACGGTTAAGCCCAGCACCATGCCGGATTCCGGCGCTTTAATGATCGTGCGGGTGACGGTATCGGCCAGCCATTGGGTTTTCTCGCGCAATTCCGAAAGCTCGGCCTGCACTTTGCTCAGCTCATCGATCACTTCACGCTGAAATTCTTTTTCGATTTGCAGGATTTTTAAGTTGATTTCACTGATTTGCGTTTGAGCGGTAGCAATATTGGCGGTGAAATCGCCTTCGTCGCCCTGGGCTTGCGCCAGGCGGCGTTCCAGTTCGGTGACGGTTTGCTTTTCAACATAACCTTCTTCAAGCATGGCGCGAAAGTCGGTTAATTCTCTATTAAAAGAGCCTGCAAGACTGTTGCGACTGGCTTTTTGTGCTTTGATGCCTTCGATTTTGGCATATAACTGCAGGCGCTGTTCTTTCAGAATTTCTATTTCGCCATCACGGGAATGATGGCGTACAGCGAACGACTGATCCTGGACGCGGATGGCTTCCTGCGCGCGCGGGTCCTCGTGCTCGTCGGTTAACATGGCCGGGTAAGTGACTATCGATTTGCCGTCTCGTTCCGCAATGAGCCTGGCTTCACGGGCCAGGGCCGAGAATAACTGTCCGCGCAAGGTTTGCAATTGGGCGCGCGAGGAAGTGTCTTCCAGCTCCATCAGCACCTGCCCTTTGCTGACGGTATCGCCGTCACGGACATGGATAGCCTTGACTATCCCGCCTTCAAGGTGCTGCACGGTCTTGCGATAGCCTTCTACGGCAACGCTGCCCGGCGCTAATGCCGCACTGCCCAGCGGTGCCAGTACGGACCATGCGCCAAAAAAACCAAACATCAGGATGACCATGATATAACCGATTCGTCTGATGGGGCTGTCGTCAGCAAAGCGGTTGATGTCGATGCCGGAAAGATCGGTTTCTTTAGTGGCCTGTTTAGTAAATAGGCTCATGATTGCACTCCTTGTGTTTGGGGCATCACAGCTTGTTGCGGGCGTTGATTGAGTTTTGCCAGGACTTCATCACGCGGCCCATCCAGGACCAATAAGCCTTCGTTTAATACCATAATTCTGTCCACCAGACCTAAAATACCTACACGGTGTGTAATGACGATAACGGTGCAGCCGCGCTGTTTCAGGCCGGATAGGGCGACCGCCAGGGCTTGCTCGCCCAGATCATCAAGATTTGAATTGGGTTCGTCCAATACGACAAGCACCGGTTCTCCATATAATGCACGAGCCAATCCAATGCGTTGTCTTTGGCCGGCGGATAGTGCGCCGCCGGTACTGCCGATTTCGGTGTCGTAACCTTGCGGAAGGTGCAGGATCATATCATGCACGCCCGCCGCCTGAGCGGCAGCGACAACCTTATTGGCATCCATCTCGCCAAACCTGGCAATGTTGTCGGCAATCGAGCCGTCGAACAGTTCTACATCCTGCGGTAAATAGCCGATATGAGAACCGATGGTGCTGCGATCAAGCTGCGTCACATCGGCCCCATCAAGGCGAATAGCGCCGCCGGCAACCGGCCAGATGCCGAGCAAGGCGCGGGCAAGGGTTGATTTGCCGGATGCGCTGGCGCCAATCAGCGCAACGAACGTACCGGCATCGATAGTAAAATTAAGCCCTTTAAGTACGGCTACTTTGGAACCGGGCGGCGCAACTACCGCTTGTTCAGAGCGGAGCGCACCTTTCGGTTTAGGCAGGGGCATGCGCTCTGCTTCGGCGGGAAACTGCGCCAATAAGGTATTAAGCCGCTCGTAGGCGGTTCGCGCCGTTAAAAACTGTTTCCAGCTGCCTATCATCAAATCGATAGGTGCTAATGCACGGCCCAGCAGAATAGAGCCGCCGATCATAAGGCCGGGGCTGATTTGCTTGTCAATGGCCAGCCAGGCGCCTAATCCCAGAACCAGCGACTGTATCGTGAGCCGGTAGGTTTTTGATATGGCGGCAATCAACCCTGCCTTTTCGCTGGCGGTCGCTTGCAACATAATGAGGCGCTGTTGCTTGTCCTTCCAGCGTGACATTAAATCTGGCAGCATACCTAATGCGTGAACGACTTCGGCATTGCGCAAATTGCGCGCGGTAATATTGGAACTTTCTACTGAAACGCGGTTAGCCTGTTCCAGGTCATCATGCGTGGCGCGCTCATTCCAGATAGCCAGCAAGATCAAAAGGATCGCAGAAATAATGGCGACAAAACCGAAGGTATAATGAAACAGGAACAGCAAGCCGACATATACCGGTAGCCACGGCGCATCGAAGAATGCAAACAAGCCGTTGCCGGTCAGGAATTGCCGTAAAACCAGCAAATCGCCTAATGGCTGTGTGCTGGATTTGCCGCCGCTTATCAGGGATTGCCGGAACAACACCCGGTAAAGCCGTTCGTTAAGCAACACATCGAAACGTGCGCTCACGCGTATCAATATTTGCGAACGCACCCATTCCAATGCACCCAGCATTGCAAATAATACGACTGCCAGTAATGTCAGCATGAGTAAAGTCGATTTATTGCTGCTGCCTAACACCCGGTCATAGACTTGCATCATATAAATAGACGGGAACAGCATCAACAGGTTGATGAACAGGCTGAAAATAGCGGCTGACTGGAATGATTGGCGGCAAAGATGGATAGCTTGGGCGAGTTCTGAAGCAGGTAAACGCATAGTAAACTTCCTGATTAATAAAAAACAAGCCCGGTGAGAGGCTCGTTGAACGATAATTTTACAACATGAGTGCTTAAGCAATCCATACTGCACTGATATTTGGGAGTGTCTGGATTCGGCGGGTTAACAATATAGGCTGTGGCATGACAGTAATGATGTGAACGGGGGTGTTTAAAACAATTTACCATTATATTGAATCTTGAGTATTTCTGCTGACGAAGATTAACACACAAGCCGACAAGATGAGTTTCCCGTTTATCGGGCGCGATTAAGAGTCAACACCATTCCGTGAGATAAAAAACCCGCCATGAAGGCGGGTTCTCTTAGTTTTGGGCATCCAAGCCCAAGCAACAAAAATGATGTGATCGCTAATGCATGCGGTTCACCAACCCTGTTGCTTCCGGGGTGGCTGCTCGACGCCTATCTCGCAGCAGAAGCGATGAGCGATCAAAATTAATTACCCATCCAAATTAATTCAACGCGGCGGTTCAGTGATCTTCCTTCTTCGGTGCCGTTATCAGCAATCGGCTGGTTTTCGCCGTAGCCTCTTGCCGTTAACCGGTTGCTGACACCTTTCATTACCAGGTAGTCGACGACGGATTGTGAGCGTCTTTGTGATAATTTCATATTGTGCGCGTTGCTGCCTTCGCTGCTGGTATGACCGCGAACTTCGATGTCGTCTTTTTCAGGGTAATTGATAAGATTTGCCGCGACGGTGTCGAGTATGCTCATTGCATTCGGTGTCAGCTCAGCAGAATCGTATTTGAAGTTTACGCCTTTGAGTTCAAGACTGACAGGGCAGCCTTGATTGTCGACTTTGCTGCCGCTCATTGTTGATGGACATTGGTCTATACAATTATTGATGCCGTCAGCGTCGGAATCGAGCGTAGAGCAATCCGCTACCGGCGCAACAGGTGTTGGCATTGCTGCGGGCATTTCAAATTTCGCTGCTTTTGGTTTCGGCCCCAGCGGAATCACGAAGCCGACATTAACCGTCATATCGTGAAATTGGTCGGTATTGCGGCCAAATGTTGTGTCAAAATTGTTATTGTAACGATAACGCACATCACTGCGTAACAGGAAGTTGTCGTGCAGCTCATAAGTGAAGCCTGCACCGGCTTCGCCGATGAAAGAGGCGCCTTCAGTGCGATTGGCACTGGTATTCATGCCGCCTATACCGATGACGGTATAGGGCGCGAAGGTGTTACGCGAAAAAAAATACTGGACATCGGCCGTAGCGCCGGCCAGTTGCCATTCATCGCCCAGTACACCGGGTTTTTTGTCAAAACCCTGGTAAAAACCTTTCAACTCGACATTAAAATGCTGGTCGATCATTTTGCCGACGCCCATGCCGCCGCCCCAACCATCCTGGGCTCCACGGTCACCCCCTGTGTTGATAAAGGTAGCGAACGGCGCGACATACCATCTGTTATCTTGCGGTTCTACAGCGTGGGCTAATGGTAAGGTGCCCATGCCGGTCAATGCGGCAGCCGCCAATATGTGTTTTTTTAGCATAATATTTTCCTTAGTTAAGGTATAAAAGGGGTAAATCATAAAAATAAATGTACTTCTCAGTCCATTGGTTCTAGCCTCAACATCCTTGGTTTACTGTTAAAAAAGAAGAGAATCTGTATCGTTATGAGATGCCGCGGGAGTAACCCGGCAAAGCATTCGTTATAGTCCAGCTAAGGTGAAAAAACGTCACATTGTTTAAAGGGTGATTCTAAGCCCGTGAATTATAGTCGATATAACCTGTTAATAAAAGTTTACGGCTGTCAGCCATATAAATAGGGTTCTGATTTTTTGAATGAATGCATGCCCTGTCGAACTTAAGCAATATCAGTCCCGGTCAGCTTCTCCAGCTCGTTTGTCAAGGCAACGTAGGGTAATAAACTGACCGGCAATGTGTTGCTGATTTCCTGGTGAATGCGTTGATATTGCAGAATTTTCTGCTTTTGCGCGCTCTGGTCGAAATAGTCTGCACAGGTTGTGAGCTTGCCTGACACTATATTTTTAATCACAAGGCTTATCGCGCGCTTGATAGCTTCCTGCACGTCAATCAATACTTTTTGTTCCCAGCGATCATGCGCCGGTATTTTTGTTAATTGCTTGACAATATCAGGTAGCCCCAGATAATGCGTGGTTTCATTGAACAGTGTCAGGATGCTGATAAAACTCCGTGCGGTGTCTTCCGATAATGAAACGATAAGCGGAAAGTCAGTCAGGCTGGAAATAACGAGTACTTTTTGCACAAGTTCAGGCGGAATGCCGTCTTTTTGGTAAAGTTCCAGTTGCTGTTTAATAT
>Ga0163199_1001715_pt1 | contig 13565 bp, 15 predicted proteins | sample PL_2010_150m_FD_113537 | JGI IMG/M metagenome (GOLD analysis project Ga0163199, IMG submission 113537) | Freshwater microbial communities from Powell Lake, British Columbia, Canada to study Microbial Dark Matter (Phase II) - PL_2010_150m | ecosystem: Environmental > Aquatic > Freshwater > Lake ... | reverse complement strand
CGTGTGCATTTTTAGCCGTTTGATCATGGAAACAGCAACCAAAATGTCACATTTGATGAATACCTATTCCAGATTGCCCGTGGCGTTCGAACGCGGCGAAGGCGTCTGGCTGTGGGACACCCAGGGCAAGCGCTACCTCGACGCAGTCGCGGGCGTTGCCGTCAATGCGCTCGGTCATGCCCACCCCAAGCTGGTGCAGGCGATCGCCGCACAGGCCGGCAAACTGATGCACACCTCCAATCTATACAACATCGTCCGCCAGGAGGAACTGGCCGACAAGCTGGCGCAATTGTCCGGGATGGACAAGGTGTTCTTCTGCAACTCCGGCGCCGAGGCCAACGAGGCGGCAATCAAGCTGGCGCGCCTGCACGGCCACAACAAGGGCATCGACAACCCGACCATCATCGTCATGGAAAAGAGTTTCCACGGACGCACCATGGCGACGCTAACCGCGACCGGCAGCCGCAAGGTGCAGGCCGGCTTCGAGCCGCTGGTGAGCGGTTTCGTGCGCGTGCCTTACGGCGATGTCGCCTCGGTAGCGCAGATCGCCGAACACAACCGCAATGTCGTCGCGGTGCTGGTCGAACCGGCGCAGGGCGAGGGCGGCGTGAACATCCCGCCGGCCACCTACCTGAAAGAATTGCGCGAGCTGTGCGACAAAAACAGCTGGCTGTTGATGCTCGACGAAGTGCAGACCGGCATCGGCAGGACCGGCGCCTGGTTCGCCCATCAGCTGTGCGGCATCGTTCCCGACGTGATGGCGCTGGCCAAGGGGCTGGGCGCCGGGATGCCGATCGGCGCCTGCCTGGCCAAGGGCATCGCGGCGGAGGTGTTCAAACCGGGTAATCACGGCTCCACTTTCGGCGGCAACCCGCTCGCCTGTGCCGCCGCGCTGGCGACGCTGCAAGCGGTCGAAGAACAAAACCTGTGCGCCAATGCAACGGCGATGGGCGCGCAAATCCGCGACGGCCTGGCGCAAAACCTGGCTGGCGTCAAAGGCGTGGTTCAGGTGCGCAACCTCGGTCTGATGGTCGGCATCGAACTCGACCGGCCGTGCGGCGAGTTGGTCAAGATAGCGCTGGCCGACGGCCTGCTGATCAACGTCACCGCCGACAGCGTGGTGCGCTTGTTGCCGCCCCTGGTGATCAATCGGGACGAAGCCGGCCAACTGGTGCAACAACTGAGCCGCCTGATCCAGGATTTCCTCGCCAACAGCGGTTCCTAAATTATGTCTACCAAGCATTTCTTACAGTTCAAGGACTTGACCGGCGCCGAGCTCGAACACCTGTTCGAGCGCACGCGCTGGATCAAATCCCAGTTCAAGCAGTATGCCACCTACCATCCGCTGCACGACCGCACGCTGGTGATGATCTTCGAGAAAGCCAGCACCCGCACCCGCCTCTCGTTCGAGGCCGGAATGCAGCAGCTGGGCGGCGCGGCGATTTACCTCAACACTCGCGACTCTCAACTGGGGCGCGGCGAGCCGGTGGAAGACGCCGCCGAAGTGATCTCGCGGATGAGCGACCTGGTGATGATCCGCACTTACGAGCAAGACATCGTCGAGCGTTTCGCCAGCCACTCGCGGGTACCGGTGATCAACGGCCTGACCAACGAATACCACCCCTGCCAGATCCTCGCCGACATCTACACCTACATCGAGCATCGCGGCTCGATCAAGGGCAAGACCGTGGCCTGGATCGGCGATTCCAACAACGTCTGCAATACCTGGCTGCAAGCAGCCGAGGTACTCGATTTCAACGTCCACGTCTCGACCCCGCCCGGCTATGAAGTCGAGCCGGAGCGCGCCGGACTGTACGGCACCGATCACTACGAGGAATTCACCGACCCGATGGAAGCCTGCAAGGATGCCGACCTGGTCACCACCGACGTGTGGACCAGCATGGGCTTCGAGGCGGAGAACGAAGAGCGCAAGCGCGTTTTCGCCGACTGGCAGGTGGACGCCGAGATGATGCGTATCGCCCGCCCCGACGCCCTGTTCATGCACTGCCTGCCCGCCCATCGCGGCGAGGAAGTAGCGGCAGAGGTAATCGACGGCGCGCAAAGCGTGGTATGGGACGAAGCGGAAAATCGCCTGCACGTGCAGAAGGCGCTGATGGAATATCTGCTGCTCGGCAAAGTTAGTTAATTCAATAAATACCGGAAATCAACATGAGCAACGTTAATAAAGTCGTCCTCGCCTACTCCGGCGGATTGGACACCTCGGTCATCCTGAAGTGGCTGCAAGACACCTACCACTGCGAAGTCATCACCTTCACCGCCGACATCGGCCAGGGCGAAGAACTGGAGCCGGCGCGCCAAAAGGCGCTGCAATTCGGCATCAAGCCGGAACATATTTTCATCGACGACCTGCGCGAAGAATTCGTGCGCGACTTCGTCTTCCCGATGTTCCGCGCCAACACCGTTTACGAAGGCGAATACCTGCTCGGCACCTCGATTGCCCGCCCTCTGATCGCCAAGCGGCTGATCGAAATCGCCGCCCAGGTCGGCGCCAAAGCCTTTTCCCACGGCGCCACCGGCAAGGGCAACGACCAGGTGCGCTTCGAGCTGGGCGCCTATGCGCTCAACCCGGACATCAAGGTGATCGCGCCGTGGCGCGAATGGGATCTGAACAGCCGCGAGAAACTGCTGGCCTATGCCGAAACCCACGGCATCCCGGTCGAAATGAAGCACAAACATGGCGGTAGCCCCTACAGCATGGACGCCAACCTGCTGCACATCTCCTACGAAGGCCGCCTGCTGGAAGACCCGGCGCACGAAGCGGAAGAAGACATGTGGCGCTGGACGGTTTCCCCGGAAAAAGCCCCCGACCAGGCCGAATACCTCGATCTGGAATTCGCCAAGGGCGACATCGTCGCGATCAACGGCAAGAAAATGGCGGCGGCGGAAGTGCTGACCGAACTCAACCGCCTCGGCGGCAAGCACGGCGTGGGGCGCCTCGACCTAGTGGAAAACCGCTACGTCGGGATGAAATCGCGCGGCTGCTACGAAACCCCCGGCGGCACCATCATGCTGAAAGCCCACCGCGCCATCGAATCGCTCACCCTCGACCGCGAAGTGGCGCATTTGAAGGACGAACTGATGCCGCGCTACGCCAGCCTGGTCTACAACGGCTACTGGTGGAGCCCGGAGCGCAAGGCGCTGCAAGTGCTGATCGACCACACCCAAACCCACGTCAACGGCTGGGTGCGGCTCAAGCTGTACAAGGGCAACGTGATCGTCGCCGGACGCGATTCCAAGACCGATTCGCTGTTCGACCCGACCATCGCCACCTTCGAGGACGACGAAGGCGCTTACAACCAGGCCGACGCCGGCGGCTTCATCAAGCTCAACGCGCTACGGATGCGCATCGCCGCCAAACTCAACAACCGCTGAAATGCCGATAACGGCGCACGCGCTCAGGAGCTTATCGACCTCAACCGCAAACGCTGCCAGCTAAGACACATATAAAATCCATGAATCTCATCGACACCCTCGTTACCTGCCGCGTAAGCGGCACCAAAAAAACCGGGAAACTCCCCGCCATTTCAGGTAAAACCGCGCTGATCGCCGCCTGGGCGCTGGGGACTATGCTGTTCGCCGCAGTTGCCGCCGCCACGCCGGTTAAAATCAAGGTGGGCGAGCAAACCCTCAGCATCCCGCTGCCCGACGGCTTTGTCGACACCGCCACGACCGCGCCCCAACTCAAGCAACTGGGCGAGAAGCAGTTCACCAGCGAAGCCAGCCGCCTGCTGATCTACGGCGTCGAACAGGCCGGCCTGGAACGCCTGAAAAAGAACCAGGGTACGCCCATCCAGCGTTACCTCCAGGTACAAGTCCCCAAGCAACTGGAAAACGCATCCGCCACCGTGGAAGACTTCGCGGAATTGAAAAAAATCCTGGTGCAGCAAAATCCCACCTTGGCCAAGCCCGAGAACAGGCTTGCCGGTCTCGCCAAGGGCAGGTTGGGGGCGCTGGCCGATGAAATGGCGAAACGGGCGCAGCCGGGTATTCCGCTCACGCTCGGGGTGCTGCGCGACGACGAACACAGCTACACCACGCTGACCTTGACGCGCTTCGAAACCAAGGCCGGCAAGACCGGCACGGTCTCCGTAATCACCGCAACCAGCTACGCCCTGGTCAAGGACAAGCTGCTGCATTTCTACCTCTATGCCGATTACCTCAAGCCCGCCGACGCCGAATGGCTAGGGGAAACTTCGGGCGCTTGGCTGAAAACGGTAATGCAGACCAATTAATCATTTGAAAGGAAAATCATGTCCCAATTCGACAACGTCAGCGTCATCAAGAAAGCCAACGTGTATTTCGACGGCAAGTGCGTTTCGCATACCGTCGTATTCCCGGACGGCACCAAAAAAACCATCGGGGTGATTTTCCCCAGCACGCTGACCTTCAACACCGGCGTGCCGGAAGTGATGGAAATCAATGCCGGCGTGTGCAAGGTCAAACTGCCCGGCGCAAGCGACTGGCGCACCTACAAGGCCGGCGAGAAATTCAGCGTGCCGGGCAGCAGCAGCTTCGACATCGAAACCGTGGAAATGCTCGACTACGTCTGCCATTTCATCACCGAATCTGCTTGCTGCGCGGGGTAATCACATGCCTTCTTTTGACATCGTTTCCGAAGTCGATAAACAGGAACTGCACAATGCCGTCGACCAGACCAACAAGGAAGTCGCCAACCGCTTCGACTTCAAGGGCTCGGACGCCCGCGTCGAACAGGCCGAGTATGTGTTGACGGTGTACGCCGACGACGACTTCAAGCTCGACCAGGTGCTCGACGTGCTGATGGGCAAACTCGCCAAGCGCAACATCGACGTGCGCTGCCTGGACAAAGGCAAGTCCGAGAAAATCAGCGGCAACAAGATGAAGCAGACAGTCACCGTGAAAACCGGGGTGGAAACCGAACTGGCGAAGAAAATCGTCAAGTTGATCAAGGATTCCAAGCTCAAGGTGCAAGCCAGCATCCAGGGCGAAGCGGTGCGCGTGAGCGGCGCGAAACGGGACGTGTTGCAGGAAACCATCACCCTGATGAAAAAATCCATCAGCGACTTCCCCTTGCAGTTCCAGAATTTCCGCGAATAAAACAATGCCCAGGGTACTCGTTCCCCTCGCCCCCGGCTGTGAAGAGCTGGAAGCCGTCACCATCATCGACCTGCTGCGCCGCGCCGGGATCGAAGTGGTCAGCGCCGGTCTCGACGACCAGCCGGTCAAGGCCAGCCGGGGCGTGGTGCTGCTCCCCGACACCACGCTGGAGCGCGCGCTCGCCCAGGAATTCGACATGCTGGTGCTGCCCGGCGGCCAGCCCGGCACCAACCATCTCAAGGCCGATCCGCGCATCGTCGCGCTGCTGCAAAAAATGGCCCGCGCCGGCAAATACACCTGCGCCATCTGCGCCGCTCCCGCCGTGCTGGCCGCTGCCGGCCTGCTCGACGGCAAACAGGCCACCTGCTACCCCGGCAGCCTGGACAACGCCCGCAATGTCACGCTGAACGCCGCGCCGGTGGTCAAGGACGGCAACATCATCACCTCGCGCGGCCCCGGTACCGCCATGGATTTCGCCCTGGAACTGATCGAAACCCTGGTCGGCAAGCGCAAGCGCGATGAGGTCGAAGCGGGATTGCAGCGCCCCGCTAAATAGCGAATGCGTGCTATCCGAGCAAAGGTGCGGCCGCCAATATTCCAAGCAGAAATTACGCACAGTTGATGCCTCCATCCATGACCGCGATCAGCAATCCTGACCCCTATTACCTCAAGAGCATCGCCGACCTGAGCGAAAGCATGGAGGTGGTCAGCAGCGAGGATATTTATTCCCAGAGCGGCATCAAGCTGGTCAACAAGAACACCCGCCTCGACCAAAGCATTTATGAACGCCTGGTCCATCACAAGCTGGCCGTTTCGCCTATCGACCCCAGCCTGACCGTCAAGGACGGGGTCACGCCGCACGGACTGGCTCTCGAAGCGGCACGACTGATCGATGAAGACGCAGGGCTGAAACGCATGGCCAGCGCCCTGCCCGACGTCCTGCTGTTACGCAACGCCTTGGCGCAAATCATCCTCACCCCGCCGCTCGCCTTCAAGCTCACCCTGGCCCGTGAAACGCGCCCCGAGCTCTACCAGCACAGCATCCGGGTCGCGCTCATCAGCCTTTACCTGGGCACCTGCGTCCACCTCAAGCCGGAAGAAATGTCCAACCTGGCCATGGCGGCGATGTTCCACGATCTCGGCGAACTGCATATCGACCCCGCCCTGCTCGATCGCACCCATACGCTAACCGGCAATGAGCGCCAGTACATCTACGCGCATCCGATGATCGCTTACCTGATCCTCAAGGAGTATCCCGAATACCACCCCCATGTCAGCCATGCCGTGCTGGATCACCATGAACGGCTCGATGGCAGCGGCTACCCGCGCAACCTCAAGGGAAACAAAATCAGCCCGCTCGGCCAGATCCTGGCGGTGGCCGAAATTGCCGGCAGCCTGTGCAGCCGCGATGCCGCAGCCAATGCCTGCGCGCAGGTCGAAGTTATCCTCAAGCTCAATCCGGGGCAGTTCCGCGCGAACCTGGTGGGCTATCTGTCCGCCATTGCCAAGCACGGGAAGGCGTCCGCTGTGCCGGTGAAACACATTGATCTGGCGACGATTTGCACCCGCCTGGAAAATATCGCCAAGATCCTGGCGGATTGGGAGCTGGCCTTCGCGCCTTACGACGGCCCCCAATTGCCGGACTACCTGGCTTATGCCTATGAACGGCTGGCCAACCTGGAAAAGGCCTTATTCGACGCCGGCTACAATTCGGTCGGGCTGTCCGCCCTCACCAATGGCATCGAAGAAGACCCGGCCAGCCTGTCCGAGCTCGACCTGCTGGTGCGCGAAACCGGCTGGCAGCTAAGAGACACCCTACACGAAATCAGGCGACGCTGGCCCGCTCTTGCCAGCGCGCCAGACCCTGCTGCTGCCGCACTGCTGGCCTGGGTCGTCCAAGCCGAACAGATGCTGCAGTCATTAAGAATATAGCTATCCTAGCGCGCCGATTCGTCCAGCACCGCGCTGGCGAGTTCACGCATTCCCGCTCTTGCGCTGTCCCGCCACCACCAACGCGACCCCCACGACAATGACCGCCATCGCGGCGATTTCCAGGGGACCGACGCGCTCGCCGGCCAGCCATATACCCAGCGCGACGGCGACCACCGGGTTGATGTAGGCATAGCTGGTGGCGAGCGCCGGGCGCACGGTGTGGAAAAGAAACTGGTAGGCGGTGAAAGCGACGAAGGAGCCGAACACGATCAGATAGGCGAGTGCGGCCAAGGCTTTGGCGGAAGGCGTCGCGACCAGGCGTTCGCCGAGGACGATACTGGTTGCCATCAGCAGCAGGCCGCCGCCGAGCATCTGCGCGGCGCTGGACATCAGGCCGGGCGGCATCGGCAGGCGTTTGCTCCACACCGAGCCGAACGACCAGCTGGCGGCGGCGAACAGCAGCGCCAGGGTGCCGGCGGCGCTGGCGCGCATGTCGGCGCCGAAGCTGAGCAGCCCGACCCCGGCGAAGCCGACCAGGATGCCCAGCCATTCGTGGCGACTGGAACGATGGCCCCACAATTCGGAGAACAGCACCGTCCACAGCGGCACGGTGGCGATGGCGAGCGCGGCGACGCCGGAGCCGATCCATTGTTCGGCGTAAGCCACCGCGCCGTTGCCGCCCAATAGCAGCAGGCCGCCGACCAGGAAGGCACTGCGCCATTGCGCTGGATTCGGCCAAGGTGCGCCGCGCATTCTCAGGAACAGCGAGAATAGCCCGCCGGCAATCACGAAGCGGATGCCGGCCATCATGAAGGGCGGGAAGCCGTCGATGGCGAAGCGCATCGCCAGGTAGGTCGAGCCCCAGATCAGGTACAGCGCGAACAGCGAGAGGCCGACCAGCCAGCGTTGGCGGGAAGCGGTTGGGGTCACGGCTGAAACTTTCCCATGAGCGGATAGCTTCCCCCGGCCCCACATGCGGGCCTAACTGTGCGTACAGCTTTGCAACTCATCGACTTTTCTCCCCTCGCCCGCTCGCGGGAGAGGGGCTGGGGGAGAGGGAAAAACAGCATTCCAATCAAGCGATTTCCCTCTCCCTAACCCTCTCCCACAAGTGGGAGAGGGAACTTATGTGCATGGATCACGGGTGGCGTGGCGATCACACCTGCGGGTGTGCCCTTTCCTGCTTGCTGTGCAGTTTGTTGAGGGCGTGCAGGTAGGCTTTGGCGGAGGCGATGACGATGTCGGTGTCCGCGCCCTGGCCGCTGACGATGCGCCCGCCGCGCGAGACCCGCACTGTCACTTCGCCCTGGGAGTCGGTGCCGCTGGTGATGTTGTTCACCGAGTACAGCTGCAAGTCCGCGCCGCTTTTGACCACTGATTCGATGGCCTTGAATGCCGCATCCACCGGGCCGCTGCCGTCGGCTTCGGCGCTGCGCTCGGCGCCGCTTTCCAACAGCACGATGTGGGCATGGGGGGTTTCGCCGGTTTCGGAGCAGACCTTGAGCGAGACCAGTTTGAAGTGCTCCTGCTCCATCACCGATTGCTCGTCGCTGACCAGAGCGTGCAGGTCTTCATCGAAAATCTCGCTCTTTTTGTCCGCCAGGTCCTTGAAGCGGGCGAAGGCGGCGTTGAGGGTTTCTTCCGAGGCCAGTTCGATACCGAGTTCCTTGAGGCGCGTCTTGAAGGCATTGCGCCCGGACAGCTTGCCGAGCACCAGCTTGTTCTGCGCCCAGCCGACATCTTCGGCGCGCATGATTTCGTAGGTTTCGCGGTGCTTGAGCACGCCGTCCTGGTGGATCCCCGATTCGTGGGCGAAAGCGTTGGCGCCGACGATGGCCTTGTTGGGCTGTACCGGGTAGCCGGTAATCTGCGATACCAGCTTGGAGGACGGCACGATCTGGGTGGTGTCGATGCGGGTTTCCACCGGAAAGAGGTCGCTGCGGGTTTTCACCGCCATCACCACTTCTTCCAGCGAGGCGTTACCCGCCCGTTCGCCTAGGCCGTTGACGGTGCATTCCACCTGGCGCGCACCGGCGAGCACCGCCGACAGGGAATTGGCGACGGCCATGCCGAGGTCGTTGTGGCAGTGGGTGGACCACACCACCTTATCCGAATTCGGCACGCGCTCGATCAGGCTGCGGATGCGCTCGCCCCACACCGAGGGGATGCTGTAGCCGACCGTGTCCGGCACGTTGAGGGTCTTGGCGCCGGCCTGGATCACCGCGTCGAAAATGCGGCAGAGGAAATCCATGTCGGAACGCACCGCGTCCTCGGCGGAAAATTCAACGTCGTCGGTGTACTCGCGCGCCAGCTTGACCGCTTTCACGGCGGCTTCCAGCACTTGATCCGGCGACATGCGCAGCTTCTTTTCCATGTGGATCGGGCTGGTGGCGATGAAGGTGTGGATGCGCCCGGAGGCCGCCGGTTTGATGGCTTCGCCGGCGCGGCGCACGTCCTTCTCGTTGGCGCGGGCGAGGGAACAAATCGTAGAGTTCTTGATGGTTTCGGCGATCGCCTTGATCGCCTCGAAATCGCCGGGGCTGGCGGCGGCGAACCCCGCCTCGATCACATCCACCCGCATTTTTTCCAGTTGCCGCGCCACCCGGAGTTTTTCCTCGCGGGTCATGGATGCGCCGGGGCTTTGTTCCCCATCGCGCAAGGTGGTGTCGAAAATGATCAATTTGTCTTTGCTCATGGCAGGCTCCGTTACTGGAATTGCATTAATGCGCTCGTCAACCGGATAGTGTCGGCTGCGGCACTCGGATTTCAATTAGGGGGATTTTATCGTGCGCGCGCGGTGCGCGGTATAATTTCGTTATTCCGACCTGCCGCAAAACCGCCCGATGCCCAACCCTTTTACCGCCCGCTGGAGCGCCACCGGCAACAATCTGTGCCTGGGGCGCTGGGAAGTTTCTTACCAGGGACGCCCGCTGGCGCTCGACAGCGAGCGGCATGAAAAGGATATGGGGACTTACGGCATTTTCAGCTACATTTTCCCCGACGACGAGGCGTTGGCGGAAGGGTTAGGAGAAGACGAGTGGATACTGGAAAACGCCGGATGGCTGGGCGAGTTGCTCGCCCAGCACGCCATTCCTGGCGACGAGGCGCACCGGCGCTGGTTCTACCAGGCGATCAACCCGCAGGACTGGCGCTGCGGGAGTTGCGGGGGGTGCCTTTAAAACAGTTTTGAATGATTAGTGTTGAGTGTTTAGTTGAGGTCGCCGCGCACAGCGCGTCGGAATCGGATCATGCACGAAGCGCATACATCAACTCAACCCTAAACACTCAAAACTAAAAACTGCTTTTACTTCAGGCCGGTTGCGGCGCCATGCCGGCGACACCATCCGCGGCTTCATGACGTTCCACCACGCCGTCGATGAAGCGCCGCAGGAAACCCTCGGTCTGCGCGCTGTGGAAACGGTCGATCTCCTGGCCGCGGCTATAGGCGATCACCGTCGGAAAACCGCGCACGCCGTGGCGACCGGCGATGCGCATGTTCTCGTCGGCATCCACCTTGGCCAGCAGAAACTGGCCGTCGTATTGCTTGACCAGTTTGGCCATCATCGGCTCCAGCACCAAGCACGGGCCGCACCAGTCCGCGCCGATGTCCACCAGTACCGGGGCATGATGGGAACGCTCCACCACCAGTTTATCGAAATCGGCTTCTTCAACGTCGTAAGTATGGTTCATCGCTTGGAACGGATTTAGTCAAAAACCCGTGCAGTCTAAATCATCTGCCACCGCGGACGCCACTACCCTGATGGGTAAGCCCGCAATATTCAGTCTAAAATACCGGCATACCCTCCGCCAACGCAAAGGAAGATCATGAAATTCTGGGGTGCCATAATCGTCGCGTTGCTGCTCGGCGCCTGCGCGGCATACGACGGGCGCGGGCTGATACCCGGTACGGATGGAGTGGATGAGGTGCTGCGCATCATGGGACAACCGGCGTTGCGCTGGCAGGATGCCGACGGTGCGCTGCAACTGGCCTATCCGCACGGACCGATGGGGTTTCACACCTACATGGTCCATCTCGCGCCGGACGGCAAGCTGCAACGCATCGAAAACGTGCTGGACGAGCAGGTCTTCGCCCGCATCCGCCCCGGCATGAACACGGAGCAAGTCGTGCGCCTGCTCGGCCCGGCACAGCCGGAGTGGAGCGCTTATTTTTCAAGGCGCGACGAACTGGTATGGGAATGGCGCTACTGCGACGCGGCGAGCAATGCGGCACGCTTCAATGTGCTGTTCGACCAAAGTCGCGGCACGGTGCGCTCGACCATGGCCATGAGCGAAGAGCAGCGAGGATTGTGCGAACGGAAATGCACCTGCGGGCGTTAGCTCAAGAATCGACCTGATTAGCAAGAATCTTCAGCCAGATTTTCCGTTCATGGTTCGACAGGGCTCTCCTGAGCGCAGTCGAAGGGCTCACCACGAACGGAAAATCAACTCGCACTCAGCCTATGTCCGTTCACCCTGAGCTTGTCGAAGGGGGAGCGGGCATAGGCTGAGGATTCTTGCTAATCAGGAGAATCGATCAGTTTCAGGAAAATCGCCTGGGCGATGGCTTGGGTGCGGTTGGCGGCGCCCAGTTTCGCGCAGATATTGGTGATGTGGAAAGTAACGGTGCGCTCGCTGATTTTCAGCAACGGGGCAATTTCCGCCGTCGTCTTGCCGCGCGACAGCCAGTACAAACATTCGAACTCGCGCGGCGTCATGGCGGCGTTCTTGTCGCTCCGGGTTTCGCTCCCGGTTTCCGGCCTGTCCTCGGCGGGGGCATCGACCAGCCAGGTAGCCGGCATTTCGTCCTCCCCGAAAGCATCGACGGCTTCCAATCTTGCCATTTTCTCGTCGATGAAGCGAAGCTCGTAGCGGGTTATCCCGATCACGTCACGATGCTTGAAGCTGGCTGTGCCGTTGATGAGTTCCCCATTCAGCGTGGTGCCATTCTTGCTGCCCAAATCCTCCAACAGCAGCACCGGGAAAAAATGAATTTTGGCATGATCGCTACTGACCCCCAGATAATCGATATGAATATCGTGGCGGGGGTGACGCCCTATGGTAATCGAGAGTTTCTTGTCGAAGAAATATTCGCGCAATAGCTTCTTTTCTTTCTTCTCTATCTTCTCGATCTTCTCGATCAAGAAAAGCTCGATTTTAAACATGCCAATTCACCTGGATTATTTTTTCGCATTCGAAAGGTTGCGCGAAATCGTGAGCATGACAGATTCCGGCCTTTCCAATTGAGCAACAACTACCCAACCTTGGAATATAAACCCAAATCCCAGGTCGGCGTAACTGTCATTTCTTACAGGTAGGCATGAGATGCCATCCGGGACGGGCCGGCGGCTATTTAGCCTCTGCCATCAGCGCGGTTATCCGCTCGGCAATTTCCTGGGGCGGCATCGCATAGGCGAATTTGACCAGGAAACGCCCGTCCGGCCCCAACAAGTACATGCCGGCGGAATGATCCACCGAATACTTGCCGGGTTCGGCGCCGGGTTGGCGATATTTCTCGTAGCGCACCTTGAAATGCTCGGCGGCGCGCCGCACCAGTTCCGGTGAACCGGTGAGACCGATGATGGCGGGGTGGAAAAATTCGGTGTAGCGGCGCAGCACTTCGGGCGTATCGCGTTCCGGGTCGACCGTGACGAAAATGGGTTGCAAGCGCGCCGAACGCTCGCCCAGCTTGTCCATGACCAGGGACATTTCCGCCAGAGTGGTCGGGCAAATATCCGGACAAAAGGTATAGCCGAAGGAGATCAGCTGGAAACGTCCGGGAAAATCCTCATTGCTGACTGCCCGTCCCTTGGTATCCATCAGCAGGTAACGGGAAACGATTTCAGACACTTCCACCGATTCTTCCGCCGGGGTCGGCTCTGCCCATGCGGGCCACATGCAAAACATCAATACCGACCAGGCGGCAATACGCAGGCGTTTCATTTTCACTATTTTTCGGCTTGAGCCGTCGCCGGAATGGCCGCCTGCAGGCGCTGCGCCGCCGCTTCCGCCTGGAGCGTCAAGATTGCGCCGCTCTGGCAGCCCGCCTGATCCTGCGTCTGGCGAAGGAACGCCTGATTGGTGGCCTCCTCGAAAGCCGCGCCGTAATCCCGCAGCTTGGGCGCCAAGTCGATCATCAGCGTCTTGATCCGGGCAACGGCATCGTTCTGGGCGCAGGCCAGGGCCTGGCCGTTGAGGCTCCCCAACTCGCGGATTTCCGCCAGACCTTGCTCGGCAAGCTCGGCGGCACCCGCCGGCAGGGCGAGCATCAGGCTGCATAGCAGCGGCAATAAACGTTTCATGGGTATTTTCTCCGATGTACAGCAGTTCAAGTGTTGCACCGCATTATAGTCCACAGGGTAGCGCCGGTTCCTTGATCTGCGTGAATAAAACGCGGTCAACTGAAATAGATTTAACGCGCTAAAATACTAGCAGGCCACCCGGCCTCCTTCACCTGATAAAGGAGAACACCATGAACCAATTCATCAGCCTGACCCTGTCCTTTTGCGCGGCCCTGCTGCTTTCCCTGCCATCTTCCG
>Ga0163199_1001714_pt1 | contig 13569 bp, 12 predicted proteins | sample PL_2010_150m_FD_113537 | JGI IMG/M metagenome (GOLD analysis project Ga0163199, IMG submission 113537) | Freshwater microbial communities from Powell Lake, British Columbia, Canada to study Microbial Dark Matter (Phase II) - PL_2010_150m | ecosystem: Environmental > Aquatic > Freshwater > Lake ... | reverse complement strand
TCATGCCAACGTCGCCGAGCGCAACGCGAAACGCCAGCCCATTAACTGGCGCTTCACGATTCGAGATGCGCGCAAGAAGCTTCATCGTCTTTACCCATCAACGTTTGCCTGACTGACTACTAGGCATCAGCGAGCGAACGCTCTATAGGCGGCTAAGGAAACTCTGACAATAGAAACCGCCATTCTGGCGTATTACTGCCATTATGGCGCTGTATTCATGGCGGATGGCCGTTGGCAATCGGTATTCGCCGCCGCTACGATCGTATCCAATAGCTTGGATTCACAGACGTTTCGATGAATTGCGCACAGACTGGCGCAGGACTTGCATTGTGTCGTCTAGGAAGCGGCGTCATCGGTGGCGTGCCACACATGAAGCCACGACTTATCGACGAAGAGACTGGCGCGCGCGCGAGTCTCTTCAAGCCGTCTAAAGGAGCACAGCCATGACAACGCTACCGCAACAACAATCGAATGCCCTGACGATCGCAGGAATGGGTTTCGGCGTGCCTATCCTCCTCGCGTTCCTGATCGGAGCCAGCCCAGTGCTGATCCCGGTTCTGCTTTACCGCTGGCTGACGCAACCAAGAAGCCGCACGTTGTCGACCCAGCAGATCCGACCACGAGATACGCGGCCCGAGCGACGCGAAGGACCGGAGCGCCGCGAGTTGGCAGTCGCTTAGCGGGAAAGGCACAGTTGGCAATTTCGCCATTCTTTCCAACAATGCCCTAAGGAATTCAATTGAAAATCTGCATGCCGGTCGCCCAACTGAATGGTCTCAATTCCGAGATCTTCCCGAGTTTTCGAGCCGCGCCGGCCTTGCTGGTCATTGATAGCGTCAGCAGCGAGTGCTTCGGCATTTCGGCCGCTTCCGGCGCGTGCAGCGCGACACCACAACACGTCGATGCCATCGTTTGTACTGGCGGCATCGGCCGCGGAATGTTCAACGACCTGCGCCGCCGCGGCGCCCGCGTTTTCATCACAGACGCCATCACCGTGGGGCAGGCGCTGGCCGAACTGAGCGCAGGGAACCTGGAAATACTCAACGAAGTTGCCAGTTGTGGTGGTGGGCATCATGATCATAAGGCAGCACACGACCACGGCTGCGGTTGCGGCAGCCAGCAAGAAGAGGGAGGAAGCTGCTGCGGTCATCACTGACCGATCAGACTCGCCGTCCCGTCGACGCTGACCAATTGCTTCTGAAGCAAGGACCTCTGCGCCATCTTCCAAGGCACCCTACTCGCAGCCATTTGTTGTAGTCATCCGCCGCGCCGCTCTGATGTCCAACTTATTCCATCGAAACACAACGGGAGTCTGGGTCATTTCATCAATGTCCCTGAGGATGCGCGTTTTGAGTTCGTCAAGTGAAGCGAAGCGAACATTGCTCAGGAACCTTCAACTGAGTTGGGGATACTGCCTGGCAAGCAGAAACTGAGTGTAAACAATCGGGGAAAGTCAACATGAACGACGGCCAAAACAATGATCAACTTCTGAAAGACCTGCTGAACCGGGTGGAAGCCCTCGAACGCGAGGCACCTAAAAACCAACTCACCCTGGGTGTTATGACTGGTGATCTTGAACACACGATGGCCGCGTTCATGATTGCACTGGGAGCGACAACCTTCGACATGGAAGTCGACATGTTCTTCATGCTCAGGGCCACAGCAGCTCTTCGTGATCCGAACAGGGTCAAAAAGGATCTCCCGGACTCGACGTACGCTATGGAACCGTCAGCGATCAAGTTTGATTTGAAGAAGCACGGAGCAATGTCCCTAAAAGAACTCATAGATACAGCCGGTGAAGTCGGGGTGCGGATCACTGTCTGCAACCTGTCGATGGACCTCATGGGTATCAAGCGCGAAGAACTGATCGACTACCCGCACCTGAGCTTTGCCGGTGTTGCCACCTTTATCGATATGTGCAGCCAGTCGAAACAATCCTGGTTTATGTAAGAAGTCACTTCCGACCCTCTTTTCAACAGATCACACTAGGAGAAAGACCATGACCAATAGCGAATTAAAAGCCCTGAATATCGGGAAACTCATAGACGCCAGAGGCACGGCCTGCCCTGGCCCTATGCTGGAGGCAAAACGCGCCATTGGGGAGTGCCCTGCAGGCGGCGTTATGGAAGTGCAATCGTCGGACAACGGCACCATCGTCGACATTCAGCGCTGGTGTCGCAAGATAGGACACGAGTACCTCGGCGATGTCGAGAATGATGGATTCTGGAGCGTTTACCTTTTAAGGAAGGTATAGGAAGTGAGTCCCCTCGACGGCAAAGGCACCCCGAAAATCCTCGTGTTCTCGACGAACGCGATCTCGGATCCGGGTATCGACTTGGCGGGTAGTGCGCATTTGCACTACTCGACAGCGGTCCAGGTCATCCCGCTGCCCTGTTCCAGCGGTGTCAAACCATCATGGATTGTTCATGCCCTGGAACGGGGTTTCGACGGCGCGTTCATTGCCGCCTGCGGGGGCGATTGTGCTTATCTTTCCGATTGTACAACTCGCACCGGCGCGCTCGTGACACGGACGCAGACGCTGATGAAAGAACATGGGATCAGCCCGAAGCGTTTGAAAATGTCGGGACTCTGTTCCGTGTGTGCTGACAATTTTGTTTCTCATATGAACAAATTTCAACAGGAGTTAAAGTCTCTTGACTCTTAATACTGACACATGTCCAGCGGGTACCGAAGTCATCAATCTACATTTTGGCAAAAAGCCATTGGACTACGACGTGATGATTGTTGGCGCCGGTGTCGCCGGCATGGAAACTGCGGCGTCGATGGGCGATATGGGCTACCGCGTGTTGTTGGTGGAAAAGAACGCCAGCATCGGCGGAAGGGCCATCCTTCTGAGCAAGGTGTTCCCGACGCTGGATTGTGCCAGCTGCATCGTGACACCGAAAATGGCATCCGTTGCGCATCATCCCAACGTGCAAGTCATGACCTACAGCGAAGTTGACAAAATCGTACGCAAAACCGACGGTTCGTTCGCCGTGGAGTTGCATAGAAAAGCATCATACGTTGATTTTGATGCCTGCACGGGGTGTGGAAAGTGCGAGGAAATCTGCACGGTGACTGTACCGGATGAGTACAACTACGGCCTGGTCACGCGGCGGGTTGCGCATATTCCTTTCCCGCAGGCCGTACCGAAGAAGGCCATCATCGATCGGCGCGGAGAAGCGCCCTGCACCTTTACCTGTCCGGCCAACGTCAAGGTCAGCGGCTATATCTCGCTGGTCAGGGCGGGTCGCTACAAAGAGGCCTTCGACCTGCATCTGGAAAATGCACCTCTGGTGGGCAGCCTGGCGCGGGCGTGCTATGCGCCGTGCGAATCCGACTGCACGCGTGGCGAGAAAGAAGGAACGGTTCACATCCGCGGCATCAAGCGGTTCATGGCGGACCGCTATTACGCCGAGCACCCCGAACCGGAATATGGCCCGGTGGAAAACCAGCTGGACACACGGATAGCCATTATCGGTTCCGGGCCGGCTGGCTTGAGCGCTGCATTCTACCTCGCACGGCAAGGCCACCAGGTGACGATTTTCGACGCAGAAGAGCAAGCGGGCGGCATGCTGCGAACCGCCATCCCCGCCTATCGCCTGCCGAAGGACGTTGTCGATCGCGACCTCAAGAACGTGACTGCGCTGGGCGTCGAAATCAAAACCGGACACAGGATCGCTTCTTTGCCGGACCTCAAACAGCAGGGCTTTAATGCCATCCTGATCGCAACCGGGGCGGCGGATGAACACGGTCTGGATATCGAAGGCCAGGACCTGGATGGCGTCATGGGCTGCATGCATTTCCTGCACGAAGTCAATGTCGGGAAAATGCCCGTTCTTGAAAACAAGACCGTCATGGTCATCGGCGGTGGAAACTCGGCCATGGACCCGGCCCGGGCCGCCATCCGCATCGGGGCCGGCAAAGTCCACGTGATCATCAACTATCGGCGCGGGCGCAAGGAGATGCCGGCGCATGACTGGGAAATCGACGGTGCCGAAGAAGAGGGCGTCGAATTGATGCTCATGAGCGCACCCACAAGGTTTATTGGCAAGGACGGCAAACTTGTCGCGGTCGAATGCTTAAGCATGGAGTTGGGCGAACCGGACGAGAGCGGTCGCCGCCGCCCGATTCCAATTAAAGGCTCGGAAAAGGTAATTCCGATAGACATGGCGATTCTGTCGATCGGCCTGTTGCCGTCCACCTCCGGTTTCCCAGCCGAAATGAAGAATAACAAGGGTCTTCTGATCTCAGATCCACAGACGCTTCAGACGCCCGATCCGGACATTTTTGCCTGCGGGGACTGCGTCACGGCACCCACGATGATGATCAATGCCATTGCACAAGGACGGCGGGCAGCGTTCTATATGCATCGTCACCTGAAGGGCGAGTCGCTGAAGGTGCCGTTCGATGGCGTCCTGGAAAAGATCGACAAGAACCTCGTACTCGAAGAGTCAGAACGTTTCGTGGAACGGCGGCCCGTTCCGCAGCACATGCTGTCGCTGGAGGAGCGCCGCAAGACATTTGAATGCTATGAGCAGGGCATGACCGAGGCTGAGGCGCGGCAAGAGGCCCAGCGCTGCATGAACTGCGGGGAATGCGCCCAGTGCATGGAATGTGTCAGCGTCTGTGCTCCCCAGTGTATTGACTTCACCCAGAAGCCGATACCCCTATCAATCAATGTGGGCACGGTGGTTATGTCAACCGGCTTCGAGATTCTCGACCCGGCGACCAAAGAACTGCTTGGCTACGGTAAATTTCCTGACGTGATCAGCGGACCGCAGATGGACCGGTTGCTGGCGCCGACGCGCCCTTACAACGCTGTGTTACGGCCTTCGGACGGAAAGGAACCGGAGAACATTGCCATCCTCCTCTGCGTCGGGTCGCGCGACCACACGGTCTGCAATCCGCTCTGCTGCCGCATCGGCTGCATGTACTCCATGAAACATGCGCAACTCGCCATGGGTGCGTTGCCCATGGCCGACATCACCATCTACACAATTGATGTTCGCGCTTTTGGCAAGGGTTATGACGAGTTCTACGAGCAATCCAGATCCATGGGGATTGAATTCGTCAAAGGCAAGGTTGCGCGAATCGAGCAACTTTCCAACGGCAACCTGGCGTTGCACTACGAAGACATGCTGGGCGAAGGCGGCATGAAGACCCGCGAACACGACCTCGTGGTCCTGACTGTGGGATTCCTGCCCAATAGGGATGCATTTTCTCTCTACAAGGGGGACGAGTTGGCAGCGGATGACTTCGGCTATGTACGCGAAGTCGATCCCATCAGTGAACCGGCCCGTACCAATGTTGATGGACTTTTCGCGGCAGGCGCCACCATTGGTGTGATGGACATTCCGGACACCGTGCTGCACTCCGGCGCTGCTGCGGCACAGGCAGCCGTTTATCTTCAAAGAACCAGGGGCGGGTAATGGCACATAAACGACGAATCGGTGTCTACGTCTGCCACTGTGGCGGGAATATCTCCGACCATGTGAACGTAAAGGAAGTTGCGGATGCACTCCTATGCGAACCGGGAGTCGAGGTCTCGCGGACACATATGTTCACCTGTTCGGATGCTTCGCAACAGGAAATGATCGACGAGATCAAGGAAAAGAACCTGGATGGACTGGTCATCGCCTCGTGTTCCCCGAAACTTCACATGTTCACGTTCCGCGCCATGGCGGAACGTGCCGGGCTGAATCCCTACCAATACGTTCATGTCAATCTCCGTGAACAATGCTCCTGGGCGCACACGGGTGACAAAGTCGGTGCCACGGAGAAGGGAATAAACCTTGCGCGTGCCGGTGTGGCCAAGTGTGCCTTGACGCACCCCCTGACGGCGATTCGGATAGAAACCCAACCACGCGTTCTGGTTGTCGGAGCGGGCGTGGCCGGTATGCGCGCCGCAATCTCCCTCGCAGGAATGGGGCTGTCAGTCTTTGTCGTTGAGCGCGACAAGGAGTCGGGGGGCTGGGCGTCGCAAGCCGGGCGGATGGGACCGAACGACCAGTACGGTCCCGAGGTCGTTGCAAAGCTGCTGGAGCGAATTCGGAATCACGAGAACATCATTCTTTATACCGACGCCGAGCTGACGGCCAAGAGCGGCCATATCGGCGATTTCACCGCGACGGTTCGCCTGCGTGGCGAAGAGGACGTTTCACTCAACGTGGGGGCAATCGTTGTCACTACGGGCTTCACGCCCTATGAACCGCACGACGGCGAATACGGCTGGGGTGAACCCGGAGTAGTCACGTTAAGGGATTTTCGCCAGATGCTTGAGGCTGGCGATGGCCCGTTGACCTACAATGGAATTCCGGTGCGGGATGTCGGCTTCATCTACTGTGTCGGCAGTCGCCAGACACAAAGCGACACCTGCCCGGAGCCCAACACATACTGCTCGCGCTTCTGCTGCATGGCCACTACGTTCAGCGCCAGCTTGCTGCACGAGTTCGAAAAAAAGTCTGGCAAGACCATCAATCAGTACCACCTGTATCGCGATGTCCGCACCTATGGGCACCTTGAAACCGTGTATACGAAAGCCCGCGCCGACGGAGCACTCTTCCTGCGCTGGGATCCGAAGGAACCACCGCGGGTAGAACGGGGCAATGGCCGCCTTGCAATCAAAGTCAAAGACACATTGTTGGGCGATGAAGAGTTGGAGATTGGTGTGGACCTGGTGGTGCTCGCAACCGGCATGACGCCACGAAAAAACGAGGCGCTCAACAATGTGCTGAAGATACCCGAGAGCAAAGATGGGTTTTACAAAGAGATTCACCTCAAGTTGCGACCGGTCGAAACCGCCATCGATGGTGTATTCATTGCCGGAGCAGCGCAAGGCCCCAAGAATCTGGCCGAAAGCGTTGCGTCGTCCCTGGCAGCGGTAACCAAGACCGGCGGTCTGCTCAACAAAGGCTACGTGAACCTGGAACCGCTCATTGCAAAGGTCGACACGGACAAGTGCGCTTGGTGCGACGAGTGCCTTAAGGCCTGCCCCTATGGCGCAATCGAACGAGTGCGATGCGGCGACAAGGAAGTGGCGATGGTCATCGAGTCTTCATGCAAGGGAGAAGGGGCATGCGTTCCGGTCTGTCCACACGACGCCATCGATATCGAGGGCTTCAGGGATGACCAGATTATGGCCATGATCGATGCAAGCCTTAAGGAGCAGGTGGCAGCATGAGCAATACTCAGACAACAAGACTGCGGGACATGCTCGATATCGCCCAGGACGAAATGATCATGAGGGATCGCATCGCAGACATTCTCGAGCAAGGCCCGAAGACAATTCCCGAAATTTCCCAGGCCCTGGGCTGCCCCTCCCGGGAAGTGACGGTTTGGCTCTTCGGCATGCGCCGCTACGGCATGGTCGAAGCAATCGGCCGTGCAGATGTGGATGGGTACTTCCAATACGAACTCACGAAAGCACATTCGCCTGGCCTTTCGTGAGTCGGTAACGAGGAAAACGCAATGATCAAAGTATCATCCGAATTAGCGGCACGCATGAAGGAAGCGCAAAGATTCAATGCCGGCGCCTGCTTCCACTGCGGCACCTGCACAGCGCTCTGCCCGCTGGGGTATGAAATACTTCCCCGCAAACTATTCCGCGAGGTCATGCTCGGACTTGAAGACAGGGTCCGCGCCAGTATCCCGCAGATCTTCTCCTGCCTGCTGTGCCGCATGTGCGAAGAGAACTGTCCGGCGGAGGTCCATATCGCGGAGAATATTCGCACCCTCCGCTGCCTGATCAACCAACAAGAGTTTGGCCTGAAGTAGGAGCTTATTGCATGCCCTTACCGATTTCACCCATTCTGGGGATTCTCTCCGACAACCTGCGCAAGCGCGGCAGTGTTCTTCCGCTGTCGAAGCGGGCCGCTACGGGTTGGGCACGCGGACTTGACTTGGCACGCGGTGGCGAGACAATTCTCTACACAGGGCACATGTACCAAATCATACCCGCCCTCGATGTCATGTCTTCTCAGATGGCCGCGCTCGAAAACTCATTTATGACCTGGTTCTTCGGCATGGGCCGCGTGCTCAACAAATTCGTGAACCTTTCCTTCTTTATGTCCCTCACCGCATCGTCGGAAAAGAAACGATATTCCGACCAGGTATTGCGCGATATTGTCGGGCTGCTTCGCGACGCGGGGGTCGAGTTTGGCTATTTGTACGAAGACGAACTCTACGCCGGCGCTCTCGTCCATGACGAAGGAATGGATGAAACATTCGGTAACCATGCCCGCCGTGTGACGGAGGGATTAAAAAAGCAAGGCGTCCGGCGCCTGATCACTGTGGACCCTCACACCACCCATATGCTTCGTCAGGTGTATCCGCGTTATGTCGAAGACTTCGATATCGAAGTCCAGAGCTACCTAGAAGTGCTGGCGCTGGCGCATCCCGAGGCCGCGGAACCGGTAAACAGGGAAGTCGTGGTTCACGATTCCTGCGTTTATGCGCGCTACGAGAAGATGTATGACCAACCACGCGAACTGCTGCGGGCGGCGGGCCTGACCGTACGCGATCCCAAACTATCCGGCAAGTCGACACACTGTTGCGGCGGACCGCTAGAGTCACTTTTCCCGGCCGAAGCGCATCGAATTTCCGGGCTTCGCGTGGATCAGCTCGAAGCGGAGGGGAAAAGCGTGGTCACCATGTGCCCGATCTGTAGGGTGAACCTCAGTAAGGCCGCCGGGGACAGGCTTGTCATCAACGACATCGCCAGCACCCTGGCCTCCTGCCGTCGGCAACCCTTCGGGCCAAGGCCGAATCGAGCGCATCCCTAGGCCCGGCCATTTGCTGTCTTGATTCGGGAATAAAAAATTTGTCCCCAACGAAGTGCCGGAAATAGCTAACAATACGCGCTTCGATTGCCTGCACTGGAGACTGGTGTAGCGTTCGTGATACACCACGAGGGTCATGAAGCCAACCCCGCTCCTGCTGCGTTTCCTGCCCTTCCTGCGCTGGCTGCCCTATTCAGGAAAGACCTTGCGCGCGGACTTCATTGCCGGCCTGACCGTCGCGCTGGTGATCGTTCCGCAGTCGATGGCCTATGCCCAACTGGCCGGGATGCCCGCCTACTTTGGTCTGTATGCCGCTTTCCTGCCGGTGATGGTCGGCGCCCTGTGGGGATCCTCCAACCAGCTCGGCACCGGGCCGGTGGCGGTGGCATCGCTGCTCACTGCATCGAGCCTGACACCGTTGGCCGCGCCCGGCTCCGAACAGTTCGTGGCGCTCGCCATCGCCCTGACCCTGCTGGTCGGCGCCTTTCAATTGACCTTGGGAGTATTCCGGCTCGGCGTAATTGTTAACTTCCTTTCGCATCCAGTGATCGTCGGCTTCACCAATGCGGCCGCGATCATCATCGCCTTGTCCCAGGTGAACAAGCTGATCGGCGTGCCGATCGGCAGATCCGAGCACTTCCTGCAGGACATCTGGGGCGTCGTCCAGCAAGTCGGCGAAACCCACAGCCCAACCCTGGCCATGGGCGTCGCGGCGATCGCCATCATGTGGCTGATCCGCAGACTGGCACCCGCCCTGCCCGGGGTGTTGATCGCAGTGGTGTTGACGACGCTGGTTTCCTGGCAGATCGGCTTCGAGCGAAATGCGACTGCCCGGGTCGAAGACATCATGGAACCGGAGGTGCAGGCGCTGCTGAATGAATTCTCGCGGATCGAGGATCGCATCGGCGAGATCAACCAGCAGATCGCCGCCAAGTCGGTCGAACTCCATACACTCCGCCAGGAGCGCGGCGAACTCTCGCATGAAGTGGTGACGCTGAACTACGAAACCGAGTTGCTGCGTGTCCAGTTGAAGGACCGCGAGAATGAAAACCGCCGCCGCAATCGTGCCATCCGCAGCTTCGTCTTCCAGCGTGTTGCGGGGGGCGACGGCCAGTCCGCCCGGCTCTATCCCGAAGGCAAACTGCCCGCGGGCATCCCGGCCACCGGACAGCACTGGCATATCGTCCGCGCCAGCAAGGGGGAACTCAAATTGAGCGGTGGCGGGGAAGTCATCGGCAACGTCCCGCAAGGTCTGCCTTCCATCGCGATGCCGCGTTTCTCCCTGGAGATGCTGGCCAACCTGTTATCTGCCGCCATCGTCATATCGCTGGTGGGCTTCATGGAGGCGATCTCGATCGCCAAGGCGATGTCCGCCAAGACCAAACAGAGAATCGACCCCAACCAGGAATTGATCGGTCAGGGCCTGGCCAACCTGGTCGGTGCGTTCAGTCAATCCTATCCGGTCTCCGGCTCCTTCTCCCGTTCGGCCGTCAACCTCAACGCCGGTGCGCTGACCGGCCTGTCCTCGGTATTCACCGGATTGTTCGTGCTGCTGACGCTGCTGTTCCTCACTCCCCTGCTTTACCATCTGCCGCAAGCCGTGCTGGCGGCGGTGATCATCATGGCGGTGGTCGGCCTGATCAACTTCGGCGCGATCAAACACGCCTGGCAGGCAAGCCGGCACGACGGCATCGCCGCCATCGTGACTTTCGTTGTGACGCTGGCGGTCGCGCCGCATCTCGACACCGGCATCCTGGTCGGCGCCGGACTCGCCATCGTGCTGTATCTGGCGCGCACCATGACGCCGCGCGTGGCCATCCTCGGGCGGCATCCCGATGGTTCCCTGCGCGACGCCAAAGTTCACAACCTGCCCGCCTCAGACATCGTCACGGCGGTGCGTTTCGACGGCCGGCTGTACTTTGCCAACGTCTCCTTCTTCGAGGATGCGATTCTCGAAGCGGTTGCCGCCAATCCCGGCGCACATTCCCTGCTGGTAGTCGGCAGCGGCATCAACGAACTGGACGCTTCGGGCGAGGAAGTGATGCGCCATGTCGTCGAGCGCCTGCGCGAGAACGGCATCAGTGTGGCGTTCTCCGGCCTGAAGAAACAGGTGACCGACGTCATGAAGGCCACCGGTCTTTACGCCTTCATCGGTGCGCAGAACTTCTACGCCACCGCCGACCTGGCGCTGACAGCCATACACGCCGCCGCCGCCGCGCGCGGACAGGACGGCAGTGCCTGTCCGTTGCGTCCGTTGCCGATCAAGCGATTCCACTAGTGCCCGATCTTGGTTCTAGGGTATTAATGCCCGCCTCGCTCCTCAAATACGCGCAAATTGATGAACCGAGATCTACTTGATCGCCATCACCCAGGGCACACCAAGCGTGAGCGTCGCGCCAAGGAAGATGATGCCGAAGATCGCGCCGAGTCGCCAGTAATCCTTGGCGGGCAGGTAACCGCTGCCGTAATAGACTGGGCTCGGGCCAGTAGCAAATGGCGTGAGGATGCCCATGATACCGAGGGTCAGACACAGCAAAAGCGAGTATTGCTGCATCGGCAGTTCGGGGATTTTGGAGCCGACCGCCAGCATTACCGGCAACATGGCGGTCACGTGCGCAGTGATGCTCGCAAACATGTAATGGGTCAAGAAAAACACGGCGATCAACACGACCATCGCAGTCATCGGCGCAAAGCCGCTCATGTGTTGGGCGACCGCCTCGGCGAACCACTTCACGAAGCCGACTTTGTTCAGTCCGTCGGCAAGAGCGACCAATGTTGCAAACCACGCCAGCGTATTCCATGCTTGCGAATTCTTGATGATGTCGTCCCAGGTCACCACCTTCAACGGCAGCATCAGCGAGATTATCACCAGAGCCACGCTGGTGGCATTGATGTAATCACCGCCGACGATCCACAACGCCAGCGCGATCAGCACCAGCACTGCAAGAATGATCTCCTTGGAACTCAGTTCGCCGAGCTTGGCGAGTTCGTTTGCCGCCCAGGTTGGCACTTCGCGGCTTTCCTTGATTTTGGGCGGGTAGAGCCAGAAAGTGAGTAAAGGAATGGCTATCAGCAGCAGGATGCCGACTGGGGCAAAAGCCGTGAACCATTGCAGCCAGGAAAATTCGATGTTCGCAGTCTTCTTGACAAGTTCAATCGCCAGCAGGTTGGGTGCCAGAGCTGTGAGGAACAGCGAACTGGTCACGCAAGTCGCTGCAATCGCGACCCACATGATGTAGGAACCGATCTTGCGGCTCGACGGATCATTTGGCTTGGAATCGTAAAGACCAGGCAGGTTGCGTATGACTGGGAAAATGGTGCCGCCGCTACGCGCCGTGTTCGACGGTGTAAATGGCGCAAGCACGACGTCGGCGATGGATATCGCATAGCCCAAGGTGAGCGTGCGACCCCCCATCTTCTTGACCAACAGCAATGCGATGCGCTTGCCGAGGCCAGTCTTCTCATAGCCCAGCGCGAACATGAAGGCGCCAAAGATCAGCCACACCGTCGCGTTGGAGAACCCCGACAAGGCCCAGGTCAACGCGGCATTGGCGGGCTTGAAACCGGCCTTGGCGAGTTCGGCGGGGCTATACAGGACGAATTGTGCGAGTACCGTGACAGTGGCGACACCGATCAGGCCGATCGCACCACCAGGCAGTGGCTCCAGCATGAGGGCCACAATGACGCCGGCGAAGATCGAGAAGAAATACCAGGCGTGCTGAGGCAAGCCTTCAGGCGCCGGAATCAGCGAAATGACAATCGCAACGGCAAAAGGGACCAACGCTTTCCAGGACAGCTTCATGACAACCTCCCACCATGATTGGAATAAAGGCACTTCCGAAAATATCTCAGCATCTATTCAATATAGTAAGAGCCTGGCCCAACTACAATGACAGACGTCAATCGATCAGGCGGGCGCCTATGGTACTGGCATGGGCTTACCAGGCAACGCACTGACGAATTCGCAGCCGGGTTCTGGCTAGGTCAAAGGATCATCGCTGCTCTGCCTCGCCGTGACCGAGTCCCAAAGCGGCGGCCCGCGCATGGCCGTCATTCGCGGCGGGGAGGTCGGTTCGCCGAAATGCGTAAGAGTACCGATTTCTGCACGAATCACAAAACAGGGTTACCCACTTCCTGTCGATCAATTCTCTTTGGAGATTCCCGACACCGTTGCATTGGCTCCGCCCGCCTTGACCACCAGCACCGCGCAGTGCAGGCCGCCGATCAGCTCATCGGCAGTGGTCCCGGCGAATACGCGACTGATCCGATGGCTGGGGTGAGCCCCGAGGACCACCAGGTCGGCTCCCAATTCCTCGACCGTCTCAAGCAGCGCCGACTCCGCCACGTTGCCGATGAGCCGGGTATCGGCAACAACACCATCCAGCTTCATCAGGGCCGCCTTGCGCGCCAAATCCTCTTCGGCTGCGGTCACCGCCTTCTTGCCATCGGCCACGGCCACGATGGTGACGGGCGTCCGGGTGACGCGGGCGATCTGGCTGGCCATTTCCGCCGCGTGCTCGCTGATCTCCGATGCGTCGCTGACGATCACGATGCGCCTCTGCCACATGCTGGTCTGGGGACCGACCACGAGCACGTGGCAAGGCGCACGGGCGATGATGCTGGAGGCGATGTCTCCCAGCAGTCTCTGCTTCAAATCCCGCGCCGGCCGGCGTCCGATCACCAGGATGTTGGTATTGGCCTCCGCTGCCGCCGCGATGACGGCATCGACGCGGTGCTTGCCGTGACGCACGATTTCTTCGGAGTCGACGCCGGCGATCAGCGCCTGGCG
>Ga0163199_1001713_pt1 | contig 13578 bp, 9 predicted proteins | sample PL_2010_150m_FD_113537 | JGI IMG/M metagenome (GOLD analysis project Ga0163199, IMG submission 113537) | Freshwater microbial communities from Powell Lake, British Columbia, Canada to study Microbial Dark Matter (Phase II) - PL_2010_150m | ecosystem: Environmental > Aquatic > Freshwater > Lake ... | reverse complement strand
GTATAGAGCCTAGTTATCAGGAATGTTATAGTGCCCGTGTCTGGTATGCAGACAATTGCCTGGAAACAAATGAGGTAACTCGCAAAAAATAAACCGCCACAGATTCACAGATTAAACCTATGTAATCTGTGGAGACTGTAACAAGGGGGTATTTATTGCGAGTTACCTGAGTAACTTTTGATATTTAATTTCTATCAACATCCAAAAGTTGGCGATAACTGCCGACATGGGTAAATCACTTTGCGGGTAGCATAAAATGAAAATTAAGCAAAATTCTCCCGGTATGAATAGATTTTTTTGGGGATTAGGTGTGTTCGTTTTTTCGGCCGGTACCGTTGTTTTTGTCACCGATCCCTATCTGATGGCTGATGTTGCGTTAATTATTTTAGGTATGTTCTTAATGATTTCGGGTTTATCAGCGCGTAGATTGGAATGAAGGGCCGGCTTTGTTATGTTTGTTAAGCTTAATAGTTATTGATATGGCAAGAACGCCGGCCACCGGTTGAAAACTGATGGCCGGCAATTTTGCAGGATTTTTATCTTAAGCTTTCAAAAACCGCAACAAGCCATGCTCACCAATATCGACCTTGATGACATCACCGGCGCTAAACACGCCTGCCAGTATTTCCTGCGCCAACGGATTTTCAAGCTGTTGTTGTATCGCCCGTTTCATCGGCCTTGCGCCGTAAACCGGGTCGAATCCCGCTTCGCCCAATAAATCCAGCGCCTCATCGGTGATTTCAAAGCCGATTTCGCGGTCTTGCAGGCGTTTGCGCAGGTATTCGATCTGGATGCCGGAAATAGCGCGGATTTGCCCGCGGCCTAGCGGATGAAAGACGACGGCTTCGTCTATGCGGTTGATGAATTCAGGGCGAAAATGCTGGCTGACCCGTTCCATGACCGCCGCTTTCATGACCGGATACAGCGCTTCGCCGGCCAGTTCCTGGATGACATCCGAGCCCAGGTTCGACGTCATGACGATGACGGTATTCCTGAAGTCAACGGTTCTGCCCTGACCATCGGTCAAGCGGCCGTCATCGAGTACCTGCAACAATACATTGAAGACATCGGGATGGGCTTTTTCGATTTCGTCCATCAGAATGACCGAATACGGTTTGCGCCTGACCAGTTCGGTCAAATAGCCGCCTTCTTCATAGCCGACATAGCCCGGAGGCGCTCCTATCAATCGCGCTACTGAATGTTTTTCCATGAATTCGGACATGTCGATGCGCACCATCGCATCGACGGTGTCGAATAAAAACTCGGCCAGCGCCTTGCACAGTTCGGTTTTGCCGACGCCTGTCGGGCCCAGGAATAAAAACGAACCGTTCGGGCGATTCGGGTCGGACAATCCGGCCCTGGCGCGGCGTATCGCATTACTGACCGCTTTCAACGCTTCTTCCTGACCGACCACGCGTTTGCTTAATTGTTCTTCCATATTCAACAACTTTTCGCGCTCGCCTTCCATCATTTTGGACACCGGGATGCCGGTCCATTTCGACACGACTTCGGCGATTTCCTCTTCGGTCACCTTGTTGCGCAACAAGGTCATTTTTTGCGTTTCAGCGGGTATCGCCTGGTTCAGTTGCTTTTCCAGCGCGGGAATGATGCCGTAGCGCAATTCGGCCTGCCGGTTTAAATCATTGGCGCGGCTGGCCGCTTCGAGTTCGGTTTTGGCATGTTCCAACTTTTCCTTGATCGACGCCGAACCTTGCAAGGACGCTTTTTCCGCTTTCCAGATTTCTTCCAGATCCGAATATTCTTTCTCCAGACCGGCAATCTCTTCTTCCAGGATTTCCAGGCGTTTCTTGGACGCGGCGTCTTTTTCTTTTTTCAGCGCGACCTGCTCGATTTTTAACTGAATCAGGCGCCTGTACAATTTATCCATTTCTTCCGGTTTGGAATCCATTTCCATGCGTATGCGGCTCGCGGCTTCATCGATTAAATCAATGGCCTTGTCAGGCAACTGCCGGTCGGCGATGTAACGATAGGACAGGTTTGCTGCGGCGATGATGGCCGGGTCGGTAATGTCGACGCCGTGATGGACTTCGTATTTTTCTTTCAGGCCGCGCAGGATGGCGATGGTGTCTTCAACGGACGGTTCGTCGACCAGCACTTTCTGGAAGCGGCGCTCCAATGCGGCATCTTTTTCGACATATTTGCGGTATTCATCCAATGTCGTTGCGCCTACGCAATGCAATTCGCCGCGCGCGAGAGCGGGTTTGAGCATATTGCCGGCATCCATCGCGCCTTCCGCCTTGCCTGCGCCGACCATTGTGTGCAGTTCATCGATAAACAGGATGACCTGGCCTTCCTGTTTGGCAAGGTCGTTTAACACGGCTTTCAGGCGTTCTTCGAATTCACCGCGGTATTTGGCGCCGGCAATCAGCGCCGCCATATCCAGCGCCAGCACCTGTTTGCCCTTTATTCCCTCGGGAACTTCGCCGTTGACGATACGTTGCGCCAGGCCTTCAACGATAGCCGTTTTACCGACACCCGGCTCGCCGATCAGCACCGGATTATTTTTGGTGCGCCGCTGCAGCACCTGTATAGTGCGGCGGATTTCATCGTCCCGTCCGATAACCGGATCAAGTTTGCCCCGTTCTGCACGTTCGGTCAGATTGATCGTGTATTTGCTCAAGGCCTGGCGTTGGTCTTCTGCATTGGGATCGTCCACGGCCTGGCCGCCGCGCATCGCATCAATCGCTTTTTCTACGATTTGTTTGCTGACGCCGGCTTTTTTCAACAGTTCCTGTAAAACGCCTTTTTCTTCAAGCGCGGCTAATAAGAACAGCTCGCTGGAGATGAATTTGTCGTTACGCTTTTGCGCCAGTTTATCGGTTAAGTTCAGTAGCCTCAGTGATTCGTTGGAGAATTGCACATCGCCGCCTGAACCGCTGACGGTGGCAAGCCGTGACAGTTCTTTAAGCAAATCGGCGCGCAATTGTTGGGTGTTGACATTGATCTGGGCGAGTAAGGGCTTGATACTGCCGCCTTCCTGATCCAGCAAGGCGGCCATGATATGCACGGGCTCTATGAACTGGTGGTCCTTGCCCAGGGCCAGGCTTTGAGCGTCCGCTAATGCCGCTTGAAACTTGCTGGTTAATTTATCCATTCGCATAGTATTTACCTGTTGATTATATGAGTTCTAAGGATTTGGCTAACAATAACTTCCCGAAATAGTCTGTCGTTCCCGCGTCATTAAGCGTTTGGAGGTCAGGCTTTGCCTGACAAGAACATGTTCAGGCAAAGCCTGACCTCCAAACTCCGGGAAGTTATTATTGATCATATCCAAGGATGTGCCGACGAAGGATGCACATCCTACGAGTTAATATGGGGAAGTCTATAGGGTTTTCAAGCAAAGCCGTCTCCAGTATTTTCGGCGCGGATGCCTGGTTTCTTTTATGTTCCAGATAGTATGCGATGTTTGTCTGAAGCGTTACCCGAATTTTTTGAATAAACTATTCAACTAATCTATCATCATTTGCCTATCGCAATACTTACAATGAAAGAGCGACTACTTATGAGTCTAAAGCACCCTTATCAGGAACAGCCGGAAAAAGCGTTTTGGAAAAAGACCGTCAGCAGTCAATGTCCTCTGGATATTACGCATTGGTACACGAAAAAATTCCCCATCTCAGATCTTTCCATTGCAACGGCCGGCAGTTGCTTTGCACAGCATATCGGCAAGCAGCTTAAAGACCAGGGTTTTAATTTTGTTGATGTTGAACCGGCACCGGCTTTTCTGGATAAAGAAAGCCGCCTTGATTACGGTTACGGCATGTATTCAGCCCGTTACGGCAATGTGTACAGCTCCAGGCAGTTGCTTCAGTTATTGCAGCGGGCGTTTGGCAAGTTCGTTCCCGAAGAAACGTATTGGCTTAAAGACGGCGGCTATGTCGACCCCTTCAGACCGACTATTGAACCTGATCCCTATATCAGCATAACCGAGCTTAACAGCCACAGGGATTATCACTTGCATTGCGTCAGAAAATTGTTCGAAAAGGCGCAGGTTTTTGTGTTTACACTGGGATTAACGGAAACCTGGGTGTCGACGCAGGACGGTTCGGCTTTTCCGGTGGCGCCCGGCGTTGCCGGTGGTGTGTTTGATCCGCAAAAATATCGGTTGTTGAACCTGTCGTGTATGGATGTCATCCGCGATATGGAGAATTTCTTTAGAATGCTGAGGCGCATCAACAACAATATGCGCTTTATTTTAACGGTTTCGCCCGTTCCGTTGATGGCGACCGCTACGGACCATAATGTGGTTGTCGCCACGATGCATTCCAAATCCGTGCTGCGTGCGGCTGCAGGCTTCCTTGCCGACAAATACCGTATGGTCGATTATTTTCCATCATATGAGATTATTTCTTCTCCTGTCATGCTGGGACAATTTTATAATCCCGATATGAGAACCGTATCGCATGCCGGCGTTGAGCATGTGATGAAACAGTTTTTTTTAGAACATCAGCCCCCTGAAATCAAAAGAATCAAACGTACTGAACAAGAAAATGAGGATGTGTACTGTGATGAAGAATTATTGGCTGTCTTTGGAGAATAGCAGATGAGGATTTTTATCACAGGAGATTCGCATACGGCAGTGCTGAAGTCAGGAGTGGATATGTTGTTGCGTCAGGGCGACTTGCCGGAGGACTATCGAATTGATATAAGACCTCTGGGCGGCGGCGATACGCTGAAAAAACCGTTCTTTGTTGACAACGGTGATTTTGCCGAAATAACCAATAACAAACATCAAAAATGGATAAAAAAACTGTCATTTTCTGAAAACATCCACCGATTGTTTAATATTTATGTTTTTAATTTCTTTTTTCAAAAAAGGATAAAGAGACTGCCTTTTTCTGAACAACAGGAACATTATGACTATTATGTTATCAGCGGACCGCTGCATACGGTCAGAATATGGCGAAGAAGGGCTTACTGGAAAAAATATACGCCGTTCATACCTTATGGTAACCAGATTCCGGTTTCAACCGGCTTGTTGCGGCATGTTGTCCGGCAAGATCAGCGCTATGTGATGCAATTGATTGAATTGTTAACGCGTGAGGGGGTAAATGTTTTTGTCGTCGAAGCGCCGAAGCCGTTTAAGCATCATCCGATTTTGAAGTGGGTGAATCCCGGCGTGATTTCGTATATTGACGGGTTTTACAGAAAATTAATGCGGGAGTGGCTGGCCTCAAAAGGCGTGCCCGTTATCAATGTGCCCAGTGATTGTTATGATGCTGACGGATTTATGCTTGAAAAATTCAGGCATGAGAATCCATCGGACCCCCACCATGCCGACAAAGAGTTTGGGGCGATCATGATCAGGGAAATTATCGAGTTCGTGAAGTCCAGGGACTGATCGATGTTATAACGGCCTGTTACTGTATTTCCTTGTAGAGTGCAGAGAGATCGGCTTATGAAAAAAATAAAAGTTTAATCCTGACAGCTTGCCCGATGAACTCAACTACTCACAAAATCCAGGGTTACCAACAACTGAAAAAATTGCGCACGGCGTTGGCGATTGCCAGGGGCTGTGTCGTGTTAAGCACATTGCAACGGGAAGTCGAAAATACGGTTTCGCACGATCAGGCCAAGCGAGTGACGTATCTGACCGAACTTTTTTCGCGTATTCACCGGGAAATGTTTTATGACTGGAAAGATCAGGCAACGGTCAGCCACCGGCCGGGCACGATGCCCGATGCAGGCAGGCGCAAACAGTTTCGTATCGCGATAGAACGCCTGGTTTTGGATGGCGATGACAATAAGGATAGCGCTATTTTCGATAACAACGGCTTTGTCATTCAGACTGAAAATATCGCCGAAAGATTAAGCGTGTTTTACCGGAACATGCGGGTTGTCAAGCCGTTCAGTTATGGCAGCCGCATCACGCTGGATTTTTTTATGATAGCGTTGGGTAATCTGCCGGCTTTCAAGAGTGTTTATGAACAGGGCATCGATTTCAGGCGGCTGGCGGCCAGCGATCCGGCGGCATTGCATTATCCGGCCGGCAGTCATGATGATGTGACGGCGGCTTTTCAGCATGCGCTTGATCCAACATGCAGCAAGAGCTTGCAAAACAAGCCCAACGGCTATGGAAAATGGCCGGAAAACAGGAAATTTGTCCAGGGCATCCCGTTTTTATTCCATAAAATGCAAGACGGCACAGAGTGCCTTGTGACGGTCAACGGGGGGTTGGTTCCGCTGTACAGCATCAGGGAAGAGCTGTTTTTACCCGGCAAGCAGTTTGCCGATTATCCGCCCGCTCTTTCCGAAACGGTGATCGGTTATTTGCCGGGCACAGCGCTGTTACGCGGTGCTGGAGTGACGGAAATCGACGGTATCCGTATCGCTGAAAACGGTATTGCACCGCTGTTTTGTCTGGATATTAATATACTGACCGGTTTGCGCGCACCGGGGCACACCGAGTTGATGCTGTTATTGAAGCAATGTGCCGGAGAGCATGCGACGATTTTTGATCTGGCGAATAACGAGACGCTGAAAAGCCGGCTGTTAAGCGAAGCGGAAGGCGATGAGCGTTTGCAGCGAGGCGTGGAAATAGCTTTTGACAGAATCGGCAACATCACGAAAAAACTCGATAACGCGAAAGAAGCGATTTTCGAGGGTAAAACAGCGGATGCCGGCCCCAGGCTGTTCATGTGCATGGGCGGAGCGGGGGCCGGCAAGACGGCGGTTGAAGAGATAGCCGCCGCGCAATGCGGCGATAATTTTGTTATCGCCTCACTGGATGAGTTCCGCAAGCTCAGCGATTTGTACACGGTACTGACCGCGGCCAGCCATCACAGCGACGACTATGTGTTTGTCGAGCCGTTTGCCAATAGACTGCGCGGCCTCGTTGCCCGCCACGCCAGGTCCTTACGTATCAATATCCTTTATGACGGCACCGGTATTCCTTATAAACCGCGCTATGCGGATATAGTCGGCGAATTCAATGCAGCCGGGTTTCATACTCAAATAACCGCCGTCGATGCCTTTCTTGTTAAACCGCAGGGGCGCGCGGATGAATTGCCGCGTTCAGCCGTTATCAAAAGCGTACGGGAGCGCTTTGAGAAAACAGGGCGCGCGCTGCCGTGGGTTGTTACCGTCGATAAACATATACGCGCCCCCGGTTCGTTCCTGGCGGCATTACAGCATTTGGCCTTGAAGAAACTGTCGCTGTTTGCCAATGACGGCGAGCGGGACAAACATTATCTGGTCGCGGAAAGCTTTGACTTTACCGATGAAGAGGTGCGAGCCTTACAGCGCCATCAGATGGCGGGTTCTATGGCTGACTATCTGAAGTCATTGATTAACCATCATCATGATTCGGTTTTAAAGAATCTGGCCGGTAACGATACCGATAAAATAGCGGCGCTGATCGACAGAAATCCGGCTTTTGATGAGGCCAATGTTGCCTATCAGATTTATCACGGCAGCCAGGGGTATCGTGTATTGGTTATTTATAATGCACGCCGCATGGTGGATTTCGTCGAAAAAAGACAGTTAAATCCCAATGCCTCAGGTGAGGAAGGTCTGCTGCACAAGCCCGAAGCGCTTGCTTTTCATGTCGATCCGCTGGCGACGGAACCCTGGATGACCCGGCTCCAGGATGATGCGCCGGTTTGCGGTGTGGTGGTTGTGTAGGAGCGGGCCGTGCCCGCGATAGGCGATGATGTTAGCACTGATCGCGGGCACGGCCCGCTCCTACGATACGCTTTATCTTATTGTAATGTGAACTGTTCCTTAACTATGGGCAGTGACGCAGAGCGTGGGAACGATAGGCTACCTTCGGGAAGTTATTTTTTTACCCTATCCTTAACACCTTGCCGTCGCTGGAAACCAAAGACAGCTTCGAAACAGAAAACTATTAACAGGTTTGAATTTGGAGCTCCCTTGTTCCTTTAACCAACAAAACCGGACCATCACCAGCCAACACTATTGAGGGTGAGTATGCGGAATTCCGAATGTAGAATCATGAGATGGCATAACAAATGGATGCAAAAAAGATAGAGTTTTTAAGAAGCAAAGGCTTGGCATTAAGAGATTCCGGAGAGCATGACGCAGCGATTACGTTCTTTGAAAACCTGTTAGCGCTGCAACCAAATGAGCAAAGAGCGCACGTGGATATAGCGATATCGTATCGTAAATTAGGGAACCACAAAAAAGCAGTCAGTAGTTTATGTCGCTTATTGGAAAAAAATGCTCTTCAGGATTCTTCCTGGAAAAAGACGGCACGAAAAGAACTGTATAAAACGCTTATTCCTTATGTTGAACACTTGCTTGCAACGGGTTTTATTTTGGAGGCTAAAGATATTTGGGAATTGGCAGGGCATTATCTGTCCGGGGTCGACCAACCTGAAATAAGTGAAAAGCGCATTGCGATATTGCGGGTTAATTTACTGAGCAAGCTGTCATTAAACGAAATGGCCCTGAAACTTGGTGGGCTTGCTCTCAAACAGCCGGGGACTCAGGATCACGAAAAGCTGCATAACTATCTCTTTAATCACAGTGTCGGCCTTGGGTACATCCGCGCAGCAAAAGAGTTAATGGTAGACCGTGATCCGCCGCACTCGGATTGGGATGCGGTACACTGGTTAAAACTCGAGAAGCATTTATTTGCCTGTGATAAAAGGACGGACAATGAAAACCTTTTAAAGCGTTGCTGTGAATCCAGTATTCCAAATATTCGCAAGTGGGGTTTTGAGAGGCGATTTAGCCAGGCTTTGCTGAATCTTGATTTAGACGGAGCCTCAAAACTTCTAGCTGCGATACAAGAAATTGTTAATCAATTCAATAGGGAAGCGCTTAATAAGCAAGTGATGATAGCGGTTCGCCGGCAACACCTGGATGCTTTTATGCAAGCGGCAAAACTTGCCGGGGAAACATTGAAGGCTCTCCGAGACGCTAAAAATCCGCAGGAACTCAAGGCGATATTCTCTGAATTGATGCTGCTACTGAATGAGCATAATAATGCCGCCATTGCAGCATCGCTATTATTCCTGGAAAAACTGGCAGCATTGGATACCGGCTTTTATCAGCATAAGTTTCAAGATGCCGAACCAAATGAAGGCGCTGGCAGAAAACGTGTGCCTAAAATGATTGTTCACTACTGGAGTGATGATGAAGTTCCAGAGGATGTATCTCGATGTATCCGATCATGGCAGCAACATCATCCGGATTATGGGTTTGCTCTGTACAATAAAAGCAAGGCGATTGAATACATTAAACAGCATTATGGCGATGATGAATTAAATCGCTTTCTTGTGTGCAGTCATCCGGCAATGGAGTCTGATTTTTTTCGACTACTCTACTTGTGTCAATCCGGAGGCGTCTACGTGGATGCCGATGAATTTTGTACGGGTAGGTCTGAAGTGCTTACTTTCGCTCAGAAAATGGGACAGGTATTTTTAAAAGAGGATGACATCTTGCATGGAATATGGAATGGCTTCATTGCATCTGCTTTTGGAAACAAAGTATTGTTAACCGCTCTGAAACAAATTATAGAACACAAAGACAAAGACTTTGACGCCAGGCAAGTATGGTGGTTGACCGGCCCAGGCGCTCTGAGTCTTTCTATAGCAAAGGAACTCGCTATGGACAACAGTGCCTCAGTTTTTATTTTCGAAAAATCCTGGTACAAAAATTACGCGTATGTTCCTGAATTAGCATATAAAAGTGGTAATGGCTCATGGCAACGGCTACTGTTAAATGCTTAGTTTAGAAGAATGGATGGCGGCGTAGTTGCCGGCCGTGTTGAAGCCCAAGGATAAAGCCGGAGAGTGTAAAAATTTCCGTGTAAACCGCCGTTAAAAAATCTCCGGAAAGCGATCCAGTAGAGAGACATAAACTGGTTCAGGGGGAGGGCTTCCCATCACGGATCGGCATCGACCATTTTTTGGCGGCTTGCTCGATAGCTAAATACACCACTTTCATGGCTGATTGGTCAGTAGGATAATGCGTCCATTCATTGTCGCGGCGTATTCAAGAAAAAGCCTGCGGGCCGCAACAACATAGCGGTTGCTTGCGTTTTCTTCCGCTGTGTAACTACTTATCAGTGGCAATGTCATCTACAGAAACTCCTCCTCTGTCGTCTATCCACTTGAACCCACTTTGCGTTGCTGACTTAGAGGCTTTCTCCCGCAACCGATTCATACCGCGTAATCAGCGCTTGTAACCGATCCGTTTCCAGTCGCTGATTATCCACTTTAAGATAAGCTACTGCATCTTCGAAGTTCAGCGTCACTTCTTCTACACCGATAATTTCCAGCATGCCGGCGGCAAATTGATCCGCGTCCTGCTTATTAAGGTTTACCAGTGAGATAAGCATATTGGCGACATAGCGCGGCGGTTTCATGCGCAACGATACCAGCAGCCAGCTTGATGCGGCGCCGGCACAGAACAGGAATACCGCCGTTTCGCCGTAAGCGCCGTTAAACCAGCCGCCGACCAGCCCACCGATAAACAGACCCATGAATTGCGAGCTGGAATAAGCGCCCATCGCCGTGCCTTTGAGATCGCCGGGCGCGGTTTTGGATACCAGGGACGGCAAAGTCGCTTCAAGCAGGTTAAAGCCGCAAAAAAACAGCCATAAAAAACCGATAATGCCGAACAGGTTTTGATGGTACTGCGACAAGCCCAGCTCGGCGATCATTAGCACTGTAATCGCACCGATAAAAACTTGTTTCATTTTGCGTTTTTTTTCCGCCAGTATGATAAACGGCACTGCAAAACCCATCGATATGACGAATACCGGCAAATAGACCTGCCACTCATGCCCAGCAGATAAACCGGCATTGCGCATTTGCGTCGGTACCACGACAAAAATGGCCATTAATATCATGTGCAGAATAAAGATGCCGTAATCCAGGCGCAATAATTCGGTATTTTTTAATGCATCCAGCATTTGGCTCGGAACAAATTCCGCATCCCGGTGCCGTCTGGATTGTTGGGGGTTGGGAACGAGATAGATAATAGCCAGGATAGCCAATACCGTGAGCAGCGCGGTTAAGCCGAAAACAGCCTGAACACCGCCGAATCCTGCAACAACAGGCCCGGCGACGATGCCTACGCCAAAAGACATGCCGATGCTGATGCCGATAGTCGCCATCGCTTTGGTGCGATGGACTTCCTGCGTCAAATCGGCGACCAGCGCCATAATGGCGGCTGAAATAGCGCCCGCCCCCTGAAAAGCCCGGCCTGCCAGGACGCCGTAAATGCTGGTAGACAGCGCCGCGATCACGCTGCCGATAAAAAACAGTATCAGGCCGAAAATAATGATTCGTTTACGCCCAAAGCGATCGGATAACAGGCCGAAAGGGATCTGCAGCAGTACCTGCGGCAAGCCGTAAATACTCATTGCCAGTCCTATCAGCGCGGGCGTGGAGCCTTCCAGTTGTTTGGCAAACAACGACAGCACCGGCAAAATCATGAATAGCCCCAGCATACGCAACGCGTAAATGCCTGCCAAAGACAGTGTCGCATATCTTTCCGATGGCGTCATCGGGCTTGTTATGTCCTGTATTTTTGTCAAAACCAGTTTCTCCTTATCTCAAGTAGCAGCTATTATAACAATCTTTTCGTATCCCGATCACACACTGACCGACACATCAAAACCCAGTTGCCGGATATCATCGGCAAATGCATTCAGGGTTTCTACCGACAAGGGTTTCAGGTGCCCGGCTTCCGGTTGTAATGAAGGTCTCGCTATCGTGTACAACATGATGCGCCGCAACGGACAATTGCTTTTAATGTCCTTGAGTACATTCAGGTACGCCTGCTTTTCTGTTTCGGCCAAGCCGCGATGATCATAATCCAACAGGCAGGTTTGCAGTGCCGTCGTACATAACCGGCTTGAAATCATCAGGTTTTCCACGGCCGCCCGGCAGCTTTGCCCTGAGTTGTTGATCAATTTGCGGCCTTCTTCCGTCGCACTGTCGAACTTGAACCAGACCTGTCCGCCGTATCCGTTTAATATCTTTAAGCCGTCCTGAACCCTGGCCTGGTGTATCAGGCTGCCGTTGGTAATCAGCACATAATCGGCGGCCGGGAAAATTCCGGCTTCGGTCGCTATCCGGCCAATCAGGTCTACCGCCTCGGCAAATTCCTTCAAGCTGGTAGGCTCGCCGTTACCCGCAATTGCAATGTCTTTAATGATGCGTTTGTCTTCGTCAACCTGAAAACAGTCATAGAAATCACCGTTAAGCACCTCTTTGAGAAAAAAACGCAGCTCTTCTGCCAAAAGCTCAAAATCCGGCTCAGGTGCCGTGCCTATTTGTAAATCAGCGACCTGGCAATAGATACAGCGCCAGTTGCAGGTGTTATTGGTATTGAAATTAATGCCTATGGACAGGCCGCCGGCCCGCCGTGACAACACCGGATAGACGTACTTTAAGCCGATAATATCGGAACGATGATTGTTGATTGATAATTTTAAACCCATGAATCCCACTAAAAAAATGACTTTGTGCATGCTATTCTACGGCGTTCCAGGCGCTTTTATTTGAGTTTTTTGACCTGAATCAACAGCGCCGCCCAATCATATTTGCTGAGCTATGGCAATCAATCTATGACAAATGCATTAAAAATTGACGACATAAAACCCTTTCTCGAGGAAGACATCGGTTCCGGCGATATAACCGCAGCGATTATTCCCGAAGCGATGACTGCGACGGCCGAAGTTATAACCCGGCAGGCAATGGTAGTCTGCGGCCAGGCGTGGTTCGATGCCGTTTTTACGGCATTGGATGCCGATGTTGACGTTAACTGGCTGGTTGCGGAAGGCGAGTCGGTCAAACCCGATACGCTGTTGTGCAGGCTCAGCGGTAGCGCCCGGGCTTTGTTGACCGGTGAGCGTACCGCATTAAATTTACTGCAAACCCTGTCGGCGACGGCGACGATATCCAGGCAATATGCCGATGCGGTTGCCGGTACGGGCTGTAAAGTGCTGGATACCCGTAAAACCATCCCGGGACTCAGGCGGGCGCAAAAATACGCCGTTGCCTGTGGCGGCTGTTATAACCATCGCATCGGCTTGTATGACGGCGTACTGATCAAGGAAAATCACATTATTGCAGCAGGCTCGATTGCCGCCGCTATTCGGCTTGCGCGCAGCCAAACGGCGCTTGCCGTGGAAGTCGAAGTTGAGACGATGCAGGAATTGCAGGAAGCACTCTCAGCAAGGCCGGACCGCATCATGCTCGATAACTTCAGTCTTGAAGACCTGCGTGCGGCGGTAAAATTAACGGCTGACACGGTGGGGCAGGGGGGCGTGGAGCTTGAAGCTTCCGGCAATATCGGTCTCGATAATATCAGGACCATCGCCGAAACCGGCGTTGATTTTATCTCCATAGGCGCATTAACCAAGCATATTAATGCAGTTGATTTATCGATGCGTATACAGCTGGTTAGTTTAGCGTAAGGTTTACTTTACAGGAAACAGGGCTTCCCGAAGTTAGCCTGTTAATTATCGTTCCCATACGCCGCGTCATTGCCCATAGTTAATAAAATAATTATTAAAATTCAAATAGTTATTGTTGTTATTAACAGGTAAACAGGTTATAAGACTGTGTAGGAGCGGGC
>Ga0163199_1001712_pt1 | contig 13580 bp, 15 predicted proteins | sample PL_2010_150m_FD_113537 | JGI IMG/M metagenome (GOLD analysis project Ga0163199, IMG submission 113537) | Freshwater microbial communities from Powell Lake, British Columbia, Canada to study Microbial Dark Matter (Phase II) - PL_2010_150m | ecosystem: Environmental > Aquatic > Freshwater > Lake ... | reverse complement strand
GTCTTAATATAAGCGGGATTGATAGTGTGCAGCGCGAACTGCAACGCATCCAGTCCGAGATCGGGCAGGGCAAGGCGACCGCAGCCGCGATCAACAAGGTCGCCGAGAAAGCGCAGGTGGAGATCCGCAGGGCAGTTACCGAGCAATACCAGATCAGCGCCGACGTGGTGCGCGGTTCGCTGAGCCTGCGGCGGGCGACCAACAAGCGGAACAGCGTCGAGGCGGTGATCGATGTGTTCGGCAGCCCGACCAAGCGAGGCCGGTCGATGAACATGATCCGCTTCCTGGCGGTGGTGCAGGCGGCCGGCAAGGCGATGAAGGTACGCGGCGCGAAGGGCACCAAGAAGCAACTGGCCGCCCTCGAGCAGCAGCTCGGCTTTGCCATCAAACGTGGCGGCGGACTCAAGACCATCCAGGGCGCCTTCATTGGCAATCAGGGCCGGACGATATTCATGCGCGTCGGCAAAGGCCGACTGCCGATCAAGCCAGTGCAAGTGATCGGCGTGTCGCAGATGTTCAGCAGCCGGCGCATCCATGACCGCGTGCTGGCAAAGATCAACGACGATCTGCAGGTGGAGATCCACCGCGCCGTCGAAATGATACTGGCGAGGACCGCATGACCTGGATCAACTTCGACGACGCTGAGCGGCAGATCCTCGCCGCCGGCATCCTGCCCGACAAGCCACTGACGATCGACGGTCGCATCCAGCGCTGGAAGACCACAGACAGCAAGGGCGGCGAACGGCCTGGATGGTCAAGGCTGCGCGAGTGGCAATCGAAGGCGGGGAACCTGTACGTGTCCGGCGCCTATGGCCTCTGGTCCGGCAACGACGATGGCTACACGCGGATCGAGCTGCCGAAGCGAGACGACCCGACCAAGCCGGCGCTGACCGATGAGGATATCGCCGCCGCGCGGGCGGCGCAGAAGGCCGCGGCGCAAGCGGTGGCAGAGGAGCGCAAGCGCGAGGCCAAGATCGCCGCGGCCTGGGCCGCCCAGGTGTGGGCCCACTGCGAGCCTGCCACCGAGCACGAGTACCTGGTGCGCAAGCAGATCCAGCCGCACGGTACACGCATCTTCACCGGCATTGGGGAGTTGCGCCTGCCGAACATCGACGACGCAAACATGTGGCGGCTGCAGCAGGCGGTCGGCGCCCTGGTGGTGCCGATGCACGACACCAATGGCAACGTCTGCGGCATCCAGTTTATTTATCCCAAGGGCCATACCCGGGCCGAGCGCACCGGAAAGGAATTCTGGCCGACCGGCATGGCCATGGGCGGTACCTTCGGCATCATCGGTCACCTGCATCGCACCGGCGTGCTGCTGATCGTCGAGGGCTTCGCCACCGCCGCTAGCCTTGCCGAAGCAACGGGGCAGACTGTTGCGTATGGTTTTTCCGCCAACAACCTGGGCAAGGCCGGCAAGCAGATCCGCGCCAAGTACAAACAACTGCGCATCCTGTTCTGCGCCGACGACGACACGACCACCGAGGCCAAGACCGGCAGCAATCCCGGCGTCGCCGCCGCCCAGCTCGCCGCCAGCGAGATCGAGCTGGGTGCCTGGACCAAGCCCGACTTCATGGGCGCTGACGGCATCGATATTCGCGGCGCCAAAAAGCTCACGGACTACAATGATCTCGCCGTGCTGACCGGGCTACCCCTCGTCCTGGCGAACCAGATCAACACCCGGCTCGACGCGTTGAAATGGCGTGATGCGATTCCCGTGCGCGGGAACTCTTCACCAGGGGGTGGGGGAGACGACCTTGATGATACCGGCCGCAAGCGCGCGGTATCGATCATGCCGATCGACGAGCTGGTCGAGCGTTTCGTACCGATAGACGATGGCAGCGGCAAGGTCCTGTTTGATATGTGGACGGCGCGCATCGTGCAGGTCACGCAAATGACGGCGCTGACGCCGGCGGGCGGACGGGGTGACGACATCAAGCGGCACCCGCGCTGGATCGAGCGCGGCGCGTATTACCAGGACCAGATCGGCTTTGATCCGTCGGGCGAAGAAAAAAACGTCAAGCTGAACACCTGGCGCGGCTGGCCGATGGAACCGAAGAAGGGCTCATGCGAAAAGTTGTTGGCATTGCTGACCTATCTTTGCAGCCGGGAAGGCAACCGGCCCGACCTGGTGCAATGGGTGCTGCGTTGGATCGCCTTCCCCCTGCAGCATGCCGGCGCAAAAATGCAATCGGCGCTGATTCTGCATGGGCCACAGGGCACTGGCAAGAGCACAATCTTCAAGGTGCTGGCCGACATCTACGGCGACAAGGATTCCTACCGCAATTATTCGGTGATCCTCGATCAGCGTGCACTCGAAAGCCAGTTCAACAGTGATTGGGACTCGAAGCTGTATGTCCTGGCCGAAGAGGTGATCAACAGCTCCGACAAGTGGGCGTTGAAAAACGAGCTGAAGGAACTTGTCACCGGGCATCGCATCCGCATCCAGCGCAAATTCCTCGACGCCTACTACCAGACCAACCGCTGCAATATCACCTTCCTGTCCAACGAAGATGCGCCGCTACCGCTCGACAACGATGACCGGCGGCATTGCGTGATCTGGACGCCGCCGCCGGTGTCAGACAAATCCTATGCTGCCGTCCGTGAAGAGATTGCTACCGGCGGCACCGAGGCCTTTTACCACTACCTGATCACGCTCGACCTCGGTGACTTCAGGCCCTGGAGCAAGCCGCCGATGACCGAGGCCAAGCTCGCCCTCATCGCTGCCTCGAAATCGTCGGAAGACGAATTCTTCCACGACTGGGTCAGCGGCGAGACGCCGTATCCGGTGTGCGCCTGTCGCGGCAACGATCTGTTCGACGCCTATATCCGACATTGCCAGAAAAACCGCGAGCGGAACATCGCCAGCAGGCGCCGCTTCCGCATCAAGCTCGCGCACATGACGGACTGGCAGCACCGCAAACAAGTGCTGGCCCACGACACCTATAGCTGCACCGGGACCGCCCGGCAGGTACGGCTGGAGATCCCGGGCGAAAGCTGGCTCAAGCGGTCCGGCGCCGCTGCCGATGCTCGGCAGGCATCCGGCGAGACGCAGGCCGTGTGGGCGACGCGCTGCATGCTCGATTTCTCCCAGGCGCTGGACGCAGACAAGGAAGACAACCGTGCGGCGTGACCGAATGCGCCCGATATGACCGATGACGTGACCGATAACGTGACCACTTAACGCACTGAAAACACACGATATGACCGTACATGACCGCAACTGTCACCCGCGCACACGAGGCGCAAACGCGAAATGCGCAGACGCATGCACGTCCACGCACGCGCGTTTGCGGTCACGTCCGGTCATTCGGTCACATCCCTTAATAAATAAAGAGTTGGAAAAAAAGTAGCGGTCATGTCAACGGTCACGTCCGGTCACGTCGAGAAAACCAAGCTGAAATCCGGCCGCCTGGCCATGCCGAAGGTCACCGCCTGGCTTGACGATATGTGCGAAGCCTTCGGCCGCGACATGATCGACGAACTGATCCGCAGGGCGACCACCGAAGGCGCGCCTTGCTTCCACGCCAGCGAAAACGGCTACCAGGTCGGCGTGCCGCTGCCGATGGAAGGCGGCACCGAGATCAGCGCGGCGCAGATGGTGCTTGCACCGACACCGCCTGCAAAGGGAAGGCCATGACGCCTGCCCGCGAAGCGGAATTCCAGGCGCGCAAAGCGAGGCGGCTGATGCTGCAGGCGGAGTTCGCCACCGCGCAGGGCTGGCACCGCTCCACCGTGACGCGCCTCAAGCAGGCCGGCCGGCTGGTGATGGAAGGCGCGCGCGTCGATGTCGCCGCCAGTCTGGCGCGCATCGAGGAAACTGGAGGTATGCGCTATGACGTTGCGGAGCGCCACGCCGCGCAACGGGCGCAACAGGAAGCACAAAAAACGGCCGCTACGCCGTCCGCAGGGGCGAGTGAGGGCGCTGACACCGGCGGCGCGCAGATCGCCCAGCCCGCGCCCGATGCGCCCACTTCCGGCAACGAAAGACGCAGCGACGCCCAGGCGCGAAAGGAATCCGCTACCGCCGACCTGATGGAAATGGAGCTGGCGCAAAAGCGCGGCAACCTGATCCCGAAAGAAGACGTCGACACCGCGCTGCGGTCCTTTGCCGCCAGCGTGCGGGCCAAGCTCGACGTGCTGGCCGACCAGGTGGCGCCGCTGCTGGCGCCGGTGTCGGATCTGGACGAGATACACGCGCTGCTGGCGGAACACTGCCGCGGCATCCTGTCGGCCGTGGCCGACGATATGGGCCGCGCGGCGATGGCGGCAGGGCAGGGGGCGGCATGAGAAAAAACTTCTCCGTGGTCGATGGCGTCGAGTATTGCGACTATTCGTTCATGTTCATGACGGGAGGTATGGGCCCGGAAGGGCTGGATTACGAGCAAGGCGGGGAATGGATTGACTGGACTGAAGAGGGGCTGATTATCGGGTGGCTTGATGCTCCAGATAAATTCCCGGCAGGGGCCATGGAGTTCATTGATAACCCGATGATGTGCGGAATTTTTGCGCAAGTGGCTAGTCGGGACTGAATAAGCATGACCCACCTCGCCCACTGCTACACCCTCCTGCGCCACGCGGTCGCACTGCGCCGGGCGCTGACGGTGTCGCAATGGGCGGACGATCATCGCATCCTGTCGGGCAAGCAGTCATCGGAACGTGGGCGCTGGCGCACGGCGCGCAATCCGATCCTGCGCGAGATCATGGACTGCTGCAGCGCGAATTCGCGGGTGCGCGACCTGGTGGTGATGAAGTCATCGCAGGTAGGCGTCACAGAGGCGGTGATCAATGTGCTGGGCTACACCTTCGACCATGCGCCGTGCCCGGCGATGGTGTTGTTGCCGACGCTGGAATCGCGCGATTCGTGGAAGGTGCAGAAGCTGAACCCGCTGCTGCAGGAGACGGACGTGGTGCGCGCGGTGCTGGGCGGCGTGCGGGCGCGCGATGCGGCGAACCGGCAGGACCTGATCGACTTCCCCGGCGGAGTGCTGTTCCTGGCCGGCGGCAATTCGCCGAACAGTTACGCGCAGAAGTCGGTGCGACTGCTGATCCTCGACGATCTCGACCGCTTCCCCGAGGAGGTCGGCGAGGAAGGCGACATTATCACGCTGGCCGAGGGGCGCACCAAGGCCTTCCCGCGGGCGACACGAGCATACATTTCGACGCCGACGGTCAAGGGCGGGTTGATCGATCGCCAGTACCAGAAAAGCGACCAGCGTCGCTACCATGTGCCCTGCCCGCATTGCGGCGAGCGCCAGCCGCTGGAATGGGGCGGCGCGGACACGCCGCACGGCATGAAGTGGACCGTGCTGCCCGATGGGGCGGTGTTCAACGTACGCTATGTCTGCGTCGAATGCGGCGCGGAGATCTACGAGCACCAGAAACCGGCGATGCTGGCCGGCGGCGTCTGGATCGCGCGGCATCCGGAGCGGGCCATGCGCGGCTACCACATCAGCGCGCTGTACGCGCCGATCGGGCTGGGCCCGTCGTGGGCTGACCTGGCGCGCGGCTGGCTGGCGGCGCAGGACAACACGGCGACGCTGCGCGCCTGGATCAACACCAACCTCGGCGAGCCTTGGGAGGAACGCGGCGAGGAGATCGATCCGCTGGCGATCATGACGCGCCTCGAGGCATACGATACCGAGTCGCGCGCCGGGGAAGGCGCGGGCCGCGTGCGCAGCATCGGCATCGACGTGCAGAAGGACCGCATCGAAATCTCGGTCTATGACTTCGGCCTCGGCGAGGAGGCCTGGGCCATTGACCACATCATCGTCGCCGGCGACACGGCGGGCCTCGAGCCTTGGGCCGAACTGGCGGCGGAACTTGATGCCATCGGCCCGGACTGCGGCGGCATCGATTCCGGCTACAACACCGACCAGGTGCTGTCCTTCGCCGCGCGGCGGCCCTGGCTGTTCGTCTGCAAGGGCATGGAAGGGCGCGGCAAGACGCTGGTCGAAGCCGACGACGACCGCAAGCGGCGGCTGCGCAAGCGGCGCAAGAAGGGGTTTTCGCCGTTTCTGGTGGCCGATGAGGCGGCCAAGGCGCTGATCACCCAGCGCCTCAAGCTCGAAGCCGGCGCTCAGGGTGAAAACGGCAGTGCGCCGCGCGCCGGGTATATCCACTTCCCGGGCAACGAACCGGCCTTCGACGACGAATTCTTTGCGCAGCTCACCAGCAACCGACTGGTGGAAAAGACCCATCGCGGCCGTTTGCTGCGCGAATGGGTGCAGACGCGTGTACGCAATGAAGCCTATGACTGCTGGAAGTACGCGCTGGCCGGCTTCCGCCTGTCGAAGATCGATCCGGCGCAGCGCGCGAAGTTGGCGGAACGAATCAAGGAAGCCAGCAAGGAAGTCGGCGCTGACGGTACGGCGCCGCAGGTGTCCGCGCCCCCGGGTGGTTCGGCGACGACCAGCGCCGCTGCCGCTCGTCACCAGCAACTGCTGGCTCGCCTTCGTTCGCGCCGGCAATGACGCCCGATCCGATCCACAAGGCGGTCGAAGAAGCGCTGCAGCGGTTGCTACCTTCCCTGGTCGCATCGCTCGCCGCCGAAGTCGAGCGCCAGTTGCAGACCGATCTAGCCGGAACGCAAACCTATCATCGCAAGCGGCCGAAAATCGACGATCAGATTGTCGAAAAATTCAACGGACGCAACGCGAACGAGGTTGCGCGCGATCTCGGGGTGTCGCGGCGCACGGTCTATCGCGCCATCAATCGCCGACTGGAGGCCACCCGAAAAAAGTTGTGACAGTTTTATTGGAACTGTCACAACCTGTTCTATTTAATGCAGTGCATGTCATTCAGCGCTGCCGACCTGACCAGTATAGAAACCGCCATCGCCACGGGCGAACTGACCGTGGAAATCGACGGCAAGCGCGTCACCTACCGGTCGATGGACGATCTGCGCAAGGCGCGCAATCTCATTACCGCCGATCTGCAGGCCAGCGGCCTTTCTAGTCAGACTCCCCGGGTCTCCTACACCACGCGGGTGCGCACCTGATGGGCGCAAAAGCCGCCGCCGGTAACTTCCTCGATCTCGCCATCGGCTATATCAGCCCTCAGGCCGGGCTCAAGCGGGCGCGCGCCCGCCATGCCCTGCACCAGGTGCGCAGCTACGATGGCGCCGCCACCGGGCGCCGCACCGGCGGCTGGAGCACGGTCGGCACGTCTGCCAACGCCGAGATCGGCCCGGCGCTATCCATCCTGCGCAACCGCTCGCGCAGTCTGGCTCGTGACAACCCCTTCGCCGCGAAGGCCATGAATAGTTGGGTCACCAACACCATCGGCACCGGCATCACCGCCAAATTCAGCGCCGGGCAGGACCTCTGGGCGCGTTGGATCAAGGAATGCGATGCCGACGGCCAACTGGATTTTTACGGCCTGCTCGCGCTGATCGAGCGCGCCCGCTTCGAGTCCGGCGAAGTGCTAATCCGCCTGCGCTGGCGCCGGCCAGAAGACGGCCTGAGCGTGCCGCTGCAGCTTCAGGTGCTGGAGCCGGACTACCTGGCCAGCTTCAAGAACGAGCGCCTCGCCAACGGTGGCTGGATCTTCAACGGTATCGAGTTCGACGCCCTCGGCAAGCGTGCCGCCTACTGGCTATACAGCAACCATCCCGGCGATGCCGCGCCGATTCTGGTTAACCTGTTTCCCAGCCGCATCCCGGCCGAAGACGTTATCCACTATTACCGCAAGACGCGGCCCGGGCAGGTGCGCGGCGTGCCGGATCTGCACCCCGTGCTGCTCAAGATGCGCGACCTGGACGATTACCAGGAAGCCGAACTGGTGCGCAAGGGCATCGAAGCCTGTTTCGCCGCCTTCGTCACCAGCGACGAGGATGGTCGGCTCATGGGCGCCGCCGAAACCGATACCACCACCGGCAATCGTATCGAGAACCTCGGCGCCGGCATGATCCACTACCTCAAGAGCGGCGAAGATGTGCAGTTCGGCGCGCCGGCCGCCCTGAACGGCTACAAGGAATTTGTCGACGATCACCTGCATGCCGTTGCCGCCGGCGCCGGCGTCACCTTTGAGCAGTTGACCGGCAACCTGTCGCAGGTGAATTACAGCTCGATTCGTGCCGGAACGCTCGAATTCCGTCGCGCCATCGATCAGCACCAGTGGCTCAACCTGATCCCTGGCGTGTGCGATCGCATCGCCGCCGCCTACGTCAAGGGCGCGAAACTGGCCGGCAAGCTGAATGGACAGGCGCCCAGCGTGGCCTGGACGCCGCCGAAGTGGGACTGGGTCGATCCGCTCAAGGATCTCGGCGGAGAGCTGCTCGAAGTGGCTGCCGGGCTCAAGTCATGGCAATCCGCCGTGCGCCGCCGTGGCGAAGATCCAGACAAGACGATCGCCGAGATCGCTGAAGACCAGGCCAAGTTTAAGGCGGCCGGCATTTCCATCCAGATCGAAAGACTTGCCCTCGGCGGCGCAGCCGCCGCTACCGGCGCCGATACGGGCGCGGGAAACCTAGGAGCCAAACCATGACCCAGAAAAGTCGTATCGAAGGCACGCTGAATCGTTCTTTCGCCTTGCGCATCGAAAAGCGGCAAATGCCCGCCGATACCGCACAGGCGGCGGACGGGGGAGGCGCAGAGCCCTCCCTGCCTGACAACCTGGTGCTGTCGTTTCCCTTCGTCAGCGAGGAACCGTATCTGCGCGATACCTGGTTCGACGATCCGTGGATCGAAGTGCCGGGCGTCACCGATGCGGAATGCGACCTGTCGCGGCTCAATGCCGGCGCCGCGGTATTCGTCAATCACGGCCGCGACAAGACCGAAGACAGTCCGCTGGCCCTGATCGGCCGCACCATCCGCGCCTGGATCGATAACGGCCGCGGCTACGTCGAGGTAAAGCTGTCGCGGCGCGAGGACATGGAAGGCCTGCTGCAGGACATCGCCGACGACCTGGTGCCCAACGTCAGCGTCGGTTATCGCATCCTCGAACGCACCCTGATCAAATCGAACGGCGATACCGCGCCGGACGAGTACCGACTTACGAGTTGGCAACCGGTGGAGGTGACGCTTTGCGACATCCCCGTCGACGTCACCGTGGGAATCGGCCGCTCCCTGCAATCCGGGGAAACGGCCACCGCTGCCATGCGCTATCGCGTGGTTGATTTGCCCGATCCGGGCTCTCTTGAAGAAGGAATTGACATGAGCCAAACCGCACCCAAAGTCGCGGCGGCGGGCACCGCAGCCGCTACCGATCCCCAAACCAACCGCACGGCCACCGACGAGGCTGTTTTGGCCGAACGCACCCGCGGCATCGAAATCCGCGAAGCCTGCGCGCTGGCCGGCCTCGAGCCGTCCGTCGCCGAAGACTTCATCGAGCGCGATGTCACCGCCGACGCCGTGCGCCGCGAGGCCCTCATCAAGATGGCCGATCGCAGCGCGGCGCAAAAGGTCAGCAGTCAGGCTGACATCGTCACGGTCCAGGATGAGACCGCCACGCGCCGCGAGATGGTCGAGGCCGCGTTGCTGCATCGTCATGACCCGAAGAATCCGCTGCCCGAAGGCGCCCGCGAATTCCGCAGCCTGTCGCTGATCGAACTGAGCCGCGAGCTGCTGGAACGTCAAGGCGTCAAGACCAAGGGCATGAACCGCATGGCCCTCGCCGGGCGCGCCCTGGAAGGCACCTCCGATCTGGCCAACATCGTCGCCAACGTCGCCAACAAGTCGCTGCGCAAGGCCTACCTGAACGCGCCGCGCACCTTCACCACCTGGTGCCGGCAGAACACTGCCGCCGACTTCAAGACCATGACGCGCGTGGCCCTCTCCGACGCTCCCGCGCTGGAAAAGGTCAACGAGGCCGGTGAATTCCATCGCGGCGCCATGACCGACGGCAAGGAAACCTACCAGCTCGCGACGGTGGGCAAGATCATCGGCATCAGCCGCCAAGCCGTGGTCAATGACGACATGGGCGCCTTTACCCGTATTCCGGAATTGTTCGGCTTCGCCGCCGCCAACTACGAGAGCGACACGGTGTACGGCATCCTGACCGCCAATGCGGCCCTGGCCGATGGCGTTACGCTGTTTCACGCCACGACGCACGTCAACCTCGGCACCGGCGCCATCGCCGTCGCCGGATTGGCCGCGGGCCGCGCCGCGATGCGGATTCAGAAGACGCCATCCGGCGCCGTGATGAACCTGGCGCCGTCCTACCTGATCGTGCCGGCGGCGCTGGAAACCATCGCCAACCAGTACACCAGCGCCGATTTCGTCTCGACCAAGCAGAGTGACATCAACCCGTTCAAGGGTTCGCTGCAGGTTGTCGTCGAAGGCCGGCTGGATGCGACCAGTGCCGCCGTTTGGTATCTGGCCGCCGATCCGGCACAGATCGACACCATCGAATACGCCTACCTGGATGGACAGCAGGGCGTTTATGTCGAGACCCGCCTGGGCTTCGATGTCGATGGCGTCGAAATCAAGGCGCGTCTCGATTTTGCGGCCAAGGCAATCGAGTATCGCGGCCTCTACAAGTCGAGCGGATCGTAAGCGATTGACAGCGGGCGGCGGATTTCCAAACTCCGCCGCCCGCCCACCCCCCACCACACGAAAGGATTCAACATGAAAACGTTTATCCAAGATGGCAAGATCGTTACCGCTACTCCCGCCGCCGCGGTTGCGGCCGATGTCGGTTACCTGTTCGGCTCCGCCCTGTTCGGCGTCGCCGTCAATGACGTGGTGATCAGCACGGCGGGCGAGTTCGTCACCGAAGGCATCGTCACCATCGCCAAGACCGACTCCCTGGCGATCGCCGTCGGCGCCCGGGTCTTCTGGGACCCGACCAACAAGTGCGTCAACAAGACCGCCACGGCACAGCAATGCGTCGGCGTCTGCACCGAAGCCGTGGCAGTCACCGCCGGCCTGGTGACGGTCAAGATCAAGCTCGGCAACTACCTGCCGGTCGCGACCTGAAATGGTTGACTTCGCCGCGCACGCCAGACGCGCCGTCGCGATGATCGGGGAACCGATCTTCGTGGACTGGGTGGCGTGCGTCGGCGATTTTCGCCAGACGCAAACCAATTCCTTCAACGTGGTGGGTAACCTCAGCCCGACGCTTGAAATTCCGGACACGGTTGAAGTAGCCATCGGCAGCAAAGTCTGGCGCGGCGACGTCTGGACCGATGAGGATGCCTATACGGTGACTGAGCTTGATTACTCGACGCCCGGGCTCGTCAAGTTGAGTTTGAAATGACCACGCGCGAAACCATCCTTGCCGCCTTCGCCAAACAACTGGCCGCCGTTGCGTCCGGGCGCGTCTATCGCACCCGCCGCGATCAACTGCCGGATCTTCCGGCCGTCATCATCGAACCTGAAAGCGCGACGACCAGCGAGATCGTCCTGGGCGCGATGGACCATGAACTGGCCGTGTCGGTCGCGATCTATGCCAAGGGTGGCACGCCCGACAACGCCGCCGATGCGACATTGCTGGCGGCCCATGCCGCAGTGATTATCGACCGCTCTCTGGGCCTGGGAAACGGCGTGCAAGTGCGACCCGAATTCGAGGCCGAATGGAATTTCGACGATTACGACTACGTCAAGGCCATACATCACTACCACGTCACTTACCGCACCACCGGCAACGATTTCTAAGGAGTACCCGCCATGCCCGCCCTCACTCCCCGCTATGTCCGCAACAGCGCCATCCTGGCCAAGACCGAAGTCACCTACGGCACCGACCCGACGCCGACCGGCGGCGCCAACGCCATCCTGGTCAGCAATCTATCGATCACGCCGCTGAATGCGCAGAACGTCAACCGCGACCTGATCCGCGGCTATTTTGGCGGCAGCGAGCAGCTCGTCGGCAATGCCCATGTCGAATGCAAGTTCGATGTCGAGCTGGCCGGTGCCGGCACCGCCGGTAATGCGCCGGCTTTTGGTCCGCTGCTGATCGGCTGCGGCATGGCCGAAACCCTCACCGCCAGCTATCACGCCGTCTATGATCCGATCAGCGCCAGCCAGAAGGGCACCACGATCTGGTATTACGTCGACGGCGTGCTGCACAAGCTCAACGGTGCGCGCGGCAATTTCGACATGAAGATGGGGTTGGGCAATCGGCCGGTGATGTCCTTCACCTTCCTCGGCCTCGACGGCGGCGTCAGCGCCACGGCGCTGCCGACGCAGACCCTGACGGCCTTCAAGACGCCGATCGCGGTGACCGATGGCAACACCAGTGACTTCACCCTGGGCAGCGCCCTGACCCTGGGCAGCGCGATCCCCACCATTACCGGCGGCGTCGTCTATCCGTCGGAAGGCCTCGACCTGGCCTTCGGCAATACGCTGAACTATGTCCCGCTGCTCGGCGGTGAGTCGATCGATATCGTGAACCGCGATACCACCGGCAAGGTGACGCTGGACCTGACCGCCGCGCAGCAGGCGAGCTTCCATACCGACATCAAGACCAACACCACCACCACGGCGAGCTTCCTGCACGGCATCACGTCCGGCAACAAGGTGGCGATCTTCGGCCCGGCCGTGCAACGGATCAACCCGGCCTACACCGACAAAAACGGCCGCGTCATGACCGACATGGATCTGCGCTTCCTGCCGTCGTCGGGCAATGACGAAATCAAGATCGTGGTGTTCTGATGTTCAAGATCAATCCGAATCCCACCTTCACCGCCAAGGTGTCGCTGTCCGTGCCTGGCGATGCCGCGCCGGTGGTCATCGACATCGAGTTCAAGCACAAGGGCCGCGCCGCCTATGCCGCCTGGTGGGAAAGCGTGCCGACGGCCAAGACCGGCGATGGCGCGCGCCGCACTGACGCCGACATTCTCGACGAAGTGATGGTCGGCTGGACCGGCCCGCTCGACGACAAAGGAGAGCCGGTGCCGTATTCGCGCGATGCGCTTTCGCAGCTGCTCGACAACTACCCGGCCTCGACCATGGAAATCTATGAAGCCTATCGCCGGGCGCTGTGGGAGTCGCGCGAAAAAAACTGACACAGGCCGCTCGCCGCATGGTGGGCGGCCATGACGACGGCCGTGAGACCGCCGAGGCCCTGGCTGCGATGGGTTTTCGGACGGAAACAAGGCCGGGGGATGCGGATCTTGAACTGTGGAGCGACAACGTGGCAACGATGGAGGTCTTCGGCGATATGTTGACCCAGTGGAATGTTGGTCCCGGCGGCGTAGTTGGTTTGCGCTATGAAGCGCTGCCGATGTTGATGCGTCTGCACGGGGTTGCTGCCGCCGATCGCCGCGATGTGTTCAGGGGCGTGCGCGTGATGGAGCGCGCTGCGCTCGGCGTGTTCCGGGAAGTCTGATCATGGCCAACGACAATCAGACCTCGATCATTATTTCGGCGCGCGATAATACGGCGGCGGCCTTCAATAGTGCCAAGCAGGGCGTCACACAGCTCAAGGATGCCTACGACAAGCTGCGTGATACCTTGATTGGCGGCGCCCTCGTGGGTGGCATGCTGGAGATGGTCAAGAGTTCGATTGAATCTGGCCATGAATTCGAAGTCCTGTCGCAGAAGGTCGGCATCAGCGTGCAGAACCTTGCCGGATGGACGCTCGCCGCCAACATGACGGGCACCAGCATCGACTCCGTGGCCAAGGGCGTCAAGGGC
>Ga0163199_1001711_pt1 | contig 13596 bp, 5 predicted proteins | sample PL_2010_150m_FD_113537 | JGI IMG/M metagenome (GOLD analysis project Ga0163199, IMG submission 113537) | Freshwater microbial communities from Powell Lake, British Columbia, Canada to study Microbial Dark Matter (Phase II) - PL_2010_150m | ecosystem: Environmental > Aquatic > Freshwater > Lake ... | reverse complement strand
GAATTCATGTTGAATTGGAAAAATCAAATAGGTAAAGTTACCTATCATATAGGTGGCAACTTGTCTACCTATGAGACCAACTTGAAGAGTTTTGGCGGACAAACGATCATAAGTTCTGCAAACAGAGGATTAAACGGTGCAGTAGAAGGTTACCCGATCAATACCTATTTTGGTCTGGTCTATGACGGACGTATCCAGACACAACAACAGCTGGATACTTACAGTAAATTTATTGCCGGGAATAATATAGGCATTCCCTCGGGTGCATCTTCAGCACAGGCCAATGCACGTCTTGCCCTTGGGGACAATATGTTCAAGGATGTAAACAATGATGGAAAGATTACTTTCCCTGAAGATGCTGTTGCTTTGGGATCCTATGATCCAAAAGTAACCTATTCAATCAATGCGGGATTCGAATGGAAAGGTTTCGACTTTGGTATGATTTTCCAGGGGGTCGGCAAGAGGGTAATTATCAGGGATGGCAACTGGCGAATCCCCGCTCAGGTAATTTATCAGGCACAGAATGCCGCATTCGTCAATGATTGGTGGACTCCAACAAGGAGTGATGCAGCCCTTCCAAGGATTTCCACTACGGGGACAATTAACAACTATAACTATTTTCCATCCGACTGGGTGGCAGAAAATGGAGCATTTCTTCGTTTGAAGAATTTAGTAGTGGGATATACAATACCCAAAAATATCACCCAAAAGGCAAAGCTTGAAAAAGTCAGGTTCTATTTTTCCGGTGATGATTTGTGGGAAGTTTCCCATATTCACGACGGATGGGATCCGGAAGCTTCCAGGGATGTAGCGAATACCGGTGACGGCAACAACAACAACCAAAGTACTTACAGTTCCCGATTCCCATTCTACCGATTGCTGACCTTTGGCGTAAATGTTGCATTCTAATTCTAAAACCATATAAGATGAAAAAATTGAATAACAAATACATTTTGATCCTTGTCGGTGTTTTATCTATGTCAATTGCCAGCTGCAATAAAATGTTGGATTTGAAACCGATCAATGAGATATCAGATGCTGATTACTGGAAAAGTGCAGATCAGTTCCAACTCGCAGCCAATGCCTTTTACAATTATGAACGGACTTTTACGGATGTTTTGAATGACAATCCTCATTCAGACAGAAGAGGTGATTTCCAGTATGCGGGGGCTTCAAATACCTTTAGTGCAGGGGCAAATACATCCGTTTTAACTGACGGGAACTGGAATACCGGTTATACACGACTAAGGGAGGTGAATAACCTTATTGCAAAAGCCGGTGAATTCGCAAAACCCGCCGATATAGCCAAATATGTTGCTGAAGCTAAATTCTTCAGGGCATACCTCTATTTTGATCTTCTCCAGCAATTTGGTGGTGTACCAATCGTTTTAGTACCGCTAGAGGTGAACTCTCCCGAACTAATCGCGCCTAGAAATACGAGGGATGAGGTTGCTGATCAGATTATTAAAGATCTGGAAGAAGCAATTGCAGTTCTTCCTCTCGAATCAGCGATTGCCTCCGGAGACAAAGGCCGGATCAGCAAAGGAGCCGCGCAGGCATTCCTGGGCAGGGTGGCTTTGTATGAAGGCACCTGGCAAAAATTCAGAAGCAACACTTCAAGGGCCAACACCTTACTCGATAAATCGACCAGTAACAGTGATGCAGTCATCTCCAGCGCCATTTACTCCCTGTTTGCTCCGGCGGCATTGGGCGACTCGGCTCAGAAATACATGTTCATTCTTGAAGATGAAAAATCAAATCCTGCCGGCCTTCAAAAGGCTACCAACAAAGAGTACATCCTGGCAAACAGGTATTCTTTTTCTCTCAGACAAATTAGGTTTAATGTAACCCATAGCGTTATTACCAATGTGTTTTGGATTACCCGAAAACTTTCAGACCAATACCTTTGTCAGGATGGATTACCTACCAGTAAATCACCACTTTTCCAGGGTTATGCTGCCACCAATTCTGAGTATCAGAATCGTGATAACCGTATGAAGTATACATTTATGATTGATGGCAGATACTATTGGGATAACGAGAACCCCGGATCACGCACAACCTGGACTGGTGATGCAACAGACAGGGCAAATTCAAGAGGTATCCACAACGGCGCTACGGGATCAGGATACTCCAATCAGAAATGGGGTACTGAAAGACGGTTGAATGACAATGAAGAAGGATATGATTATCCGGTAATTCGATATGCTGAAATATTGCTGAACTACGCTGAAGCTGTTTATGAGCGTAATGGAAGTATAACTGACGCAGATCTGGATAAGTCGCTGAATCTAGTGCGGAACCGTGTCAACAAGACGATGCCAAAACTGAGCAATGCCTTTGTCAGTACCAATAGTCTTGATATGAGAACCGAAATCAGGCGGGAGAGAAACATTGAATTGTATTTTGAAGGTTTCAGGGTGGATGACCTCAAACGTTGGAAAACGGCAGAAACAGAAATGCCTTCAGATGTTCTGGGTATTACCTATACAGGAACTGCCTGGGCTACAAGATGGACCAGTATCAGTTCAAAAGTAGCGAATGGGGTCTACAGGCTTGAAACAGGGAGAGCCTGGGCAGACAAAAACTATTTGCTTCCAATTCCCACGCAACAAATACAGTTAAATCCAAAACTGGTCCAAAATCCCGGTTGGTAAGTTTCATGGCAATTTCATAGTTTATTTCATGCAGCCGGCAGTCAATTAAGGTGTTGCTGCCGGCTGTTATTCTTCTCAATATAGATATGGTTTTACAAGATTGATAACAATCAGGAAGAGGTATGTTTCCTCCATTTCACTAACCTGAGGAATGTAACTTCAAAAATAAAATTTCATGAAGATCTTATATCTGTCCGGACTGGTTTCCCTGTGGCTAATTTCTATCGTTTCATGTTCTCCTGTCATAAAGAGTGCCAAAGGTCCTGAGACCTCAAAAATGCTGGAATATTGTGTCCTAAAAACGATGGTCTCGATGAACTCCCAGCCATCTTTCGACAGCATTCCTCGTAATATCTATCCGGGGCAAACCAAATGGAACACTGTAAATATACATGACTGGACGAGTGGTTTCTGGCCTGGCGTGCTTTGGTACGCCTATGAAGCTTCGGGTGATACTGCCATTTTATCCCATGCAAAAGAGTTTACAAAATCCTTGCATGGAGTTCTCTCCGTCCCCGTGGAAAATCATGATCTTGGCTTTATGCTTTACTGCAGCTATGGCAACGGATACCGATTGACGAAAGATTCTGCCAATCATCGTATCCTTCTAACAGCAGCAGATTCACTGGCCACTTTGTATAATCCCAAAGTTGGTACTATCCTTTCCTGGCCCAATATGTGCGTCACCAAACAATGGCCACATAACACCATTATCGATAACCTGATCAATCTCGAATTGCTTTTCTGGGCATCCAAAAATGGCGGCAATCATAAATTTTATGACATGGCGGTGAAGCATGCTGAAATTTGCATGCATACCCTGATCCGCCCTGATTTTACTACCTTTCATGTGGCGGTTTTTGATACCATCGACGGCCATTTCATCAAAGGAGTCACGCACCAGGGCTATTCCGACGGTTCCATGTGGGCACGTGGCCAGGCATGGGGGATATATGGATACACCCTGTGCTATCGCGAAACAGGTAAAAAGGAATTTTTGGAAACGGCCCAAAAGTTGGCTGATGTTTTTATTAAACGATTGCCAAAAGATGGTATTCCCTACTGGGATTTTGACGATCCCAAAATTCCGGACGCACCCAAAGATGCTTCTGCTGCAGCCATCGCGGCTTCCGGTATGCTTGAACTCGCCGGATTTGTCAAGGACGAAACAGCCAGTACCAAATACAAGGATGCAGCCAAAATTTTATTGACAAAACTATCAACTCCTGAATATTTGAGCAACGAAAAGAATCAAGCATTTCTGTTACATTCAACCGGTCACAAACCGAATGGAACTGAAATAGACGCTTCTATCATTTATGCAGATTATTACTATCTTGAGGCTTTGCTACGGCTGAAGAAGATGGATAAATAAGACAAGGGGACTGCGGTTCCAAATATTTTTACCACTTTCGTCATTCGCCAGATCCACATGGTCTAAAGGTCTAAATAGTCCAAAGAGAACAACCCGATAAGGAACAAATATCAAAAATTGTCAACAGCTTTTCTAAGTACGAAAATAATTTAAACCGAACTTCGGCAGAAATTGATGAAGACGCTCTTTAAAATAGCTATTTATTTGATGGTCAGTCTTTGCTGGGTATCCTGCCATCATTCAAACCCAGGAAAAGCGTCTAACGTAAAATATGATTTTTCAGCAATAAACCTGAAAATCCAATCCTGGGTTGATAGTGGATATTACGCTGGAGCCGGATTGATCATTGCTAAAGACAATCAGATAATCCTGGATACCTGTTATGGAAATTACACAACTGACACAGTTGTTTATATAGCTTCCGCTGGAAAATGGCTGGCAGCTGCCACCATTGCGGCAGTGGTGGATGAAGGCAAGCTTTCCTGGAATGACCCGGTCAATAAATGGTTGCCGGAAATTAAAGATGCAAAAGGGAATGCAACCTTGGTGCAATTGTTATCGCATACTTCCGGTTATCCTGACTATCAGCCCAAAGGATTTCATAGGGATGATTATCAGACCTTGAAAGAATCTGTTGACAGCCTTAGGAAACTCCCTCTTGATACGCTTCCGGGTACTAAGTTTCATTATGGAGGCTTGGCCATGCAGGTAGCAGGACGTATGGCAGAATTGTCAACCGGTAAGGCGTGGGAGACCATTTTTCAGGAGAAGATAGCCCAACCTCTCGAAATGAAAAACACCCATTTTACACCAGTCCATCAGGGTGGCGGGCACAGTCCAATGTTAGGTGGCGGGGCAAGGACAGTATTGCACGATTATGCTAATTTTTTGAACATGATCAGTAATAATGGTATTTTCAGGGGGAAAATTATTTTATCTGAAACCTCAGTCGCAGAAATGCAGCGTGATCAGGTAGGTATTGCCCGGGTAGTTGTCAATGAGTTTGTTGAAAAAGTACGGGAATCCAGGCATCATGGAATATATGGCCTTGGAGAATGGCGGGAAGAGTTGGACTCAGATGGCAATGCAGTTTTAATTAGCAGTCCGGGTTGGGCAGGGACCTATCCGTGGATTGATAAAACGACTCACACTTATGGGTTTTTCATTGCACATGTGACAGGCGTAAAAGCCGGCAGGGATCATTTTTCACCGTTTTACAGCAGTCCGGTATTGCCGGTATTAGTCCGCGACATGTTCAAACAGACTTTTGATAAAAAAAAATCAATCAAACTTCAATGAAGCTCAATATATTCCTGTTTTTGTTGGTTTTGACATTCAGTGGATGGATGGATGGAAACGCACAGTCATTTGTCCATCCGGGGCTCCTGCACAGCGCTGAGGATTTGAAACGCATGAAAGAGGCCATTGTAAACAAACAGGAGCCAATTTTTTCCGGATACCTGAAATTGTTGGAAAATCCGGTTACACAATGTAATTATAAAATGCAGGGACCCATGGAAATGGTCGGCAGGAACCCGACGGTGGGTCAGGGCACCTATGATACCGATGCCAATGCGGCACACCAGAACGCGATCATGTGGTGTATCACCGGAGACAGGGCTTATGCGGATAAAGCCATCGAAATTATCAATGCATGGTCATTGAAGCTTAAGTCAATTACTGGCAGGGATGCGGTTTTGATGGCCGGTCTGGGCCCGTTTAAGATGCTGAATGCTGCGGAGATTCTCAGGTACACCCAGGCAGGATGGAAGGATGCTGACATCACTCGGACTGAAAAGCATTTTAAAGAGGTAATTTATCCTGTCATCAAAGACGTTGCTCCTTTTGCCAACGGAAACTGGGATGCAGCAGCCATCAAAACCATGATGGCCATCGGTGTTTTCTGCAACGACAGGGATATTTTAGAACGGGCGCTGCGCTATTATGTCAATGGGCATGGCAATGGGTGCCTTTCCAATTATATTATCAACGAAGAGGGACAAATTCAGGAAAGCGGCCGCGATCAGGGCCATACCCAGCTTGGATTAGCCATGCTGGCCGAATGTGCGGAAATAGCCTGGCACCAGGGTTTGAACTTATATACCTATCACGATAACCGGTTGCTGAAAGGTTTTGAATACGTTTCAAAATTTAACCTCGGCGAAGAAGTACAATTCACATTTTGGCTCGACCGGACCGGAAAATATGCCCACAGGGAGATCGCACGGCAGGATCGTGGAAATCTGAGGGCAATCTACGAGCAGGTTTACAACCATTATGTGAACCGGATGGGAGTAGATGCACCGTTTACAAAAAAAGCAGCTGAAAAAATCCGCCCTGAAGGTCCGGGACGACCCGGTGCCGATCATCCGGGATACGGAACATTGTATTTTTCGGGGCCTGCGGTGAATGCAATTCAACTGGCTCAAACAATTATTCCTGCCCAACCTGGCGCACTCATAGCAAATGGAACTGCAAATAAAATAGTTCTTACATGGGTTGAACCGACTGGTGCAACCTGGTATACAGTAAAAAGAGCTTTGAAAAACGATGGACAATATTCCGTTATTGCCAACAGTGTTAAAATTCCAACTTATACAGATAGCCTTGTTAAGTCAGGAACTGTCTATTACTACACTGTCTCAGCGAACAACGAAAAAGGACTAAGTGCTGATGCCTTGCCAACAGTTGTCTCGGCCGGGCTACCATTAAGATGGAATCAGAAAACAATCGGGCAATCCTCGTTACCAGCAAATACGGAATTTAACGGAACAGCATTTAGGGTTGAAGGTGCCGGAATGGGCCTTGACAGTCTAAGGGATGAATTCCATTATACCTACCTCCCTCTGAAGCAAAACGGAGAAATGAGCGTACGTTTTGTGCCTCAACCGAGTTCACAGTTTTCCCAATTCGGATTGATGATCAGGGAAAACACCTCAGACAATTCAGCTCATGCTTCCCTGATGATTTATCCGGGGAAATCAAATTTCATTGAGGCTCCAAAATGGCAGGTGCAATTTATTTCAAGGCCTTCTTCAGGTGAAATAGCAAGGATTTACGGTTCTGTTACACTGCTTGATACACCTGTAGTTACCTTTGGGAGAATGACTGGCGAGATTTGGTTGAAATTGATAAAAAATGGGAACATCGTCACAGCTTTTACCTCCAATGACGGGAAAGTCTGGACGAATGCAGGCTCACTTGCTTTCAGGAGTAAAAGGGCATTGATTGGTTTGGCTGTCGCCTCAGGCATAACCATTCGTACGACTACAATAGTTTTTGATCATCTCTTAATCCCAAACTGAGGTTCAAGAATAATAAATTACGAAAATAATTGTTAATCAAGCTATTAATACTCTTGCATATCCCCATATATAGCACCATGCAACGACGGACTTTCTTTAAAAATATGTCAATTGGCACAACCGGACTCATGCTGATGCCTGATTTTGTAAGAGATTCCTTTGGAGAATCGACAGGTCATAAACTGCCTGATTGGGATTTGCTTGAGAAACATTTTCTTCATCCTCCCGATTCCGCACGACCCTGGGTCTTCTGGATGTGGATGAACGGCAACATTACAAAAGAGGGAATCACCCTCGATCTGGAGGCGATGAAACGGATGGGAATCGGTGGTGCTATTTGCTTCAACAGCGCGGTAGGTATTCCGCGCGGTCCGGTTGATTATGCCGGTCCCGAATGGATGGCGCTCACTGTTCACGCTGTGGCTGAAGCCGATCGGCTTGGACTACAGGTCAGTCTTCACAATTCTCCCGGATACTCCGGTACCGGCGGCCCATGGGTCACACCGGAGATGAGCATGCAGCAACTGGTCTGGACCGAAACTCAATTGAAAAACCAAGAAAACGTTTTGGTTCAATTGCCACAGCCATATGCCAGAATGGGTTATTACCGTGATGCATATGTTCTTGCCTATACTTCCCTTCCAGTCGAAACAGGTTTGATGCAGGACAAACTGATGCGTGTTCTGGCCAATGGGAAAGAGATTGATAAGACCATCTTTTTCGATGGTAATTCTGCCACAAAAATCCGGATTGAACCTCATGAAGGAAAGCCTGCAACCTTGTTACTTGAATTTGCAGAGCCATTTGAAGCACGGTCCATTACACTTACCCGAAAGGCTGAAATACCCCGAGACCTCTTCGATGGTCCACGCGATCACCCGCCCCGTTTTGTTTTGGAAACGTCAGAAAACGGAATAGACTTTGTTAAAATAGCCTCCTTCAGCTGTCCGGAATTAAGAGAGATGGATACCCCGGCCATGCAGAATTTTAACAAAGCAAAGGGGACCTTTTACCGTCTGGTGACCACAGATCCGACCTGGATTTCAGGAGTTGAACTGCACGCAGCCCCACGATTGGCAGGATGGCCTGGCAAAACAGGATGGACACATGGCAGTGGAGGAGCAAATGAATCTGATCTGGATGTAAGTATGGTGATAGATCCCAAATCCGTGATTGATTTGACATCCTTCATGGACAAAAACGGAGAATTAAAATGGAATGCTCCAAAAGCTGGTAACTGGACTATATTGAGAATCGGACATACAACTACCGGAGAGGAAAATGCGGCCCATCCGGATGCGGGGAAAGGACTTGAGATAGACAAGTTCCGGAAAGAAGCCCTGGATTTCCATCTGGAGAAATTTTCGATGCTGGTAGTCAACCATCTAAAAAAATTCATAGACAAAAGTTTTATTGGTTTCACTACAGATAGCTGGGAAGCCGGCAAACAGAACTGGAGCACCGACTTCCCGGCAGAATTTGAAAAAAGAAGAAAATATTCCCTGACACAATGGATGTTGGCCATGACCGGCAGGATCGTCGGAAGCATTGGCCAAACTGAGCGTTTCTTATGGGATGTCAGAAAAACCCAATCCGAATTGTTATCTGAAAATTACTACGGCCACTGGCAGGAATGGTGCCATCAACAGGGCCTTCAATACCATGCCGAACCCTATGGGGATGGTAATTTCGACAGTTTGGAGATAGGTCAATACCTCGATGTGCCGATGGCGGAGTTCTGGTCGCGTTATATATACGGAAGCGACGTAACTTCCAAGCAGGCCGCTTCCCTTGCGCATGTTTACGGGCGACCAGTGGTTGCCGCTGAGGCTTTTACAGGCATGCCCGCCACTTCAAAATGGACCGATTATCCCTATTCACTCAAAGCCGAAGGGGATTGGTTTTTCACGCTGGGTATCAACAGACTCGTCTTTCATACATTTGTTCATCAGCCATATACGACAGGCCAACCGGGAATGACCATGGGTCCGTTTGGTTCGCATTTCGACAGGAACAATACCTGGACCGAACAGGCGTACGGATGGACGGAGTACCTTCAACGAACTCAATATCTGTTGCAGCAAGGTCTGACAGTGGCCGATGTCTGTTATTTCAAAGGGGATGAACCCGAATCAGGAGTTCCGGATATTTACCCGCAGTTGCCACAAGGTATTTCAGGAGATGTGGTTGGCAGAGATGCACTCTTCAACCGATTTTCGATCAGGGATGGCAAAATCCTGCTGCCCGATGGTATGAGTTACAGGGTTTGTATCCTGGCTCCGGTTAAGACGATTTTACCCTCAACGCTTAAACGATTGATGGAACTGGTGACTCAGGGAATGGTGCTGGTAGTAAGCAAAAAACCTGAAAAATCACCGGGACTCTCGGAGACTGATCTTGAAGTCAACAAATTGGTGGATCAACTCTTCGGAAACATCGATGAAGCCAGTGATGTTCTAAAAGATTACGGCAAGGGAAAAGTGTTTTTCGGATCTCCGCTCATACATGTTCTGGATGAAATTGCAGTTGAACCTGATTTTTTGTATACTTCTGAAAATCAAAATGCAACAATTCATTATATCCATAAAATTGTTGGCGAGGAGTCAGTCTATTATATTTCAAACCATCGTCGCCGTTCAGAAAAAATAGTCTGCTCCTTCAGAATCAGCTCCATGCAACCCGAAATTTGGGTCAGTGAAACCGGTAAAATCACCCAGCCAGCCTGTTTTGAAACCATCCGCAACCGGCTGAGAATGCCCTTGGAAATTGGTCCTGCAGGCTCCTTCTTTGTGATTTTCAGGAAGAAAGCAGAGAAAGGACTCCTGGAAAAGGTAACAAAAGATGATGTGACGCTTATTGAAAACAAAAACTTTAGTCGTCCCATAGCCGCCAGATACAAAGAGGTTCAAAATAATTTCAGCATCTCACTTTGGGCTAAACCAGATACCTTCGCGCATGGAGGGCGAAGCATGTTGTTCCACCCGTCGGAAGGAGAGTTTATTTATGGCTCGGGACACAGTGTCTGCGGGATGGGTGCCGGTCAGAATGGAGTTTTTGTCTATGAACGATCCCGCGGTAGGAGTACTAACGTATTGACTTTTAATGGTGCCCTTGAAGGCTGGACACATCTGGTACTTATTTATTCACAAGGTGTTCCGGTATTGTTTGTCAACGGAACAAAAGCACTTCAGGGTCGGCCATCAGGAAACATTGTCCATCCCGGACTGGAAACGCCAGTGTTATTGGACCAACTAACTAGTTACTTTGAAGGGAACTTCACAAGGCCGGAATTGTACAGACAGATTTTTTCGGAGGAAGAGGTCAGGAAGTTGTTTGAAAAGGGATTACCGGATACTCAACTTTTGTCTCCGGCGCAATTTAGGATAAACAAAGCAGGGAAATTGGAAGGTTGTTTTCTGGAGAACGGAATCTATGAAATAGCAAATTCATCAGGTAAAATAGAAAAAACAGCCATCAATGATTGTAGCCAAAAGCTGCTGGATGGCAGTTGGATCATCCGTTTTCCGAAGGGTAGCGGGGCTCCTGATCAGATTGAAGTTCCCAACCTTATTTCATTAATCCGCCATCCAAATTTCGACGTCAAACACTTTTCAGGAACCTGCAGCTACTATAAGAAAATCAGCCTGATAGCTGAGGACTTTTTTTCCGGACGAAAGTTTTTTTTAGATCTCGGTCGGGTAGAGGTGATCGCTAAAGTGATCGTCAACGGGAAAGAGGCCGGAATATATTGGAAGGAGCCGTTTATTGCGGATATCACTGAGTTGGTTAAGATGGGTGATAATGAAATTCAGGTGTATGTTACCAATCTTTGGGCCAACCGTTTGATTGGTGATGAACATCTGCCAGTTGAAAATGAATACAGCAAGGACCGCTTCATCCTCAAACTGCCTGATTGGTACAGGAAGAATCTTCCGAAACCGGGTGAAAGAATTGCTTTTTCGGTCTGGCATAATCTGGAAAAGACCGATCCTTTGCTGGAATCGGGTTTATTGGGACCTGTCAGACTGATTTTGGGTAAAGAGAAATTAATTTAGAAAACGCTAGAATTTTTTTACATTTAATTCAAATGATCTTAACTGTTCAACCCTTTCCGGGTTGCTGCTTCAATTGTTTCATTTTCCGTGGGTTCCACCCAAGGTTATTAACATTAAACCCTTTTCAGGGTTTTTCGAATTGAAAAGTCTGGAAGACTTTAATTTGAATAACCCCCGGTAAAACCGAGGGCAAATGATAGACTAAAAATGGGAACCCCGAAGTGGGTTCAATAATTTTGTTACTAAATTGAGATAATCTCTTCATTATGAAAAAGTTAAATCAAATATCTTTATTTTTCCAATGCGCTATATTTTTAACATTCAACGCATTAGCTCAGTCTCATTACCCAGGACAGCATCAGGATAAACTGAAAATAAAGGAAACTGCGCCGATGAAGGCCCTGGCATTTGATTTACAGGATGTCAGGTTACTAGATTCCCGTTTCAAAGAGAATATGGAACGCGAAAGCGCCTGGATTCTTTCCATCAATGTGAAGAGTCTGCTGCACAGTTTTCGGACCAATGCCGGGGTTGCCAACGGTTTGGAAGGCGGTTACGATACGATTAAAAAACTGGCAGGCTGGGAGTCACTTGATTGTGAATTGAGAGGGCATACAACAGGTCATATCCTGTCAGGTTTGGCCCTGCTTTACGCTTCAACCGGAAATTTGGTTTATAAAACCAAAGCTGACAGTATTGTAAACGGATTGGCCGAAGTGCAGAAAGCATTGAATCAAAATGGATATCTGAGTGCCTTCCCACAGTCGCTGATAGACCGGAACATCGCGGGCAAACCAGTCTGGGCGCCGTGGTACACCCTGCACAAGATCTATTCCGGACTGATTGACCAGTATCTCTACTGCAACAACCTTCAGGCATTGGAGGTGGTTGAGAAAATGGCCATGTGGGCTCATCAAAAACTGTCCACAGTCACCCCTGAACAGCGAAAAGTGATGATCCGCAATGAGTTTGGCGGAGTGAACGATTCTTTTTACACCCTGTATCAAATTACAGGAAAGCCTGAATACAAGTCTCTGGCCGAATTTTTCTACCATGAGGAGACACTCGATCCGCTGATGGCCGGAGTTGACAACCTGAAAGGAAAGCATGCCAACACCTTTATTCCTAAATTGATTGGTTTAACCCGAGCCTTTGAAATCGGTGAACCTGAAAAAAACGAAAAAATTGCCGGTTTTTTCTGGAATACGGTAATTGATCACCATTCATTCTGCACAGGAAGCAACAGCGACAGGGAGAGTTTTTTCGAACCAGACCACCAGTCGGAACACCTCAGCGGTGTGACAGGTGAGTCCTGCAACGTCTACAACCTGTTGAAACTGACCCGCCATCTGTTTTGCCTCAATGGGGATGAAAAATATGCGGATTACTATGAGAAAGCGCTGTTTAACCATATTTTGGGTCAGCAGGATCTGGCGACAGGTATGATTTCCTATTTCCTGCCAATGCTTCCTGGTGGCCACAAAGTTTACAGTACCCGCGACAGTTCATTCTGGTGCTGTGTTGGCACCGGATTCGAAAACCAGGCCAAATACGGGGAAGCCATCTATTACCACAACGACAGAGGACTGTTTGTCAACCTCTTTATTCCTTCTGAACTTAACTGGAAAGCCAAAGGGATAAGAATCAGGCAGGAAACGAAATTCCCATCTGAGGAAACGATCCGTTTAACCGTTGAAACAGCATCTTCAGTGAACCTGCCGGTCTATTTTCGCTATCCATCATGGGCAACTTCAGGGGCTGTCATAAAAGTCAACGGCAAAATCAGGAAGACGGATCAAAAACCCGGAAGTTACATTACCATCGACCGAAAATGGCAGAATGGCGACAAGCTGGAGGTTACCTTCCCCATGAATCTTAAGCTGACAGCTACGCCTGATAATGCGGATATTGTATCTGTCTCATACGGCCCGATCATTCTTGCTGCTGAAATGGGAATGGAAGGGATGCAGTTACCTGCTCCTTTTTCCAACCCAAGATTGCACAATGATTATTATACCTATAACTACCATGTTCCGGCATCGCTTTCAAACATTCTGAATGTGAAAGGAAAAGCCGTTGGAGACTGGTTAAAACAAGTACCCGGGATTCTACTTACCTTTAAAACAATGAAGGCATCCACCGGAAAGGATTACACGCTGATTCCTTTGTACGACCTTCACCGTGAGAGGTATGTTGTATATTGG
>Ga0163199_1001710_pt1 | contig 13599 bp, 13 predicted proteins | sample PL_2010_150m_FD_113537 | JGI IMG/M metagenome (GOLD analysis project Ga0163199, IMG submission 113537) | Freshwater microbial communities from Powell Lake, British Columbia, Canada to study Microbial Dark Matter (Phase II) - PL_2010_150m | ecosystem: Environmental > Aquatic > Freshwater > Lake ... | reverse complement strand
TTTTCTTTCAAAGACATACATCATCTTTTTGAAAAGAGATTGCAAGATTTAGGTATCAAATAATTAGCTTTATGCGGGCAAACTTTCTTTTTCCAACTTGATAAACATGTTCCGCACCCACCGATATTTCAAGCCTTGTATCTGAAACCTTTTCTCCATCAATCTTTACAGCACCTTGATTTATCATACGAATAGCTTCGGAGGTGCTGGCGGTCAATCCCGCGCCTTTTAGTATGTTTGCGATGCTATAGCCGTCACCCGCAATTTTTAATTCCAACTCTTTCATTTCATCTGGCATCGCACCGCGTTGAAACCTGGCTTCAAAATTCTCCAGCGCTTTGACGGCTACGCCTGCATCATGAAATCTTTCTATAATTTCCTGAGCCAGCTTTACTTTATAATTTCGAGGATTTTCGCCATTCTCACAGTTTTCCTCCCATTGATTAATCTCGGTCATAGGCCGGAAACTCAATAATTCAAAATAACGCCACATCAATTCATCCGATATGGACATTATTTTGCCGAACATATCATCGGCAGCATCTGCAATACCGATGTAGTTATTAAGCGATTTGGACATTTTTTGTACACCATCCAAGCCCTCGAGAATAGGCATTGTTATAACAACCTGGGGTTTTTGCCCAAATACCTCCTGCAACTGCCGCCCTACCAGTAAGTTAAATTTCTGGTCTGTGCCGCCCAATTCAACATCCGATTTCATCACTACCGAATCATAACCTTGTATTAACGGATATAAAAACTCATGAATAGCAATCGGCTGCCCATTTTTAAAACGCTTGCTGAAATCATCACGCTCCAGCATTCTTGCTACGGTATGCTTTGCAGCTAATTGAATCAAATCTGCCGGCGACATTGCATTCATCCATGTTGAATTGAACATCACCTGCGTTTTATCCCGATCGAGTATTTTAAAAACCTGCTCCTGATAGGTTTGCGCATTAGCCAACACTTCTTCCCGCGTTAGCGGCTTACGGGTAACATTTTTTCCGGTCGGATCACCTATCATCCCGGTAAAATCACCTATCAAAAATAAGATCTCATGCCCTAAATCCTGAAACTGCTTTAACTTATTGATCAAAACAGTATGCCCAAGATGCAAATCGGGAGCAGTTGGATCAAATCCGGCTTTGATTCTTAAAGGCCGCTTTTCTGCCAATTTTTTAATTAATTCCTGTTCGACTAAAACTTCATCAACCCCTCTTAGAAACTGCGCTAATTCATCCTCTTGCAAAATCTTTCTCCAAAAAACCCGTAGTTTATATAAATGATCTCATTATAGAGTTAATAGATGCCTAGAATAAATTTTTTGTTCGCATTTTAAAACTGCAGTTTGAATTATAATTTCAGCTTTAAACTACGCTCTCTGAAGCAAATGTTTGCTTTTGAAACTATGCATCTATAACACCGCAACATACGTAGATTAGATTTGAACCAATCTCGGCGCACATGGAATGCAACCTGTAATCAACTCATGCAGCCGAAACTTATAGACCTTGAAAAAACCTTCAACGCTTCGATTCTAACAAGAATCGATGATACCGTTCTTGAGCGGCAGCACATCGAATTATGGATAAAACGGGATGATTTATTGCACCCCGTTATTTCCGGGAATAAATGGCGCAAACTCAAATATATCCTGAATCACGCCCTGTCTTTAGGTGCCGAGACCCTCGTCAGCATGGGCGGCGCCTACTCCAATCATTTGCATGCGCTTGCCTATGTCGGCAAAGCATTAGGTATACAAACCATAGGCTTTATTCGCGGAGAATGTCCCGAAATATTAACGCCGACTCTACAGGACATGCAAAACTGGGGAATGAAACTGAAATTTGTCTCGCGTTCCGACTACAGACTGCTCAGGCACTATCAAGGCTGGCAAGATTTACCCGGCCTCAAGCCAGGACAATACTGGATACCGGAAGGCGGCTCCCAGCCATTGGCCCTGGCTGGTATCGCAGAACTGGCCGGAGAAATAACAATCCCTTACGATATACTCTGCGTTCCGTGTGGCACAGGCACGACATTAGCTGGTATGATTAAAGTCGCTCCGGCGCATACCTCAATCATCGGATTCCCAGCATTAAAAAATGCAGATTTCCTAAGGTCAGACATTGAAAAACTACTAACTCAAGCGCACGGCAACTGGCAACTCAATTTGGATTATCATTTCGGCGGCTTTGCCAAAACCAATGCTGAACTTATCGCTTTTATTAACGATTTTGAAGCAAAAACCGGCATTCCTCTTGAACCCGTCTACACCGGAAAAATGCTGTACGCACTCTACGATTTAATTGCAAAACCGTCTTTCAAGCCCGGCATGAAAATTATTGCCGTACATACCGGCGGCTTGCAGGGAAACCGGGGGTTTAACTGATGGAACGGCAGTTAGAACCGGACACATGGAAGATGCGGAACAAGTTAACGACTTATGCGCAAGCCGATGCGGACTTTCAACATCAAACAAATCACCACTCGACATGTTTTTATCACAGGCGTTGCCCCCCTGAATATTTAACTACGGATATAAAATGGAACTCAACACATCAGAAAAAATAATAGATCTGCAAAAACCCGATCTCTATATCAATCGCGACCTCAGCTTGCTGGAATTCAATAAACGGGTGCTGGCACAGGCAAAAAATGATAGCGTGCCATTACTTGAGCGACTTAATTACCTGTGCATCTCTTGCTCCAATCTCGATGAATTCTTTGAAGTGCGCGTTGCCAGTGTGATAGAAATGGCGTCGATTGATCCTAATGCCGTAGGCTCAGACGGCATAACACCGAGTGAGCAGCTGGCGCGGATTGCTATCCATGCCCATCAACTGGTTGATGATCAATACAAGGTTTTGAACGATATTTTGATTCCCAAATTAGCCAAGGAAAATATCCGCTTCATTCGCCGTAAAGACTGGACGGAGACACAACACAAGTGGTTGGCAAACTATTTCAACGAAGAATTATTGCCTATTTTAACGCCTGTCGGCCTCGATTCCGCCCATCCGTTTCCGCGCATACTAAACAAGAGCTTAAATTTCATCATTTCATTAACCGGCAAAGATGCTTTCGGCAGAAATAGCGGCAGGGCTGTTTTACAGGCACCCCGAGCGCTGCCCAGAGTCATTAAACTACCGGCCGCCGAAACGCAAGGCGGGCCTCATGATTTTGTCTTTTTATCATCCATTATTCATGCGTTTGTCGAAGATTTATTCCATGGCATGATGGTTAAGGGTTGCTATCAGTTCAGAGTCACGCGGAACAGTGATTTTTTTGTCGATGATGACGCCATTGACGATTTATTACTGGCTGTTCAAGGCGAACTCGCAATGCGCAATTACGGCAATGAAGTCCGTCTGGAAGTGGATGCGAAATGCCCGGAAGACACAATTAATTTTTTACTGGCTCGTTTTGACTTGACCAGAGACCGCCTGTTTTTGGTCCATGGCCCTGTCAATCTCAACAGAATTCAGGAAATCAATGACCTGGTCGACCGTCCGGATCTTAAATTTTCGCCTTTTAAACCATCGGTTCCACCCCAGCTCGCCCGCGACAAAGACATATTTGCCGCGATAAAACGCAATGATATTTTGCTGCATCACCCTTTTGAATCGTTTGCTCCAGTCGTTGAGTTTTTACGCCAGGCCGCCGATGCGCCTGAAGTGCTGGCAATTAAACAAACGCTTTACCGTACCGGCACAGATTCGCCTATCGTCAGTGCGTTAATCAAAGCAGCCAAAGCAGGCAAAGTCGTGACGGTCGTTATTGAATTACGGGCGCGATTCGATGAAAAAGCCAATATAGATCTCGCCGCTAAATTGCAGGAAGCCGCCGTCCATGTTGTCTATGGCGTAGTCGGCTATAAAACCCATGCCAAAATGTGTTTGGTGTTACGCCGGGAAGACAAGCAATTGCGTAATTACGTGCATCTGGGCACAGGAAATTATCATCCGAAAACAGCGCGGATTTACACCGATTACGGCTTGTTCTCGTGCGACAAGGAACTCGGTGAAGATGTCAGGCGGGTTTTTGCCCAACTGACCAGCCTGGGCAAAGTCACCAAATTGAATAAATTATTACAATCACCGTTTTCGTTGCATAAAGGACTGCTGGAAAAAATTGAGCGCGAAATCAATCACGCCCAAAATGGACGGCCTGCAAAAATCATCATGCAGGTCAATGCCGTTGTTGAAGAGCAATTGATAAAGGCACTTTACCGCGCGTCACAGGCAGGCGTAATCATCAAATTAATGGTCAGGGGGGTATGCTGTTTACGTCCAGGCGTTCCAGGCGTATCAGAAAACATTGAAGTCCGGGCGGTTATCGGCCGCTTTCTGGAGCATGCCCGTATTTATGCATTTGCCAATAACGGCGATCAGGAAGTCTACGCATCGAGCGCTGACTTGATGAATCGCAATATGTTCAAGCGCGTGGAAATCTGCTTTCCAATTGAGAACAAAAAATTGTCAGCTCGTATTTTGCATGACCTGGATTTGTATTTAAAAGATAATACCGAGGTCTGGCTGTTACAATCGGACGGCAGTTATCAGCGTGTTCCGCATACAGAAAATGAAGAAACAATTCAGGCCCAGACCTTGCTGATGAATGAATTGCAGGTTCAACAATGATTCCGGCAGATACGCGTTGCGTCCAATTAGGCGCAAAAATCCTGCGGCAACGCGCGATAGCAGTCGATGATGTCCAGGGTGCCGATATTCGCCAGGCCATTGACATCATGCAGCAAACCTTGGCCGGCACACAAGGCGTCGGCATTGCAGCACCGCAAATCAATGTATCAAAACGCATCATCATTGTCGCCTCCCGCCCTACAAGGCGTTACCCTTATGCACCGTTCATGGAACCGACCGTGATGATCAACCCGTCTTTCCAGGCTTTGTCGGACACTAAAGAAAAAGCTTGGGAAGGTTGCTTGAGTATCCCGTCGATACGCGCGCTGGTACCGCGTTATCAGGCGATAACAACGCAATATACCGACCGGCAAGGCGTACTGAAAACATTAAATCTGGAAGGTTTTGTCGCAAGGATATTTCAGCACGAATGCGATCATCTGGACGGCAAAGTGTATCTGGATCGTGTGGAAGATAATGGCGATATTATATCCGAAAGCGAATATTATAAGTTGATTGCGTAACCCTGCGGCAGGCTGGCGACATCCTCTCAGCCTGCCTATCCGCTAGCGGGTAAAGGACGTCATTTTTTGATAAAGATCTTTCAATTGCCCCGGTATATTTCCGGCTTTTGGCGTTGCCTCATCATCAGTTGACGCCTGAAGCGGATCAATCTGTTCGATAGGCTGATCGGGCGATGGCCGTTCATTTTCGCCTGTATCATGCGTTTGTTTCTTGAACAAACCAAGCCACTGGTCTTTGAGGCCTTGAGGAAATTGCGCGGCTTTTTCCGCTGCTTTGCCGATAGCTGTCGGTTTCGTATCAAATGCCTCTTCCCTCTCTTCAGCAACACGCTCCTGTCCCGATACCTGTCCTGCCTCCAATTCGGAAGAAACTGCCGCACTAGGTACCTGTTTTTCCGCTTCGAGAGTGTCTTCAAGCCGGGAAATATGGCGCTTCCTGGCCTCGAACCCTGCTGTCAACTCGTCAATAACGGCATCTTTTTCAGCCAATTGGGTAATATATTCCTGGCCGGCCTGTTGCGGCTCTGCTTGTTGATCATTATGCTGGGACTCCATCTCATCACCGGCTTCATCTTGTGTAGATGCCTGCTGGGCTAGGCCGAAATCGGTTTTCACTGCATTAACAAATCTTGCAAATAATGGATTGGATGGCTTGCTCTTCTCTGGTATCGACGCGACAATCGATTGTTCTTCTATAACCGGCTGTTCTTCATCTTGATTTTCTTGTAGTGTGATCAATTCAACATGAGCTTCTTCAGTCTTTATATCTGTTTCCAGCTGATGTATCTTGTGCGCTAAGATATTTAGATCATTAAAAACCTGCATACGCCCGAATGCCAAGCTGCCGAAATATCTGTTATAAGACTGGTATTTTGCCTGGAGTTTCGATAGCGCTACGCCGGCATGTTTCATCTGTTCGACAAAATCCTGCTCTGTTTTTGCAATATGGCCGGCCTGCTCGTTGACGGTATGTCTTAACGCCTCTAAAGCTGCTTCTTTTTCAGCAAGCATTGTTTGTCCATGCTGCAGAATCTGTTCCAGTTCTGCGCATCGCCGTTCTTCGGTATGCAGGCGGTTTGTTAAAGCAGTAATAACAGTGCCGTGCCTTTGCCATAGCGCACCTTCCGATGCCGCATCGGAAGCAACCTGCGCATCGGTTTCAAGACCGCATTCTTTTTCAAGCTTATCCAGCAATTCCAGCAGGTATTGATTACGCTGACCTTCAAGTATCGTAGCGCGCTCTGCGACGGCTTCAGCCGCCTGTTTATCGTTTTCTATCAGTTCAATACGGCTGGACTGGGTTGTTAACTGTTCTTCCTGTTGCTGTATTTTTTCATGTGCAGCATTAAGGTTATCGCTTAACTGCCTGCGGTCCTCTTCATGATTAACACATTCTTTTTTTAACTCTGTATCCAGATTGACAAGCCTGTTGCGATATCGCGCTCTTATCAAGAAACAAAGCAAAATACTGATAATAAAAAGACCTGCGCCTGCAAAAATAACAGAACTGAACAGGCCATTTTCAATAATAACTTTTTCAAACATAACTAAATAGGTTTGCATAAATCCCCCTCCTCTGAGTGATCGATCTTCGTCACCCTTTATTAAAATAAGAACATCGACGGAATACTAACTGATGTTACGCTCATGAGTCCAGTCACTTTGTGTTGTGTCGAAATGACTTAAGCGGCGATTTCGAAACCCTTATTTTTGGAAATGGTGCGTAGGACATTCATGATTTCTTAAACTGATGACAGGCCAACCGGCCGCTCTGGCAAACTCGGCCAGTGTTTCATCGGGGTCGACAGCAACAGGATTATCTACGCGTTTCAGCAAGGGCAAATCATTATGCGAGTCGCTGTAAAACCAGCTGCCCGTCATCGTTTCGCCTGAACTATTTAACCAGCTTTCCAGTAATTTCACCTTGCCGTCCTGAAAACAGGGAATATCGGTAAATGCCCCCGTGTATCTGCCGTCGACAAATTCAGGCGTTGTTGCCAGCAGATTCGTTATGCCGTACAGATGGACAATCGGCTCGGTCACGAAGCGGTTAGTGGCTGTAATAACCAGCAGGGTGTCGCCTTGCATCCGATGTTTGTCGATTAATTGCTGCGCGGGTTTAAGCAGCAGCGGCGTAATGATGTCCTGAATAAATTGCGCCCGCCATTGGTAGAGTTGCCGGACATCATTATCAGCCAAAGGTTGCAGCGAAAAGCGCAAAAACTCGACAATATCCAGCGTGCCTTGCTTGTATTGATCATAAAACTTTGCGTTTGCGGCTTCATACTGCGCCTTATCGACCACGCCCTGATCGACAAGGAACTGCCCCCACTGATAGTCGCTGTCATCGCCTATCAGTGTGTTATCCAAATCAAAAATCGCTAAACTCATACTCATCCTGCCGGAAGTAATTAAAAGGCTATGCACTATGGCATAAGCACTTTTTTTATGGAACAATGGAAGCATTACAAACAAACTTCCCTTATCACACTATATCACACGCGGATTTAAGAAAAGGGCAAGATAAAAACACAGGTTTTAACATGATAGACTCTAAAGGATACCGGCCCAATGTCGGGATCATCCTTTGCAATGACGAGGGTCGCGTGTTTTGGGCAAAACGGATGGGCGTGAACGCATGGCAGTTCCCGCAAGGAGGAATCAATCAGAATGAAGACCCTGAAGCAGCGATGTATCGAGAATTGTGGGAAGAAACCGGACTGCAAAAACAGCACGTACAGATACTTGGGCGGACACGTTACTGGTTAAGGTATCAATTACCGGAACGCTATATACGCAAGAACTCATTACCGCTATGTATCGGACAAAAACAGATCTGGTATATATTGCGCTTGATAACACCCGATACCAATGTCCGTTTTGATCATTGCGCCAAACCGGAGTTTGACAGCTGGCGCTGGGTGGATTACTGGGAGCCGCTTAACGATGTCGTGTATTTCAAACGCAAAGTCTACCAGAAAGCGATGAGTGAATTAGGCGTCATTCTGGCGATTAACGGCATACCCGTAAAAACAGATGGTTATTTAGCTAAAAAAAACAAAGGCAGGAAAGCTGAATCTTAAGCCTAATAGCCTGTCGTATCCGTTTGCAATCCCGTCAATTGCCCAGGTAACCGGATAATTTCCGTTGCCGTGCGTCCATCGGCATGCAGTTGTATTAAACGGTATCCCGGAGACGAGTTGTCGAGGCCGAATATCCGGCTTTCGGGTTTAAATTGAAAGCAGGTTGACGGCGTACCCAATACGCGAACCGCCCCCGTTGTTTTATCCATCTCCTGATGAATATGACCGTTAATGATGAGTTTTGCCTGCGGATATTTGCTGATCACCGCCAAAAACTCATCGCTGTTTTCTATCATCATCGTATCCATCCAGATACTGTCAGTCTTCAGGCAATGATGATGCACGGCGATTAATGCGTATTTATCAGAATAAGCGTTCAAACAGTCTTCGAGAAACGCTAATTCCCCTGCCGCCAAGCGCCCCCCATCCGAACCCGGTATCTGGCTGTTCAAACTGACGATTTGCCAATCATTCAAAACCAAGTGCTTGCGGCAGTTTATCAGCGCGGTATTGAAGACCTGCTGCATCAATGCGTCATCATCATGATTACCGGGCAAGCAAAGACATGGCACACCATACATTTTCAGTTTGTCCAGAATGTACCGGTAGCTTTCGATGGCCGGGTCCTGGGCAAGGTCTCCGGTAAGCAGGATTAAATCAAACGCCCTGCGTTCGGCAAAAGCCGACGCCAACACAGCGTCGAAATAATACGCGGTATTAATCCCCAGTAATGTCGCATCCTGACCGGCAAGAATATGTAAATCCGTTAATTGTAATATTGACAGGCAATCAGATAGGTTTGTCATCGTCGGGACTATTCCAGGTCTTTGCAAAGCACTTTAGAGTTTCTTTGCGGGTTATAAAGCACCTTTAGCGGCTCCGGAAGACTGTCAATATCCGACGACAAAAATCCCCGTTCGATAAACCAGTGCATGGTTTGCGTTGATAGAACAAACAATTTTTTCAGGTTGAGATGCCTGGCTTTACGATAAGCATAGTCTAAAAGACGGTTGGCGCGAGCCGAACGCTGGTATTCAGGATGCACGGCGAGGCATGCCAATGCGCCGAACTGGCGCTGCTGATTGGAATGCAGCGCAATACAGCCGATAATGAGCCCGTCACGCTCAATGACAATATAATCGGCGATTTCCGTTTCAATTTTTTCCCTGGAACGTTTCGCGAGGATACCTTGCTGCTCCAACGGCTTGATCAATTCCAGAATACCGCCTATATCGTTCAAGGTCGCAGGGCGTAATTCTTCAAACGGCATCGAGCTGATCAAGGTACCGATGCCGTCACGCGTAAACAACTCCAGCAACAACGCGCCATCCTGGGTTCGATTAATAAGGTGTGTACGCGCTATTCCCGATTGGCACGCTTGAATGGCTGCCTTAAGCGGCCGGCTGATCGTCTCTGATAGTTGGTGATGCTGCTCCAGAAAAACACCGACCTCGGCAGTGGTCATTTGCTGGATAGGTTCACCGCTGTCAGGATTGCAGCAGTTCTGTTCCGTCAATAAAATCAGCTTTTCCGCCTTTAACGCGATAGCGACGGCAGTGGCTATCTGTTCGGCGGACAGGTTAAAAATCTCCCCGCTGGGCGAATAACCTATAGGCGAAATCAATACCACATTGTCCTGATCGAGCTGCTGATGAATGGCGGCACTGTCAATACGGCGCACTTCGCCGGTATGGCAATAATCAACGCCATCAATAACGCCCAGCGGCTTGGCGGTGACAAAATTGCCGGAAGCAACTTTTATTTTAGCGCCCGCCATCGGCGAGTTCGCCAAGCCTAAAGACAGCAAGGCCTCAATTTCCACGCGCACCAGGCCTGCCGCTTCTTTGACACACTGCAAAGCCAGATCGTCGGTAATACGCAAATTATTATTAAAGCGCGGCTCAGCATTCAATTTATTAAGACGCAGGTCGATTTGCGGGCGTATGCCATGCACCAGCACCAGGCGTATCCCTAAGCTGTTGAGCAGTGCAAAGTCATGGACATGGTGATCGAAATCATCGGCCAGCACCGCCTCGCCACCGAAAGAAATCACAAAGGTTTTATTGCGGTGGGCGTGGATATAGGGGGATGACGCTCTGAACCAGTTGACGAATTCGTTTTGTAATATCATGGTGTTTGTTGTTCGTAGGGTACGGATCGCGTACCTTTTTAAGACTCAGACTGCAAGACGATTTTGAAAAAAGCACACGTTCCCTCTGGGGCACAAATGCCACCCTGATAGGTTTCATGGTCTAATGTCGAAATTACTTTCAAAAAAACAGTTAAATCCTTTTGCCTCAAGCCTTAACCGCAGTATAGCGTCGCCTGTCCACAGCAAGCCGTTCATGTCAATTGTCAAGGCAACGAACAACATATCTTTTGGATCGACGTCTTTAACCAGCAGCCAAGACTTTTGAAGCGCATCTACTGAAATGACGTTTTCATCATAAAAATCAATGTGCCGACAAGCTCGTAAAGAATTTCCATGTTCAAGATTGCGTCTTACCGCGCTTAACCAGCGTGTGTTTATACCGTCATTGCGTATAACGGTTTAGAGGGTTCTGGTACGGGGTCGCCCGATTTATCGCAAGCCGTAATCCATGCAGCCATCGCGTCGTGCAATTCTATAATCGCTTCTCCCTCCGTGCGCCCCCAGGCGTTACATCCCGGCAAATCAGGGGCCAAAGCAATATAACCTTCGTCTTCATCGCTCCAAAAAATCTCAATGGGGTATTTGTTCATGATTTTTCACCGTATTTGTTAAGCATTGCCGCTAATTGTCTGGCCTGATAGGGCAAAATAAAGCCGTTCCGGTTTTGGAAATTCAACTGCATGGGTTCACCATTACGCTTAAAAACGCTATGCGACCCTTTACCACCCTGATGGATGAAGCCTATTTCCAGGGCGATTTTACACGCATCGTCGAAACGAACCGCTTTCGGGTTATGCAGAACTGAAGCGATTAATTTCTCTTTTTTAGTCATTTTTAACCTTTGTTGCCATAAATTTGTGCAACCGTAAAGGTTGCGCACAGCGTACCCTACTTGGCTTGCGTAATACGGGATTTCGTGACTAACACTTCAATTAATTGTCGGCATCTAAAAACATTCAGGACGGAGTAACAAACCCCGTCCCGCTGAGGAAGACTACATTTCCCCTGTATCAGCATAGGTTTCTTCGTAAATATCTTTCAAAAGCTTACCTTGGTATGTCCAGTGCGGGCTTGGCTGAACGCTGTGCTCAATACCGAGTACTTGACGCGTAGCCGCTGTTAATGACACCTCTTCTTCGTTAAATCTAATCTTTTTGGCGGTGCTGACTGTAACAACAAAAGGTCCATGAACGGAATGCAACGCTGCACCAATCGGTATACCCATCTCTAAAAAGTTCATATTCGGTCGCTTAGATTTTAACTGCTCTGCGGCGATAACCGATTCTTGATCTAAGGTTGTAGGTTGCTGCTCAATTTCTTCTGTAGCATCTTCAGTGTGCAACAATTTTAAAATGGCAATAGCCTGCGCTGGTTCAATTTTGAAGAACTCACGTTTAGGGTTAATCCTCTGAGGAGAAAACGCTACATGTAATGCTTTTTCAACTTCCTCCGCGTTTTGAACCTTGCAGGCATAATTAAGCTCGAAAGGAACTGGAACGCCCGTCGTATAAAGCTGTGCAATTCTAGAATTTGCGTCATCTTGTGTTGTATAGCCAATCTTCACCAATCCAGGCATCGCTGAATTTGTAAGCACATAAACAATATTAAGCGACGACATAAGATGTTATTAATTACTCTGCTCAGTGCGTAGGATGCGCGGAGGTACGAAGCGCATCAGTTGCCACCGCCTTGATGAGCTTCATTACATCGCAGCCTTTATTCCCTGTACATCCTACAATCAATCCAGATTATCCGTAACCGCCCCAAAAGAAGCCGAACTCACCAACTTCGCATATTTCGCCAACACCCCGCGTGTATAACGCGGCGCAGGCTGTTGCCATTTTTCCAGACGCCGCGCTATTTCGTGTTCATTAACATTAAGCTTCAATTCATTATGCTCGGCATCAATCAAAATGGTATCGCCGTCTTCAACAATCGCCAGCGGCCCGCCGACGTAGGCTTCCGGCGTAATATGGCCTACCACGAAACCGTGCGTGCCGCCGGAAAAGCGGCCGTCGGTAATTAATGCGACTTCTTTGCCCAAGCCCTTGCCCATAATAGCCGACGTAGGCGACAGCATCTCGCGCATGCCGGGGCCGCCTTTGGGGCCTTCGTAGCGGATGACGATAACATCGCCCTTGACGATGTCGCCGTTTAAGATGCTTTGCAAGGCCTGCTCTTCAGCATCGAATACCTTGGCTGTGCCGATGAAACGCAAACCCTCTTTGCCGGTGATTTTGGCAACCGCGCCGCCGGGCGCCAAATTGCCGTACAAAATGACTAAATGGCTGTCTTTTTTGATCGGATTATCCAGCGCATGAATCATATCCTGCCCCTCTGGATAAGGTTTTACGTCGGCCAGATTTTCCGCCAGTGTTTTACCGGTAACCGTTAAACAGTCGCCGTGCAGCAAGCCCTGGTCCAGCAATAGCTTCATTAGCGGCTGGATGCCGCCGATTTCAATCAATTCCGCCATCTGGTAGCGTCCACTGGGCTTTAAATCCGCCAGCATCGGTACGCGCTTGCCGATACGCGTAAAATCATCCAGCGTAATGTCGACATTGGCTGCATTAGCCATTGCCAGAATATGCAGCACGGCGTTGGTAGAACCACCCAGCGCGATAACGACGGTAATGGCATTTTCAAACGCCGCTTTGGTCATGATGTCGCTGGGTTTGATGCCTTTTTTCAGCAATTCCAGCACCGCCGCGCCGGCGCGCTCGCAGTCCAGGCGCTTGTCATTGGAAATCGCAGCCTGCGCCGAGCTGTTCGGCAAGCTCATGCCCAGCGCTTCTATCGCCGAAGCCATCGTATTGGCCGTGTACATGCCGCCGCAGGAACCGGCGCCGGGGATAGCCTTCGCTTCAATTTCGGCGAGTTCGGCATCGTCAATTTTGTTATTGGCGCGCGCGCCTACCGCTTCAAAAACCGAAACCACATCCAGTTTTTTGTCTTTGTGACAACCCGGCATAATCGTGCCGCCATAGACGAATATCGCCGGACGGTTCAGGCGGGAAATGGCAATCATTCAACCCGGCATGTTTTTATCGCAGCCGCCGATCGCGACGATACCGTCAAAACCCTGGCAGCCGACCACGGTTTCTATCGAATCGGCGATCACTTCGCGGGATACCAGCGAATATTTCATGCCTTCCGTGCCCATCGAAATGCCGTCGGAAATCGTGATGGTATTA
>Ga0163199_1001708_pt1 | contig 13602 bp, 13 predicted proteins | sample PL_2010_150m_FD_113537 | JGI IMG/M metagenome (GOLD analysis project Ga0163199, IMG submission 113537) | Freshwater microbial communities from Powell Lake, British Columbia, Canada to study Microbial Dark Matter (Phase II) - PL_2010_150m | ecosystem: Environmental > Aquatic > Freshwater > Lake ... | reverse complement strand
GGTCGTGGCCGTGCCGGGGTCGATTCCCAGAACTCTTAAGTTCATAATTCCTATATTAGCTGAATTGATATCTTTATTCTCCGATAAATCATAGGCAAAAGCAAATACCAAGCAAAGTTTTCAGCATTGAAAAATCTCCCGTTTTGTGCTAGAATATAGATGTGAAAACATCAAAAGAGCTTCAAAATTTCATCAAAAAAAGGAAAGCCCTCGTTTGGTATGTGAAAGATGTGACAAAACTCAACGAGGAATCCATTGTTGAGCATATTTTGAATTATGGCGATTGGGATGATGTGCAGGAGTTGATCCGGATTTTGGGAATCAAGAAAGTGGCGAAGATATTTTGGGAAAAATCAAAACCTATGAAATGGGGAAGAACGAACTATCGCCCGGGCGTGGTGAATCTTTTCAATCATTATTTTGCAAAACATGCATAAAGAAATTTTGACTCGAGAACAGATAAAATTTTTGCCGCTCCTCAAAGAATTCAAGGAAAAGTTTTATATGGTAGGCGGGACGGCTATTGCGCTTTACATCGGTCATCGAAGATCGATTGATTTTGATCTTTTTTCGGAAAAAAACTTCCAGAATTTTCGGATAAGGAAAATATTTAGCCACTTCGTTAAAAAGGAAGAAACGCTAGTTGATCGTCCGGGAGAACTGACAATTCTTTTGCACGATGTAAAATTCACATTTTTTAATTTTCCGTACAAAATTCCCTGCTCCGAAAAATTCGAAAATATGATTCGCATGCCTGATTTACTCACCCTTGCGGCGATGAAAGCTTTCGCTTTGGGGCAAAGAAATAAGTGGAAAGATTATGTGGACTTGTATTTCATAATGAAAGACTTTTACACGCTTTCCGAAATTTCAGAAAAAGCGAAACAATTGTTTGGCACAAGTTTCAACGAAAGAATGTTCCGCGAACAGCTGGGATATTTTGTCGATGTCAACTATAACGAGAAAGTCGAATACATGAAAAATTTTAAAGTTAGCGATAAGACTATTGAAAAAGCGTTGGTAGAATTCAGTGTGAGTTGAAAATATAGCGATCAAAAAAAACAAAAAGCGGGGATTGCTGCCCAGCTTTTTTTATTTGGAAATCACAGTTTGTGATATCAAATTTTATAAGTTGTCATAAATTTCTTGGACGTCGTCGAGTTCGTCGAGTTTTCCTAAAAGTTTTTCATAATCAATCTTTGCTTCGACGCTGATTGAAATAGAAGAGAGGGGCATGAAAATCAAACCGGCGTTGTCAATTTGAATTCCTTTTTGCTCCAGATTTTCTTTCATTTCTTTGAGATCGCGCGGAGCAGTGATGACTTGCAGAATCTCACATTGGAAAATAGTGTCGATGGCTCCGGCATCAATGGCTTTAAACTCAATATCATTGGCGTCATGCCCGGAAGTGTTTATATATATCACGCCGACATGCTTAAAAAGGTGCTTCAGGCTTCCCGCCGGGACCATTTTCCCGCCGGATTTTTCGATGGTGCTTCTGACTTCGGTGATAGTCCGATTTTTATTATCCGTTGCGGTTTTCACAAGCATGGCAATGCTTTCCGGTCCCATCGCTTCATAAATCATTTCTTCAATCGCGGCCGCGTCTTTCAGTTCGCCCGTTCCGCGTTTGATCGCTCGATCAATATTATCTTTAGGCATGTTCACAGATCGCGCTTGATCGATCGCGAGGCGCAACTTGAAATTCATATCCGGATTTCCTCCACCGTCTTTCGCGGCCAGCGTGACGATTCTCGCCACCTTTGTAAAAACATTGGCGCGTTTGGCGTCTTGCGCCGCTTTTTTATGCTTGATCCCCGCGAAATGGGAGTGTCCGGACATAATTGCATTCATGGACTTATTTAGCTTAATATAATACTAGCTTGTTGAGAAGCATATTTCAAGGAGAAACAATGGACATAACAATTTTCGGAAAAGTCGTGCGGGGAAAAAGCAAAGGAAAGATTCTTGGATTTCCTACGGCTAATATTAATCTGGATGGAAATGACAAAATCGAAAGCGGTGTTTATGCGGGATCTGTTAAAGTAGGCGACAAAACCTATAAAGCCGGCATTTTTGTTAATAGCGATGGAGCATTGCTCGAGGCTCATATTATTGGATTTTCAGGGGATTTATACGGGAAAGAAATTGAAGTTGAAATCAGGGAGAAAATGAGAGATATTATTAAATTCAAAAGTGAGGAAGCGTTAAAAAGGCAAATTAAAAAAGATATAGAATTTATATGTTTACGGGAATAATCAAAAAAGTATCAACAGTCGAGAAAATATCCTGGAAAAAAGGCAGTCTTTTTGTTGAAGTAAAAATACCGAAAGGTTGGAAGAGCAAGTTGGGCGAGAGCATTTCCATAAACGGAGTCTGCTCGACGGTGAAAAAAACTGATCACGGCAATTTTGCCGTTGAATATATGCCGGAAACTATCGAGAAAACCATAGTCGGTGAGTATAAACAGGGCACAGTCATCAATTTGGAAAAAAGCTTGCGAATGAGCGATTTGCTAGATGGCCATTTGGTCCAGGGACATATTGATTGTGTCGGGAAAATCATTGAAATTAAAAAAGTGAAACAATCAGTGGTAATGAAAATCCAAGTGCCCAAAGTTTTCACAAAATTTTTGGCGCCAAAAGGATCAGTTTCTGTTGATGGGATCAGTTTGACAATAGTTGATTCAAAAGAAGATTGGTTCACAATTTCGCTCGTGAGCTATACTCTCGAAAATACGAATATAGGAGAAATTAAAGTCGGCGAGAAAGTAAATATTGAAACTGACGCAATCGCGAAATATATTTTTAACATTTTAAAATCTACAGGGTATGCTAAATGCTAAAAAAGGAAAATTAGGAAAAATAAACGGAGCCAAACTAAAAATTGGGATTGTGACTTCGCAGTTCAACAGCAATATTACCGAGTCAATGCTTGAAGGCGCGCTGGAAACTTTAGCGGAAAACAAAGTCAAAAAAGAAAATATTAACATTGTTTGGGTGCCGGGGTCATTTGAAATTCCGCTGGCCTGCCAAAGATTAGCGCAGACGAAAAAGTACGACGCGCTGGTGGCGATAGGGTGCGTGATCAAGGGCGAAACGGATCACTTCTATTATATTTGCAATGAAGCTTCCCAAGGAGTTATGGACGTGATGCTCAAATTTAATATCCCAGTTGGATTCGGGGTGCTGACCTGCAACAATCCCAAACAAGCCGAAGTCCGCTCCCGCGGCCACCACAACAAAGGCCGCGAAGCCGCCGAAGCGGCGCTAGCGATGGTGAAGAATTACTAGCTTGTTGTCAAAGAAAAGCTAAAGATTTAGGAAATTCATTTATCGGGCAATAGTTTGTATTTTGCAATTTGTAATCCAGCAGCCCGAATAGTTTTAAAAAGATAAATTCGTCCTCGGATGTGTAGCCAGTTTGAGGCGGGGCGTGATAAGAATCATTTTCATCCGCCGCACCAAGGATTTCACCGTCGAGCTGCTCGTCGGATCCTTCATCTCGCGTGTCTTCAAAATCACTTGCTTCTTTTGAGTCATCAGTTTCTTCCGGCGCGTCTGTCTGCGACGCTTCAGGGCTGATCCATTGCCACTGCCCGTCGATTTTTGCATAAGCCTCGCCTTCGGAGATTTTTTCTTTCGCATATCCCACTTCGTCGATAACTTTTTCGTCAGGCATGACAAGCTGGATTCTTCCGGCCTGGTTGTTGAGGGAAAATTTGCATATTTCGCGAGTAATCGTTTTTGTTTCATTCGGTCCAAGGCTGATTCCGCCGCTGATCGGGTGGTTATATATTTTGTCATCCGATCCAGACGCGATTTTCCAGCCCTGAAGTTCGATTTTTTTGCCTGAATTGTTCCTGATTTCTACAATTTCCCCATCAGAATCATTTCCGACAGGGTTGGGGACGATTTTTTCGATCTCAAGATCAGGCCGGGGATAGTTTTTCACCGCGAGGACAAAACTTTTCTCGACCGTTTGAAAATCATCGTCGACGGTTAGCGTCACGGTGTATTTTCCGGTGTCGAGATATTTGTGCGAGGTTTTTGCAAGATAACTTTTCTTTCCATCGCCAAAGTCCCAGGCATACCTTAACTTTTTTGTTTCTTTATCCTTGGTCTTGGCGGAAAAGTCAGTGTAGAGGTCTTTGTAGGCATGTTTAGGCTTTGTGATTTTCACTGACGGCTCGGAATCAAATTTATTTTCTTTTCCAGGGGTGAGATATTTGCTCCATTTCCAGTTTTCGCCATCGAAATTGAACGAAGCGTTCTTTTGGGATTTGTCGAAGGCCGCGCTTGAGACGACTTCGCCTTGCGGGTTATATAAATTCACCGATTCATTGGAGTTGTTGAGCGCGATTTTGGAATCAGGGTGATAAATTGCGAAATATTCTCCGGAGTTCAGAACAATATGCTCTTTAAACTGGTAGCCCTTGCTTTTGGAGCCGTCTTTAAGGCGCCAGCCAAACAAGTCAACCGGCCCGCTTTCGCTGCTGGCGATTTCGATGTATTCGTCGTCCGAACCGCCTTTGGGATTAGGCAGGATTTCATTGAGATATACTTTTTCATCGGAAGAAATATTTTCATTGTTGTTGGTTTCAGTTTCCGTTGAGTTTTTTTCGTCGGAAACAGGCGTCGTGATCATATTTTCTTCGCCCGGGGTGGGCGTGGATGTCCACGAAAAAGTTCCGTTGTACAGGGCGTAAGAATAATCTTTTTTCGCCGTTCCGGAGTATGAAACCTGACTGACATTTTCTCCGTCTGGGTTTTTCAGCGACAGTTCTTCACCGCCAGTATCATTGAGCGCAAAGCCGAAATCTTTTCGGTAGATAACTGTATACTTTCCAGACCATTCCGGATTTTTTGAGAAAACATAAGTGTTTCCGACTCTATCTTCCAATAGCCAACCCTTAAGATCAATGTTCTTGCTGTCGCCGTTGTACAATTCAATGAATTCATTGTCGCTCTCGTCGGTTGACGGAGCAGGGAACAATTCATTTATTTTTATGTCGGTCGGATAAGTAATTTTCGGGACAGCAGGAGGGGCTGTTGAGGATTTTTCGCCGGGCGTTCCTTTCTCAGTGAAACTTTCCTGCCAGTTCGAGCTTTCGTTTCCTCCGCTAAAGTCTATCTTTTCAAGTGTCTTGCCGTTATCACTGGCGCCCCAAGCCGAAGAATAACTTACAGTTGAAAACCATGTGCTTGCTCCATTATCGCTAAGCGCTATTGTAGATTCGCTGTTTGGGAGGGAAAAGGAAGCTTTCACAACCTTACCTGTAAAATCATTGTCCGGATAATCTTGTTGGAAAATATCAGGATTATTTGAGATAATTAAAAATTCATGCGACTTAACTGTTATGTCTCCAGAAAAAGTGTGCTTGTGGCTTGTAGAGGGCAGGTTATTTTGAAATTGATCAATAAAACGCCAACTTGTAGCAGAAGAGCCACTTTTTATTGTTATACTATCAGGGTTATTATTATAAACTTCAACCCATTCATGTCCCGTATCTGTTCCTTCTGGATCGTACATCACCTCCGTGATAATGAGATTACTGTCTGCCGCGCGGGCGAAATTCGCCCAGCAAAAAACTCCGATTGCGATCGAGGACGAAAGAACAAAAATAAAGATGATATTTTTCATGACATTTTTCATTAAAATTTAATTCCACGCACAGAATAACAAAAAGACCGTAATAATTCCGTATTACGGTCCCAAAATGATTTATATGAAGTAGTATTAATACATATTACTCGTTTTTTGCGCAACGGAAACCAACATCCACATCCTTGTAATCCTTTTGATAGCCGCATCTCGTAGCCGGACGTTGTTCGCTTATCCCGTCGTCATAGGCTCCGCCTTTCAATACTTTGAATCCTTTATTAAAATCTTCCTGGATGTATTTATCGTTTTCCGGATAAGCATTGAAATCGTCAGCTATCCATTCATAGACATTGCCTGCCATATTCAAGACCCCGTAAGGACTCACGCCCAACTCGGTACCTACGGGTGCCGTATATTTATAGTCATCACTTTCGTCAAAGCCGTAGCCGGTTCCTTTTCCATGGTTTTCTTTTGCAGGATCCCAAACATTTCCCCAAGGCCAAATTCTTCCGTCCGTTCCGCGCGCCGCCTTTTCCCATTCGGCTTCGGTAGGCAATCTTTTGCCAAACCATCGGCAATAGCCATCAGCATCGTTCCAGTCAACTTCGACGACGGGCTGGTTGGGTGCGTTGAGATTTTGATCACTCCAAAGCGCCGGAGCGACATGGTTTGTCGCACCGACGAATATTTTATAATCGCCATTAGACACTTCTTTCTTATCGATATAAAAATTTCCAAGCGTTATTTTTCGCTGGGGATAAGACGCGAGATAATCCTCTTTGCTCCATCCGCCGTCATTCTGTCGCCAAGATTCAATAGCCTGCTTCTCGGTGCTTCCCATGAGAAATTCCCCGGCCGAAATCAATATCATATCACCTTGAGGCTTCGGGCCGGAATTTGCCGCCGCTTCACTGGTCAAGTTCGGTTCTGTAGTTCCGCCGTCATTTTTGTTTTTGTCCTGGAGCACAACCGCGCTAAAAATAATGAGCAGAACTATTGAGGAAGGAATAACCAATTTTTCTTTGATGGATAATCTTTTTCTCCACAGTTGAGATTTCTTGTGTGCATCTTGGCCTATCTCTTCTACGAGTTGATATTTTCCAGGTTCTTGTGCTTTTGGAACAGTTGACTCCAAATCCGCGTTACTTTCATATTTTGAAATTGTGCCTTTTATTGAATAGATGTTATTTTTGTACGCGACTATACTATGGCCAATAATGGAATTTATTTTATACCGATATTGTCGGACATGATTTTCAGTGTAGTCTTTGGCTCCCGCAGGGTCGAAATAATCATTAATGTCAGTTAGGGTGGCATTATTTTTGCTGCATAAGAAAACAAGCAAACGATAAGCATTGCCTGTTAGCGCCAGCTCCTTATTGTTTTCGTCAAAGACTTTTTTACTTTCGGCGTCTAATTTGAAATACCGATGTTTGTATATCACTTATTTTTTTCCTCTGATAATTTCGCCCATTTCTTTTTCTTCGGCCACGCGTTCTTTTTCCTGAAGCTCGACGATCACATTCTTCACGTAATTGGGATTGGGAATTTGATAGAAAGTGAAACGTTCTTCCTTACCGGCTGTCTGGACATAGATATTCCCGTAATTGAGAAGAGTGGGGATGACTCCGATAATTTCCGAAGTAACATCCTGAACCTTGGTCAGTTTGAGCTCGGATATGTCCCGGTTGAAAAATCCTCTCTGCTCGATGTTTATGATCCGCTCATTTGTGACGATCCAGACGTCGAGATAAAAATCGAGCCAGAGAATGAAGAAAAAATTCCAGATAAAAAGAGTGGCCAGGCTTTCGCCAAAAAGGAGCAGATTGTGATATTCGCTCTCGGTAAAATTATTATTAAGGGCGGAGAAGGTGAAATAGACGAAAAGAAGAGCGATTATCGCCGCGATGATCAGCAGTAATCGCTTAAGAAAAATGAACCAATGCCTTCTCAAAAACAGGATTATATTTTCATTTTCAAGTTGGCCGGGAAAATGAAATTCTTCGTACATGATATTTTAGAATCTGAAATTAGACCCGATTTGATACCAATTGACCGAGTTGAAAAGAATAAAATTGGAAAGCAGAAGCAAAGATCCGCCGATTGCGTATATAAAAAACATGATCATAGCGGCATGGCGGTTGATTTTATAATAAAGCATATGAAAAATAATCGCCGCGCCCATGGCGATATAGATGATGATCAGCGAAGCGTAAAGAATTGTAACTATGCCTGACATATTGTTTTTGAGATGGCGTTAAAACAGCTTGTCCTGCTCCTTATTATACTCTATTCCCAAGTGTTTGTAAGCCAGCTCCGTGGCGACGCGTCCCCGGGGAGTGCGGGTGAGAAAGCCTATCTGGAGAAGATACGGCTCGTAAACATCTTCAATGGTTTCGATTTCCTCCGAAGTAGCGGCGGCGATTGTCTGAATGCCTACCGGTCCGCCGTTGAATTTTTCTATTATGGTTCTCAAAATATGGCGGTCAGCCGGTTCGAGTCCCAGCTTGTCCACTTCAAGATTTTGAAAAGCCCGCCGGGAAAGATCCTCGGTGATGAGATCGCAATTTTCCATTTGAGTGAAATCTCTTACGCGTTTCAGAAGACGATTGGCGACGCGGGGAGTCCGTCGGCTGCAAAGAGAAATCATTTTGGCTCCGGCGCTGTCAATGGGGATGGAAAGAATCCCGGAAGAGCGATGAATTATTTTTTCGATTTCTTCGTTTTCGTAAAAATCCAGGCGATGGATGCCACCAAAACGGTTGCGGAGCGGAGAAGAAATGGCTCCGAGGCGGGTGGTGGCGCCGATCAGGGTAAAACGAGGAAGATCCAACTGCAAAGTTTTAGCGGAAGGGCCTTTCCCGATGATAATATCAAGCTTGAAATCCTCCATAGCCGGATAAAGGACTTCTTCGATGAGCTTATTGAGGCGGTGAATTTCATCGATAAAAAAAATATCGCCGTCGTTAAGATTGGTGAGAATTGAGCCCAAATCACCCACTTTCTCAATGGCCGGTCCGGAAGTTACTCGGATATTGGCTCCCATTTCTTTGGCGATAATATGAGCGAGAGTTGTTTTTCCGAGTCCGGCCGGTCCGTAAAGGAGGACATGCTCAATCGGCTCTTTTCTTTTTTTGGCGGCGCCGATAAGAATGTCAAGATTGCGTTTAATCTTGTGTTGGCCGACATATTCGGAAAAACTTTGCGGCCGCAGGGTCGCATCAAGTTTCACATCCTCGGTTTTTTCGGGAGAAGAGGTGATCATTAGTATTTAGTATAAAGTATTTGGCCGCTATTGACAAAAAAATAGCCTTGTGCTAAGTTGTAAGGTCAAATGATTTAATATTTGCTTTAAGAATCCTCTAACTTGCAGGCAATAAGGGGAGCTCGTAACTTTCCTTCCAGGGGACTTTTTTGCCCAGACATGGACGAATCGGTTTCGGCTGACTCACTCCTCGGCACTGTTCCTACCCCGCGATTCCCTAGTTGCGGGATTTGCCTGCAGATTAGAGTTTTTTTATTCTTCCGTCACTCTTTCCACTTCTTCAAGCGTTGTTATGCCCTCGATTACTTTCAGGATTCCGTCTTGAGTCATAGTTATCATTCCTTGTTTTATGGCCAAATCTTCCACTTCTGAAGTGGTAGGTTGTTTGGTGATCAAATCTTCCATTTCTCTGGTTACTTCCAGGATTTCACTGACCGTGGTGCGGCCCCGATAACCTATGCTGTTGCATTTCGGACAGCCTCGAGCCTCAAAAATATAGTCTATCTTTTTGGGAATTTCAACACTGGCGCTGGGGGATATCGAATTCAAGACTTTTTCAACTCTTTTTTTCATTTCCGAATCAAGTTTAATTTTCTTTTTGCACTCCGGACAAAGAAGACGCACCAGTCTTTGAGCCATAAAAGCGTTGACGGAGGAAGCAATATCAGTGGCATTCACATTCATATTAACGAGCCGCTGAACCGAACCGGCGGCGTTATTGGTATGGAGAGTGGTAAGGACAAGATGTCCCGTAAGAGCGGCTTGAACGGCGATTTGAGCCGTTTCTTCGTCACGGATTTCGCCGATCATCATAATATCCGGGTTTTGGCGAAGCAGCGCCCGCAAGGCTTTTGGAAAAGTATAGTCTTTTTTGTCGTCCACTTGCGTCTGCAAAACTCCATTCAGCCGATATTCAATCGGATCTTCGACCGTGATTATTTTCACTCCCGGCTTGTTAAGGATGGAAAGAATCGAATAGAGAGTGGTCGTTTTTCCCGATCCGGTCGGACCGGTATTCAAAATAATGCCATTGGGCTTCTTGGCTTGAACCAGGAGTTTATTTCGGTTTTGTTCTCGGATTCCCAACTTTTCAAGATCAATGGCCTGCGCCCCCTGATTGAGAAGCCGCATAACCACTGTTTCGCCATAACCTCCCAAAATAATGGAAACCCTGACGTCAATTTCCCGGTCCTTGAGATTTGCAAGAACGCCTTCTTCCAGCTTGATTGAAAAGCGGCTGTCTTTGACGCCGCTTTCGACGTCGGCCGATTTGAAGCCTGACAGTATTTTGATATTTCCCAAAAATTGAGGATATTCGTTCATGGGAATTTGAGCGATATCTTGCAATATTCCGTCAATACGATATCGAATATTGACAATACTCTCTTCTGGCTCGATGTGGATGTCCCCGGCCTTGAGAAGAAGGGCGGCGCCAATGACAAGATTGAGTATTTTTTCCGGCGATGACTCGGAAACTAATTTTTGCAGAGTTGTGGAATTATTTTCCATCCCTTTTATCTGCTCCCCGGTCTCTTCAGTGATGTTGACGGAGCGCAGAAGAAGCTGGCTGATAATTTTTTCATAAAGGTCTTCCAGGAATTTTCCTTCGCCGGTGACTCTCTGGACTTCTTCAATGGACGTGATTCCCTCAAACGCTTTTAGGATGCCATCCTGGAGCATAGTCACCATTCCGGCTTCAAGCGCCAGCGAAAGAATTTCCGTTTCCGGAGCCATCTCTGTTATTTTTTGGGAAATTTCTTCATTGATGGTAAAAATTTCAAAAATACCGACTCTTCCTTTGTACCCCAATCCGTGGCATTTCGGACAGCCCTTGGCCCGATAGAATTTGGTTATTTCTTTCGGAATGGCAAGCTTGGCTTTCGGTGAAATAACCGCCAAGATTTTTTTTATGCTTTCGATGGTCACATTGGCGGGGACATACTGTTCCTTGCAATGAGGACAGAGCCGGCGAACCAATCTTTGAGCGATAAGAGCGTTGACGGCGGCGGGAACCAGAGAGGGCTTGATTCCCATATCGATGAGACGGGGAATTGTTTCAACGGCGCTATTCGTGTGAAGAGTGGAAAGAACCAAATGGCCGGTAAGTGAAGAGTGGACGGCGATGCTGGCCGTCTCATCGTCTCGAATTTCCCCGATCAAGATCACGTCCGGATCCTGGCGGACGATGGAACGCAAGGCATTGGCGAAAGTATAGCCGCGGGACTTGGAAACCTGGGTCTGGGAAATGCCTTTAATCTTGTATTCAACCGGATCCTCAACGGTAATGATCTTTACTTCCGACGTGTTGAGCTGGTTAATGATGGCGTAAAGCGTCGTTGTTTTTCCCGATCCGGTCGGACCGGTGTTCAGTATCATCCCGTTCGGCTTTTTCATTTCTTCGCGCAGCTTGTCATAGGCCAGTCCCTTGAGGCCCAAGTCATCAAACCGAAGAGCGACTGTTTGCTGGTTGAGAAGCCGCATCACGATATTTTCGCCAAAGTTTCCGGGAAGAATCGAAACGCGGATGTCAACGTCATTACTGTCGATGGTGATGGAAAAATGTCCGTCTTGAGCAATGTCGCGGATATTGATTTTCATTCCGGAAAGGACTTTCACCCGCGACAAAATATAGTGATAAACCTGGTTGGGCAGAACGGTGATATTTTGCAAAATTCCGTCCAGGCGATAACGGAGGCGGATGCCGTTCTGTTGGGGCTCAAAGTGGATATCGCTGGCCTCCATCTTGACCGCGCCGGCCAGGACAATGTTGATCACTTCGGTAGTCGGAATTTCATTGATTCTTTTTTTGAGATCAATGACGTCTTTCAGGTTTTTTTCAAATTCCTCGAGATCTTTTCCGGAAAGAGTGAGCTGCATATCCTCCAAATTATCAACCAGGGCGATATGCTTGTATTTTTCAATGGTTTTATTGAGTCCGGACTTGGAGCAGACGAAAAGTTTGATCTTGAAGCCCTCTTCCTGCTGAAGTTTTTCCAAAAATCCTTGAAGGCCGGTGTTTTGAATATTGGCAATAGCCAGGCTCGCGTTGTTTCCTGATCTTTGAATGCAGACTATTTCATATTTTTCGGCGTCATCTTTTTTGATCGTTCCCAGCGTCTCCGGATCAACCGGAAAAATATTGAGATCAATGTAGGGCAACCGCAAAACGGAGGCGACAGTCGCCGCTTGCTGCTCTTCCGAAACATGTTTCATCTTGGCGAGCACCTGCCGAACTTCTTCTTCATGCGCCCCGTGAATTTCGTTGGTGTTTTTGTTTTCGTTTGGCATAGCTGTATTTTATTTCATCCATCTCAAAAACACAAACTAGATATTCTTTCAATAAACTGGTAAAATCAAGAAAAAGAATGGAAAAAAAGATCCTAAAATTTCCCGAAGGTTTTCTCTGGGGCGTGGCGACGTCGGCCTATCAGGTTGAAGGTGGAAACACAAACGATTGGTCGGAGTGGGAGAAGAAAAATGCTAAGCGATTGTCAGGAAAAGCGGAAAAGAAATGGCAGCCATGGCAGAAAAAAAAGTTTCCGGAAATGTTCGAAGCCGAAAACTATATTTGTGACCAGGCCTGCGATCACTACAACCGCTATGAGGAAGATTTTGATATTGCAAAATCTTTGAATTTGAACGCGTTTCGCATTTCCATCGAATGGTCGCGGATTGAACCCGAAGAAGGGAAATTCAACGAGAAAGAAATTGAGCATTATCGGAAAGTCATCGAAGCCATCCGCGCGCGGGGTATGGAACCGTTTGTGTGCTTGTGGCATTGGACGAATCCGTTGTGGCTAGCCAGAATTGGCGGACCGGCGAATAAAGAATTTTCCTTTTATTTCGGACGCTATACTAAGTATGTCGCTGAAAATTTCAAAGATCTGGCAACTTTTTGGTTGCCACTTAATGAACCCACCTCGGTAATAGCAGCTTCATATGTGGCAGGCGTCTGGCCTCCTCAAAAGAAAAATCCTTTCTTAGCGCTAAAAATCTATAAAAATCTGGCAAGAGCTCATCTCGAAGCGTATGCCGAAATCAAAAAAGTAAATCCTCTATCAAAAGTCAGTTTTGCAAATATCTTGATAGCCATTGAGCCGCATAATAAGAAATCTCTATTAGATAAACTGATTGTTAAAATAGCCAAATACTTTTCTAATGAGAAATTTATTAATCTAGTGCGGGGGAAGTATGATTTTCTAACAGTTCAGTATTATTTTCATAAAAGATTTAAATTTCCAGGGATTGAAAAAAACGAAAACAAAGAAATTACTGATTTGAATTGGGAAATATATCCGGAGGGAATTTATCATATTCTGAAGGACCTCAAAAAATATAATCTTCCAATTTACGTTACTGAAAATGGTCTGGCTGATGCAAGAGACGAGAAACGCGAAAAATTTATCAAAAATCATCTTCATTGGATCCATAAAGCCATTCAGGAGGGTATGGATGTCCGTGGCTATTTCTATTGGTCGCTTCTGGATAACTTCGAATGGGATAAGGGTTTTTGGCCTCGGTTTGGACTGGTGGAGATTAATTATAAGACTATGGAGCGGAAAATTCGCCCAAGCGCATATGAATACGCTAAAATATGTAAAGAAAATAAAATCACCCTGTGAAATCCCGCTTTGCGGGAATTTCTCCGGGCGAAATTATTTCACAGGGTAAATGAATTGGATAATTCTTGCCATTTCCGGATACGCGCTTTTGGCGGTTGAGTCGGTTATCAG
>Ga0163199_1001707_pt1 | contig 13609 bp, 12 predicted proteins | sample PL_2010_150m_FD_113537 | JGI IMG/M metagenome (GOLD analysis project Ga0163199, IMG submission 113537) | Freshwater microbial communities from Powell Lake, British Columbia, Canada to study Microbial Dark Matter (Phase II) - PL_2010_150m | ecosystem: Environmental > Aquatic > Freshwater > Lake ... | reverse complement strand
TTCCCCGACCGCGGCGACTGGGCTACGCACGTAGGCAACTACAGGGGCAACTGGTCGCCATACATCCCGCGCAACCTCATTTTGTGCTACACACAGCCCGGCGACCTCGTGCTCGACCAGCCCGATTACCCTTCGGGAGCGGGAATCCACGTATGCCTGCGGGGCATACGTGTCTGCGCCCCACTTGCTCCTGAGATCAGCGAAGAGGTGAAGCGTTATTATTGGTCTATTCCCCGATGTGGGAAGTTGGAATACCCAGCAAACATTATTTAATCATTGAATACGTATTTATGAAGGAAAATAAAAGCGGTGGTATTCATTTCCTTAGACTCCCTCCTCCCCTGCCTAAAACCCCGCCTGCTCTACTTAATCAAACACATCTAGGCCCCCCAACTGATCCTCGCAGGCACACCGTCTGGTTTTTTTCTTATATTTTAACTTATCTTCTTCACAAGCGGTATCTCGTCGCAGTCAGGGAACTTGGGGCACTTGATGCACATGCTCCATATCTTGTGAGGCAATGTGCTTTTTTTCACCCTGACAAAATCATGCTTCTCAAAGAACTCCGGGATATATGTCAGAGTAATGAGCTTGTTCAATCCAAGAGTCCTTGCTTCTTCCTCACATGCTTTCAGGATCTGGGAACCAATTCCTTTCCTTACCAGTTCAGGCTCGACCGCAAGTGAAAGTATCTCTCCATAGTCTTCCCATGTAATATGGAGCGCACCGCAGCCCACCATTTTATCATCCTGGATAATAACAAAAAAATCCCGCAGGTTCTCGTACAGTTCGCTCAGTGACCTGGGAAGCATCGCGCGCTTATCAGCGTAACTATTTATGAGCTTCCACATCTTTTCGACGTCTTTGATCGTTGCTTTTCTCAACAAATGTTCTCCTCATTTATTTTCGTTTTTTCAATTTTTCTGCAAGGGATTCCACCTGTTCTACTGCTGTGCCTATATATTTTTCCGGGTCCATTATCCCTGTGATCTCATCTTCGCTCAAATATTTTGATACGGTTTCATTGCAAAGCAGCGCATCCTTCATTTGTCCCTTTGTCTCGCGCGCTGTCATGGCAGACTGCCGCACGATCTCATGTGCCTCCTGCCTTCCAACGCCTTTTTTGGTGAGTTCTATCATGACAGCCTCTCCCATGTTCAAACCGTTGAGCAAATCCAGGTTTTTCCTGATATTATCAGGGTAGAATCGCAAGTTCTGGATAATGGTTGTTGTAAGCCTTATCACATGGTCTGTCAGTACGCAGGATTCAGGGAACACTATCCGCTCACATGATGAATTGGTAAGGTCGCGTTCATCCCACAGGGTATTGTTGAGGAGCTCTGGTTCAACCATCGCCCTCACGATCCTTGCAAGTCCGCACACCTGCTCTGATTTTATTGGGTTGCGCTTGTGCGGCATCGTGGATGAGCCAACCTGTTTCTTGCCAAAGCTCTCTTCCACCTCAGCTATCTCGCTTCTTGCCAGGCTTCTTATCTCCACACATATCTTATCAAGTGTGGTGACCGTGTTCGCCATCCACATCACGAACTCGGCATGCCTGTCCCTCTGGATTATCTGGTTCGAAACATCGGCAGGTTCGATACCAAGTTCTTCCATAGTCATCTTCTGTATCTCGATGCCCTTTTTCCCGAAGGCTGCCTGTGTGCCAACCGCGCCGCTCATCTTTCCGGCGGTGGCGCGCGGCGTGAGCTGGTCAAGGCGCTCCATGTGCCTGTCCATCTCAGATGCCCATATCGCAAAGCGCAGGCCATATGTTGTGGGAACTCCGATCTGCCCGTGGGTGCGCCCTGCGCATACAGTGTTCTTATGAAAAAGAGCCGTATCAATAAGTATCGAGCGCAATTTTGCAGTCTCTTTTCTAAAGATCATTATTGCGTCTTTTATTTGAAGCGCTGTTGCAGTATCCAGGATATCGTTCGAAGTGGCGCCAAAATGCACCCACTTCCCCGCATCTTTTGATTGTTCAGCAAGAGCAAGGACAACCGCCATCACGTCGTGGTGTATCTCGTCCTCTATCTCCTTCACCCGTTCAAGTTTCACTTTTGCCGCGCCGCGGGTTATTTTCTCATCAACTCCTTTCGGGATGTAACCTGCCTCGACTTCAGCTTTTGCAAGAGCAGCTTCAACCTCAAGCATTTTAACAAGGCGCGTTTCTTCACTCCAGACAGATTTCATTTCAGGATGTCCATAGCGGTATTCGATAGGATGGATTGCCATGAGGATACTTATTGGTGGTCTGGTTTAAAGAAACTATCGATATTTGGGTGAAATCATAGACGTCCAATAGCAATATTTAAACCTTAAAAAACTCTGTGGTTAATAATCTATTATCTGATGTTATGCGGGATACTATAATTAAGCGAGGTAACGGATGCAGAAAAAGGAATATATCCAGAAGATGTTCGCAGGGATTTCACAAAGATATGATTTTCTAAATTCTCTTCTGAGCCTGAGGCGGGACAAATACTGGCGCAGGTTCGCAGCAGAAAAACTGCCATCAGGGCGCATCCTTGACGTCTGTTCAGGGACTGGGGACGTTGCGATAGAGGTTTCAAAACGCAGCGATGTAATCGCCTCTGATTTTTGTGTGGAAATGTTGAAGCTGTGCGTTCTTAAGACAATAAAAAGAAACATAAAAAATATTTATTGCATCCAGAACGATGCAGAGAACCTGTCTTTCAAAGATAATAGTTTTGACGGCGCCATTGTGGCTTTTGGTATCAGGAATGTGGCAGACATCAAAAAAGCACTGTTTGAGATGCATCGGGTTGTCAGGAAAGGGGGCAGAGTCGTTGTGCTTGAATTCTCTCAGCCGCAAAACCGCCTTTTCAGGTCGATGTATTATATCTATTTTCAAAAACTGCTGCCTGTTGTTGGCAGTTTAGTTTCAAAAAAAACTGGGCCGTACAGTTATTTGCCATCATCTGTAATGGCATTCCCTAAACGCGAGGAATTCGTTGGTCTTATGAATTGTTCTGGAATGAAGAATATTCAGTATTATGACCTGACCTTCGGCATCGTCACTGTTTATGTGGGAAGCAAACTGTAGAATTAGCAAGCCAATCACTAAACTATTAAGTAGATTCAGATAAATAAAGACTTTAGATGAACAAAGAGGATGTATGTGTCTTAATTCCCACGCTCAATGAGGGTAAAACGATAGGTGAGATAGTTACTGAATTCAGGTCAATGGGTTTCTCCAACATTCTCGTCATTGACGGGCACAGTAAGGATGATACAGTAAAGAATGCCGAAAAGGCAGGCGCAAAGGTCGTACTGCAAAGCGGTAAAGGAAAGGGGCAGGCTGTAAACCAGGCGTTCCAGATAATTAATAACAAATATGTTGTCATGATAGACGGGGACGGAACGTATCTTCCTGAAGAGGTATATAAACTACTTGAACCTGTCACATCTGGGCTGGCAGACCACGTTATCGGGGGAAGGACAGCTAATTTCCAGAAAGGAGCATTCACTAGATTGAACCTTTTCGGAAACTATTTTTTAAATAAGATATTCGGGTTCGCATACGGCGTCTGGCTTGAAGACATACTTTCTGGCTACAGGGCGTTCAGTTATGATGCGATAAAACAGGTAGAACTTAACAGGACGGGTTTTGAGGTTGAAACAGAGATAACAGTGGAATGCGTTAAAAAGAATTTTAAGATCGTTGAAGTACCCATAACATATCTTTCAAGGGTGAGCGGAGCAGAGACAAAGTTAAAACCGATCAGGGACGGTTTCAGGATAGCTTCGACCATATTCCTGCTTGCCCGAATGCATAACCCTCTTTTTTATTTCGGCATGATAGGGGGTTTTCTTACAATTAGCGGTATAGGTATTGGCATTTATGTGGTGGATGAGTGGTTCAAAAGCATAGACCATATCCCCCTGACAATACTTGCCACCCTGCTCATAGTCACAGGGATCCAGGTGTTCATTTTGATGGTCGTGAGTGACCTGATGGTTTCTATGCACAGGGAAAACATGCATACAATGAGCAAGATCCTGAAAGAAAAGGAGAAAAAATGAAGATTGCAATACTTGGCGGAACTGGCAGCATTGGACAAGGTTTTGCGATGCGATGGGCTGGAAAACACGATATTATTGTATGCTCGAGAGAGGCTGATAAGGCGGTAAAAGCCGCAGATGAATATAAGGAAAGACTTTCTAATAAAGGATTGTCATGCAGCAGTATCGGGGGATGTGCGAACGAGATGGGCATCAAGGATGTGGATGTAGTTGTGCTTTCCGTGCCTTATAACGGCATGACAACACTTTTGAAAAGTCTTCTCCCCCATTTCAATGATCAGATAATCATTTCACTTGTTGTTCCTATGAAAAAGAACAAATTTTTCGAGTATTCACCTCCAAAGCAGGGCTGCGCAGCACTTGAGATACAGGATGTTCTCCCAAAGGCAGTAAAAGTGGTCTCTGCATACCATAACATATCTGCAAAGAAACTGGCGAACCCGGGTATTGCGCTTGATTATGATGTCGTGGTCTGCGGGGATGATGAGGTCGCAAAACGAAAAGTGATGGAATTGACAAGGGAGATCAAGAGCCTGCGCCCTCTGGATGGGGGTGGACTTGAGTCTTCATATATGATAGAGTCCCTGACGCCTTTCCTTATTAATCTCGCCATAAGGAACAACCTCTCTGACCTCGGTGTAAAGTTCTCATGAGAGCGATGCCAAAAACTGATCTTATTGAATTTTACAATAAACTTCTAAACCAGTTCGGTCATAAAAAGTGGTGGCCAGCAGATACCCCTTTTGAAGTGATCGTTGGTGCAATTCTCACCCAACAGACAAAGTGGGAAAATGTCGAGAAAGCGATAAGGAACCTGAAAGAGAACGGGCTTATGGCAGAAGAGCCTATCGCCAGAGCTGAAATTGAAAAACTTGAGGGGTTTGTGAGATGCACAGGTTTCTACAGGCAGAAAGCAAAGAGGCTGAAGGATATTTCAACATTTTTCTATGAAAATCCCGGTATCTTTGATAAACCGGTCGATGAACTGCGCGAGATCCTTCTTTCACAAAATGGCGTGGGGGAAGAGACTGCAGATAGCATCGTGTTGTATGCGGCAGATAAACCAAAGTTCGTGATAGATGCATATACGAAGAGGATATGTGCGTGCATGGGTGTCGAAGGCGATTATGGGAAGCTGCAGTCGCTTTTCGAGAGTTCTATACCCAGGGATGTTCCTCTTTATAAGGAATTCCATGCGCTTATCGTGGAGTATGGAAAACAGTTCTGCGGAAAAAAACGATGCGGAGAGTGTGTGCTAGTTGATGAGGATAATTTATAGATTACTTAAACAGAAGTGTACCTGAAAATGTCAAAATGTAACAATATACTCATCCGCAACATTCCCCTTTTCGGGTGCATAGCCTTTGGCATAATCGACCGGGGGACGAACGTACTGCAGGTGCGCCCGATAAGTGAGTGCCCACTGTCGTGCGTGTTTTGTTCTACGGACGCAGGTTCCCGCACAAAGCAGAGGATATCAGAGTATATGGTTGACCTGCCGCAATTGCTTGCTGCATTCGAATGGGCTGCCTCGTACAAGGAGTCGGATGATATAGAGGCGCATATCGATACTGTGGGGGAGCCTTCGATGTACCCGCAACTTGTTGAACTGGTAGGGGGACTTTCGAAGAACAGTCATGTCAAGACTGTCTCGATGCAGACGAACGGGACGCTGCTCTCAGAAAAACTTATCGACAAACTGGAATCTGCGGGGCTTTCCCGGATCAATATGTCCATCGAATCGCTTGAACCCGAACTTGCAAAGAGGATTGCGGGTACAGATTCTTACAACCTTGGGCGTGTGCTTGAGAACGCTGAATATATCGCCAGGAACACAGGTATCGACCTTCTCATCGCGCCTGTATGGCTGCCCGGAATAAACGATGAAGAGATACCAAAACTGATCGAGTTCGCTCTTCGCATCGGCGCAGGGAAAAGGTTTCCTGCGCTTGGGATACAGAAATTCCTGCCGCACAAGAACGGAAGGAGACAGGGAATAAAGCCGATGGGCTGGGATGAGTTTTATTCGCGGTTACATGAATGGGAAGATGTATACAGCACAAAGCTTGTGCTAAGACCTGAAGATTTCAGCAGTTTTGAATGTAAAGCCATTCCCCGCGTGTTTAAACGATATGAGAAAGTGAAAGTAAAGGTTGTTGGACCTGGCTGGATGAAAGGGGAAAAGCTGGCAGTTGCGCGGGACAGGGTCGTCACCATCGTTGATGCTGATATGGTTCGTTCCGGAACTGAAGTGAATGTCAGGATGGAAAGGGTGGTAGATGGGATTTACTTAGCGAAAACTATATATCATAGGTAAACGGTAGCTTATAGTCGGCTCGCTCCCCGGTTTGAATTACCTCTCAGGTTGGGCCTGTGTAAATAATTTAAAAAGGGTAGTCGAGCCGAAACTTAACAGAGAATGATTTATTAGCACAGAATAGTAATTTAAGTTAAAAACAGAGAGACCAAAATATGATCAAGACAAACGAAGACGTATTAAGATCAATAGAGGAAAACCAGGTACGATTCTTAAGACTGCAATTTGTTGACATCGCAGGGATGGTCAAGAACGTTGGCATCCCTGTATCGCAGGCTGAGAAAGCCCTGAAATCCGGCATTGCTTTTGACGGCTCCTCCATTGAAGGATTTGTCAGGATAGAAGAATCTGACATGACACTCAAACCGGACATAAATACATACCAGATACTACCCTGGGACGTTTGCGGTGGCAAAGTTGCCAGATTAATATGCGATGTCTACAGACCAGACGGAAAGCCATTCGAAGGCGACCCACGTTATGTCCTGAAAAGAGCGATCGCGGAAGCAGCAAAGCAAGGGTTTGTAATGAACACCGGTCCTGAGCTTGAATTCTTTTTCTTCAAGAGGACAGAAAAAGGAGAGGCGACAACCACCCCACACGATCTTGGAGGATATTTCGATTTCCCACCCATTGACCAGGCTGAAGACATACGCCAGAAAATAGTCAATGACCTTGAAACAATGGGCTTCAATATTGAAGCTTCCCATCACGAAGTTTCGATCGGGCAGCATGAGATAGACTTCAAATATGATAATGCATTAAAGACTGCTGATAATGTTATCACATTTAAGTTCGTCACAAAAACAATTGCGCAAAAGAACGGCTTGCACGCATCTTTCATGCCAAAACCCATCTTTGGCATAAACGGCTCTGGCATGCACACGAACATCTCGCTCTTTAAGAAAGGAGAGAATGCTTTTTATGATGAATCAAAGGACATGCAAGTAAGCGATACACTGCGATATTTCGTAGGCGGCTTAAAGAAACACGTAAAATCATTCACAGCTGTAACAAATCCTATCGTGAACAGCTATAAGAGAATAGTTCCAGGATACGAAGCTCCGGTATACATTGCATGGTCTGGCGCTAATCGCTCATCCATGATACGCATTCCTGCCGCAAGAGGTAGCAGCACAAGAGTTGAGTTAAGAAGCCCTGACCCGGCATGCAATCCATACCTGTCATTTGCCGTTATTCTTATGGCAGGTATTGACGGTGTAAAGAACAAGATCGATCCTGGAGAGCCAACCACGCTTAATCTCTTCCACCTGAATGATGAAGAAAGAAAAGTGCATGGAATAGAATCACTTCCTGGAAGCCTGAAAGACGCGCTGGATAATCTTGAAACAGATAGCATCATAAGGAATGCACTTGGTGAACATGTGTATGAAGATTTCATGAGGCTTGGCAGAGCTGAATGGGATGCATACAGGATAAGAGTGCATGACTGGGAAATTAATCGCTACCTGAACATAATCTAATAAAGGTGAAATGACAACAACGACTATCGACTCGATGGTGCAGAGAAAACTCATAGAGATACTCAGGATACTCCATGAGAACCACGAGCCGATAGGCGCGCGGCTCATTGCAGACAGGATGAACGAACGCGGATACCCAATAGGAGAAAGGGGTGTCCGCTACCACCTGCGGATACTGGATGAGCGCGGTCTGACCAGCAGGCAGGGTTATGATGGGCGCGTTATTACTGAGCGCGGGATAAATGAACTCAATAATGCGCTCGTTGGCGACAGGCTGGGTTTTATTATCAATAAGATAGAGAAACTCATATACGAAACGACGTTTGACCTGAAAACCGGGCAGGGGAGGGTAATAACAAACACCTCGATCATAGATAAGGATGATTTTGACAGGACAATTGAGATACTTAGTGATGTAGTTAACAACAGTTTTTCCATCAGCCCGTACATCAAAATAATTGATGAGGGAACTGTAACTTCAGATATCAAGATACAGCCAGGCAAAGTCGCCATCGCAACGATGTGCAGCATAACAATTGACGGGATACTGATGAAAAGTGGAATTCCGGTAAATACAAGATATGGTGGGATACTGGAAGTAAAAGGCAGAAAGCCAGTGGGCTTTGAGGAACTCATCGTTTATTCAGGGACTACCATAGATCCCATGAAGATATTCATATCGCGCAAGATGACGCGGGTGCTTGATGCAGTGAACACTGGAAATGGTTTGCTACTTTCCAACATGAGGGAGATACCAGAGTCGTCGTTAGTTGAAGCTGAAAAGGTGCTTGAGTCCATCATGGATCTAGGAATTGGGGGCATAGCAGAGATAGGAAAACCGGGGAAGCCTGTACTTAATGCGTCTGTGGACGCTGGCAGGGTTGGTGTTGTAGCGTATGCTGGAGTAAACGGAATGGCTGCTGTTGAAGAGATGGGTATTAATGTGGACACTCATCCGATATCGACAGTTTTGGATTTCAGGGAATTGAAGAGGCTGGAATAAGTTTAAATAAGCCCGTATAAGAGCTTACTTCCCACAAGCAGAAGCACGAGCGCGAACAATATTTCTATTGACCTTGGAGAGGTTCTTTTGAAAATCAGTCTTGAACCTGCCTGTGCTCCTGCAAAAGAAGCAAGACCTGCAAATATCAGGATATTCATATCAATATTCTGTCCTCCCTGGCTCATATGGCTCAGGAAGCCTGAAAGAGAGATGAACGTGACGATAAAAGCAGATGTCCCTACAGCTTTTTTTGTCTCAAGACCGAATATGAATAGTAGTGGCATGATGAAGGTGCCGCCTCCAATGCCTACCAGGGACGAAACAGCACTTATTAGAAAGCCAGCAACAGCTCCTGCGAGTATTCTTTTGTCAGGGCTGATGATGGACGTGCTCTTGATCTCAAAGAACAGTATCCTTATGCCTGCAAATAAGATTGTGATGGATAGTAAAAGGATCAATAGCTGCATGTCAATTATACGGGCAAGCCATGAGCCAACATAAGCTCCGGGTAATGACGTGAGAATGATCGGCAGGGCAATCCTGGTGTCAATCAATCGCTGTTTTTGATATGTTATGGCTGATGATGCTGTTGTTATCATGTTCAATAGCAGAGCCATTGGGATCGCAGCAAGAAGAGGTAAACCGCTCCAGTAGAAAAGCGGGGTGTATATTATGGCTCCCCCAAGACCGAGCAGGGAGAAAAGAACTGCTATAAAGAATGCGATGAAGATTATGAGTAGTAATTCCATCGTATCTCTTTTATTTGCGGCAAGTATTTCATTTTCTTCTAACTACCCCCATCTTCATTTTCACATCCTCAACATTCCAGTCCTTGACAAGGTCTCCTTCTACTTCGATGCCAGAACCAAGGGCCATAGACTTTGCGCGCACTTCACCGGAAATGAAATCTTTTGATCCTGATACAAGTTCCAGTACCCTTTCATCCCTTATCTCCACGACCGCGTTTATCTCCTCTTCCACAGCCAGATCAAGCTCCTTTCGCATATCCTGAAGCCTGCGTATGACCTCGCGCGCGTAGCCTTCGCATTCTATCTCGCGTGTGAGTTCGGTGTCCACATAGACATCGCCGCCGGAAAATCCTGCCTGGGCGATTGATTGCGGTATTGAGTCCCTGAAAGTAACCATGTCCGCTGTAAGCGTCCATTCGTTCAGTTCAAAAGTGCCATTTTCAGCAATAGCTCTCCGGATGGCTTTTCCATCAGCGTTCTTTAATTCAGCAAGTACCCTTCCAGCCTCTTTTTTAAAGGCAGGACCAAGTGTGGCATGAACTGGAAGAACTTCGACTCCGAGTTGCTCCCACGTCTCCCCGGGCGCAAGAAGGACTATCTCCTTTGCATTGGTCTGTTCCTTTAATACTTCTTCAAGGCTACTGACCGCTGCGGCGACATCTTCTTTCTTTGGCGCCACCACTATCTTTTTAACAGGCCATCTGAGTTTTCTCTTTAATTTCTGCCTTGCGTTGGATGAGGCTTCAACTATCTCCCTGATGATGTTCATCTGCTTTTCAAGTTCTGTATCGATGAATTCCTCTCTTGGAACTGCTCGGTCGCACATATGAACGCTTTCAGGCGCATCAGGGTCCACGTTTCTAACAAGGTTCTGGTACATCTCCTCAGATATGTGTGGAGCAAAAGGCGCTATGAGCTTTGTCAGGGTGACCAATACCTCATATAGGGTATAATATGCAGCCAGCTTGTCCGGGTCGTTTGATTCGCGCCACGTCCGTGGTCGGATGAGCTGTATATACCATCTCGATAGGTCTTCGAGTATGAACTCGGATATGGGTCGAGTGGCTTTGTGGAGGTTGTATTCCAGCATGGCAGCATCTACCTGTTTGATGAGCGATTGAATGCGCGACAGTAGCCATCTGTCCTCAAGCCGTAGTGCCGTGGGTGTCTCTTTTATCTCGGACGGGTTGAAATTATCAAGCACCATATACGGAAGCGGGAACCGGTAAACGTTCCAGAGGATATTCAGCATCCTGTGCACGTTGCCTACTTCATCCCAGCTGAATTTCAGGTCATCCCATGGCGCGTTCTGCGAAAGCACATACAGGCGGAGTGATTCAGCGCCAACCTTAGCTATCACTTCCTCGGGAGACACAACGTTACCCAGGCTCTTTGACATCTTCTTTCCTTCAGTATCAAGCGTGAAACCATGCATCAGCACGCTCTTGTACGGCGCCCTCCCGAACGCTATCATGCTTGCGCCAAGCTGTGAGTAGAACCAGCCGCGCGTCTGGTCGTGACCTTCGGTGATAAAATCCGCAGGCCACCAGTCCTTTAAGGCTTTTTCATCATGCGGGAAATTCAGCGTCGCCCATGATGCAACAGCTGAGTCAAACCACACGTCAAACACGTCAGGAACGCGGCTCATCTGCCCACCGCATTTGCATTTTATGTGGATATTATCTACATTGGGTCTGTGCAGGTCTGGAAGTTTTGATACACCAGAGCGCTTCTCCAGTTCGTGCCGTGTTCCCATAACTTCTGTCTCGCCGCAGGACTCGCATACCCACACCGGGATCGGAATACCCCAGTACCTCTGGCGCGATATGCACCAGTCCCGCGAGCCTTTGACCCAGTCGGCAAACCGTGCTGATCCAGCCCATTCGGGATACCATTTGACTTTTTCTATCTCGGCGAGCATCTTTTCCTTGATATCAGTAACGCGCAGGAACCACTGCTCTGTGGCAAGATATATTATGGGTGTCTTGCACCTCCAGCAGTGACCATACCGGTGTGATATCTTGCCGCTTGCAAGGAGTAGTCCGTTCCTGGTAAGGTCATCGAGAACAACTTTGTTGGCATCCCTGACGTGCATGCCTCTGTAATCTCCCGCTTCTTCGGTATACCTGCCGTCGGGACCGACCGGGCAGAAGATGGGGAGTTTGTTCTTCATTCCGAGATCAAAGTCGTCTATACCGTGACCGGGTGCTATGTGCACGCATCCTGTGTTTTCTGCTGTGACAAAATCCGCCAGATAAACATGATGAGAAAACTCCCTTTGAGCAGGCACTTTATCGCCCAGTGGTGCATCGTATTCGATACGCAGATCCTCACCGAGCACAGTCTCAATAACCTCGTGATCTTTGTACCTGCCCTGTTTTAGCACATTCTTCATGAGCTGCTCTGCCATTATCAATATCTCTTCCTTCCCGTCCTTTTTTACCCTGACTTTTACATACTCGAACGATGGATGAACAGCAACAGCGATATTGGCGGGGATGGTCCAGGGCGTTGTTGTCCATATCACGATGAAAGTATTTACCTCACCCTTTACAGGGAATTTGATATACACGGAAGGATCAATCTCGTCTGCGTATTCCACTTCAGAATCAGCTATGGCGGTCTCACAGCGCGGGCACCAGTTCACCACACGCAAACCCTTTTCAAGGAGCTTTTTTTCGTGCGCCTGTTTCAGAGTCCACCATGCTGCTTCTATGTACTCATCCCGAAGCGTCATGTACGGCTCTTTCCAGTTGAGCCAGACGCCCAGGCTCCTGAACTGGACAGTCATCTCATCCCTGTGAGAAAGCGCGAATTCCTTGCATTTAGCCACGAAGTTTCCTACTCCGTATGTTTCTATATCCTTTTTCGATTTGAATCCCAGTACTCCTTCCACTTTTACCTCGATGGGGAGACCGTGCATATCCCATCCTGCGCGTTCAAGTATGTGATACCCGCTCATGGAGCGGTAGCGCAGTACGGAATCCTTGATTATTTTATTCCAGGCAGTACCAAGATGTATCCTTCCTGTTGTGTATGGTGGACCGTCCACAAAAAAGAACTTTTTTCCATTCTTCCTGAGTTCTCTGACACGAGAATAAGCATCTATTTCATCCCAGAATTTTTGGATATTCTGTTCAACTAATTTTGCATCATACTGCGAAGCCTCTTTTAACATATAGATAATCTCCAGAGAATCGAGGGTAGTAATGCGATAAAGCAATTAAAACTTATGGTTTGTCAAGAAAATGCAAATTTTAGACAGGAGTTGAGTGAATAAAAGAAAATTACCTGTTCCAATATCGAAATGCGTTTATACTTTCCTATGCGTCAAGGATATTGTGAGATTTTAAGAAATCTGCTACGAGTTGTTTGTTACGGTCTGATGTCTTGACCTTATTGAACTTAGCTATTGATTGAGAGAACTTCAGATCAAATCCATGAATATCATCGGTATTTTCCATATACGCCATTAATGTCTCCACTCATATACTGGCGCTTAGGATTATAACTATTTAGAGGATAGCCCGGACAGGACTATCTCACATAGGTTTAATAGTCCAAACGTCTTTTTTAGTATTATGACGGGTCACGATGTCAATGATATTCACGGGTTCAAGATTGGATTCCAGCAAGCTATGCAGCGATTAGAGGCAGCGCCGATAAGCGATCACAACAAAGAACTCATAAAAAGGTTTGTATCCCTCTGCATAAAAGAGAACATCACACAATGCACTTATACAAATTATTTGAATATTCTACTTCGGACCGCTAAAAGGCTCAATAAAAATCTTGACACATTAACTGAAAGCGATTTGGATTTGTTGCTTCTTTCCCTAGAAGGTGATGGGTACAAGCCAGGATATATCTACAACTATAAAAAATCAATAAAAAAGCTATATGATTGGCTAACGGATGGCGAGGTACCAAAGTTTATACGTGATTTGAAGCTCGGTGCAATTGATAACCAGGTTGAACCAAAGGATTTACTGACTGATTCAGAAGC
>Ga0163199_1001706_pt1 | contig 13612 bp, 10 predicted proteins | sample PL_2010_150m_FD_113537 | JGI IMG/M metagenome (GOLD analysis project Ga0163199, IMG submission 113537) | Freshwater microbial communities from Powell Lake, British Columbia, Canada to study Microbial Dark Matter (Phase II) - PL_2010_150m | ecosystem: Environmental > Aquatic > Freshwater > Lake ... | reverse complement strand
GCCTGGATGCCTCCTCCGGAGAGGGTGGCATCAGGTGTTTCGAAACCCCCTACATCGTCTGTTTGCCAGCAATGGAGACTGATGCTGAGTTGATCCATCTTCTCCAAAACCAGATCGGTATCTACGCCAAACGAGCCATAGATCTCTTTGGCGGTGGCGTAGGATTTTAGAATCATTTCCTTGTTCATTACACAATATTTTTAAAAGTAAAAAGTATCCATTTCTCCTCTCGATCCTTCGGCTACGCTCGGGGACCGGTCTCATATTACCATTTTCTCATCTTCCCCTTCGACAAGCTCAGGGACCGGTTCTCCGATTCGTCGTGTACCCTTCGACCCTTCGACAGGCTCAGGGAGCAAAAGTTAAAATTTTGTACAAAATTATTAGTTGTTGTCTGTTCCAACTTCTAAATAGAATTACCAATTCCGACAATGAATACTGAAAGCAAAATCGTGGCGATTCCTATCACGAAAGTGCGGAATGTGGCTGGCGAAACCCCTTTCCACTCTTTGTTGTAAAGGCCCCACATATTGGCTGTCAGGATGATGGTAGACATGTGAAGGATCCAGGAACTGGCGCCGTTGCCAAGTTTGCTTTCGCCCATTCCGTAGAAAAAGAATTGCATGAACCAGGTTGTTCCGGCCAATGCCGCGAAGAAATAATTGTTCAACAATGGTTTTTTCAGGTCGGTAAAATTGCCGTATGTTTTGTTTTTAAGGTTCAAAATGGTGGTCCAGATCAGGTTGGTGGTGAGTCCTCCCCAAAGAATAACTACAAAAGTCACATTGTTTTGAAACAAAGGATTGAATCCTGCCTTGACAGCCTCTGCTGCCATTGGTTTTCCTGCTTCGATGCCAAAATTAAAGAAGGAGCTGAGGATTCCGGATATTGTTGCAATGATCAAACCTTTGACCAGGCTAAACTCCTGAACGCTGGCCTTTGTCTCTTCCGGTGAAAGCTCTTTTTCCTTCTTCCAGCCTGCGCTCCCTGAGATAGCGATACCTGTCAGACAAACTACAACGCCCAGCAATACCAGTTGGCCTCCAGGATGGGTGATCATGTCGACAAATGATACTTTCCCAATAGTTGGATGGAGAGAGTAGTAAATGGAGGGCACCAATGCCCCGAAGGCAGAACAGAAGCCCAAAATCACGGAGTTACCGAGCGACATGCCGAGGTATCTGACACCCAGACCGTAGGTTAGTCCCCCGATCCCCCAAAGAAGTCCCATCATATAGGTGATTCCGAGGATGCTGCCGGATGCTGAACCGATGATGGCTGCGAATCCGGGTACGGTAAGATAAGCAGCCAACGGAGGAACGATCAGCCAGGAGAAGAGCCCTCCAATGATCCAATAACTTTCCCATGCCCAGCCTTTTACCTTCTTGAAAGGCATGTAAAAACTTCCGGAAGCGAAGCCCCCGATCGAGTGAAAAATAACCCCTAAAAGTACATTCATTGAGAAAATTTATTCGTTAGTATCGTAGATAAATAATTACAAATTAAAGATTACAGATTACAAATTGGGGAACGCAGGGGATTTGTAAATTTTTTTGCTAAAAATAGATTAAAAATTAAGAAGTATTAAGTTGAAACTTCACTTTTTGCTATTTCAGGGTAGCAAATTTATTAGATGGATCCTTCATATTAGGACATTTCCCATATTGTATATACCTTTGCAGCCAAATTGAGTCATTCACTCCGTGTGCTTGAACACCACGTAAAAAACAAGTAAAATGAAAAGATCCGTCTCCGTTCTGTTTATGCTTGCAGGCATCCTGTTTGCAATTTGTTTGTTGATATCCAACATCTTAGCCACAAAAATTATCTTAATTGGTTCCTGGGCCGCACCTGCCGGTGTCCTGATTTTTCCCATAGCCTACATTATCAATGATGTGATTGTTGAGGTATGGGGATACAGAAAGGCCCGGCTGATTATCTGGTCCGGTTTTGCAGTTAACATCCTGGCTGTTCTGTTTTTCTCCTTAGCCATCGTTGTACCGGCGGCTCCTTTCTGGCACAACCAGGAGGCTTTTATCACTATTTTGGGAAGTACGCCACGCATTGTAGTTGCCAGTCTCATGGCCTATCTTGTCGGTTCCTTTTTAAACGCCATCGTGATGAGCAGGGTGAAAGTATTGATGAAGGGGAAGAATTTTTCGGTACGGGCCATACTTTCCACCTTGGTTGGCGAAACAGCCGACTCGATGATTTTTATCCTGATCGCATTTGCCGGGAATCTCCCATTTAAAGCTTTGATCGGCATGATCTTTACACAGGCCCTCATTAAAACCATTTACGAAATTGTGATTTTGCCTTTGACAATTGTCGTTGTGAAATGGGTTAAAAAAGTGGAGGGATCTGATGCTTACGATCATGCTATTTCTTATAATCCTTTTTTAATTCAACAAGTCTGATGGATAGGTCGAAGGCGCTGGTCGTTTATTCGGGTGGACAGGATTCTACCACTTGTCTTTTCTGGGCAAAGAAACACTTTGACCAGGTTTTTGCGATTGCTTTCAATTATGGACAAAGACATGTTGTTGAATTAACCGCTGCCAGTAAAATTGCAAATGCAGCAGGTGTCCCGCTGCAAATTTTTCAACTGGACCTCCTAAGCAGCGTATCTCACAATGCATTGACAGACAAAGACATAAATGTAGAATCTGACCAGCCTGATCACCGGCCTCCCAACACCTTGGTGGAAGGAAGAAATATGCTTTTTCTCACATATTCGGCTATTTTTGCCAAATCAAACAACATTCATGACCTCATAACAGGTGTGGGGCAGTCGGATTACAGTGGATATCCGGATTGCCGCAACGATTTTATATTATCATTGAATCAGACGCTTAATCTCTCGATGGATTATGAATACCGCATTCACACGCCTCTGATGTGGCTCAACAAATCTGAAATCTGGCGGATGGCCGATGAACTGGATGTTTTTGATCTGGTAAGAAATCAAACGATTACCTGCTATTACGGCATCCCAGGGGAAGGGTGCGGTACCTGCCCATCGTGTAAACTTAGAAACAGAGGATTAGTAAAATATTTAAATTCTGAAGCAAATGGATAAATTGAATAGTTTGGGCAAGTCAACTCCTTATGCGTTTAACTATCACCCGGAAGTGCTCGAAACATTTGACAATAAGCATCCCGGCAATGATTACAGAGTAAAATTCAACTGTCCGGAGTTCACTACCCTCTGTCCGATAACCGGTCAGCCTGATTTTGCCACGCTCTACATTAGTTACATCCCGGATCTCAAAATGGTGGAGAGCAAGAGTTTAAAACTCTATCTATTCAGTTTCCGGAATCATGGCGATTTCCACGAAGATTGCGTCAACATTATCATGAAGGATCTAATCAAGCTGATGGATCCCCGGTACATTGAAGTTTGGGGAAAATTTACCCCAAGGGGAGGCATCAGCATTGACCCATACTGCAATTACGGCAAACCAGGTACCAAGTTTGTTCAGATGGCAGAATACAGGCTGATGAACCACGATTTGTATCCTGAGAAAGTGGATAACAGATGATTAAAAATTACTGATTACAGATTATTGATTACAGATTACAGATTATTGGACTCCGGTAATTGCAAATTTGCATGATCATTTCCCCTTCGACCCTTCGACAAGCACATTATTGAAGCACCGTTTTCTTTGATTTCTTCTACTATCACAACCCTTCGACAAGCTCAGGGCACCGCAGTTATGGGACTGGGGGTTCTTTTTGTAAAATTTTACAGCAATTTCAACTCTTCATTAGGTTTAGGAAATCTGGAAGTCAATTTTTGATTAATTCTGCGATCGAGACCCCTCGACAAGCTCAGGGACCGGAAGTTGTATCGCAATTTTAATGTATGGGGAGATTGTGTGCCCTTCGACAGGCTCTGGGAGCAATTTAGTGTGATTTCGAATAATGAAATTGGGTGTAGTTTTTTGAAAGTGTGACCAACAGCTCTTTCTGTTGATGAATTAAAGCTTCCTTCTTTTTTCGGCTCCAGCCTTGAATCTGTTTTTCGCGATGAAAAGCATCCTCTATCCTGGGGAATTCTTCGTAAAAGATTAATCTAACAGGCAAATGTTTACTTGTAAAATTGGCCCCAACTCCATTCTGATGTTCAATTATTCTGGCACCCAGATCAGTAGTACTCCCAACGTAATAACTCCCATTAGAACAAAGCAGAATATACATGTAAGCAATCATCTTATTATAATTAATAACGATTTATGTGATTCATATTCTCTCTCAAACCACCTCCCTGAGCCTGTCGAAGGGGATATAATTAACAACAAGACACTTAGGTCCCTGAGCTTGTCGAAGGGCAATTAGAGTTGCGTCCAATTTCACTTTTACATCCGGTCCCTGAACTGAGCTGCCCTGAGCTTGTCGAAGGGTCGAAGGGCATCGGGAGTTCAACGAATCGTTTTATCCACAAGTTACACCAATTTTCTCAATTTCAGAAATTTTCAATCTTAAAATAAAACAGAAAAGTCACCCTCGCGGATGCCTTTTCAATATTACTGGGGAAGTACTTTCTTACTTTTTAATTACTTTTTTATACCCGTAGACTGCTGTAGCGCCCAATTCCTCTTCGATGCGGAGCAACTGGTTGTACTTGGCCATCCTGTCGGAGCGGCTGAGTGAACCGGTTTTGATCTGACCGGCGTTGGTGGCAACAGCGATGTCGGCAATGGTGGCATCTTCAGTCTCACCTGAACGGTGAGAGGTAACGCTGGTGTAACCTGCACGGTGGGCCATTTCGATGGCATCCAGGGTTTCGGTCAGGGTTCCGATCTGGTTTACTTTGATTAGAATAGAGTTAGCTGCACCCAGTTCGATACCTTTTTTCAGGTACTCAACATTGGTTACAAAAACGTCGTCACCCACCAATTGGCAGGAATCGCCTAATTTCTTGTTCATCATGACCCATCCGTCCCAGTCGTTTTCAGAACATCCGTCTTCGATAGAGTCGATCGGGAAGTTGGCAACCAGCGAAGCCAGATAAGCTACCTGCTCAACGTTGTTGCGTTTAGCTCCGTTGGGACCTTCAAATTTAGCATAGTTGTAAATACCATCTTTGTAGAATTCAGAAGCGGCGCAATCGAGGCCAATGGAAATTTCTCCGCCATCTTCAGCGCGGCCAGGTTTGTACCCGGCATTTTTAATTGCCAGGATGATGCTGTTCAATGCATCTTCTGTTCCATCCAGTTTTGGGGCAAAACCACCTTCGTCACCCACCGCGGTGCTGAGGTTACGGTCTTTCAATACTTTTTTAAGGCTGTGGAAAACCTCCGCGCCCATGCGCAATGCTTCGCGGAAAGATGAGGCGCCGATCGGACGGATCATAAATTCCTGGAAAGCGATGGGAGCATCGGAGTGAGAACCACCGTTGATGATGTTCATCATCGGTACCGGCAATGTTCTTGCGTTAACACCACCAATGTAACGGTAAAGCGGCATTTCAAGATATGCAGCTGCGGCTTTGGCAACAGCCAGTGAGACACCAAGAATAGCATTGGCACCCAATTTGGATTTGGTTTTTGTTCCGTCAAGGGCAATCAGTGCATGGTCGAGGGCTACCTGGTTCAGGGCGCTCATTCCAACAACATGTTCTGCAATCACTGTGTTGACATTTTCGACTGCTTTCAAAACGCCTTTGCCAAGATATCTTTTCTTGTCTCCGTCGCGAAGCTCAATTGCCTCATTTTCTCCGGTTGATGCTCCGGATGGTACTGCTGCACGGCCGACAAAACCGCTCTCAAGGGTTACTTCTACTTCTACGGTTGGGTTACCGCGTGAATCAAGAATTTCTCTTCCGACAACTTTACTTATTAACATTTTGTGTGATATTTAAGTGATACAATCTGTTCGCTACCTGAATGATAACTAATTTTTTGATAAAAACCGCACGAAGTTAATGAAACTGTCAGAAATGTATATCAGACTCCTAGGTTGCAGGTAAATTGTTAATGTAAAAATCATGTTGGCCAATTAAAAAGTGAGACCCCTATCACCGTTTCTGGAGGAAGGGGTCTCTTGTTACCTGCTTTACTATTATCTCTTTAATTGTACTTCATCTTTCGCTGAATCTTCTTGATGGCCTGTTCGATGGACTTCTCCGGTTCAATTACGTTGTAGACTCCCCAGAATTCGGGATCCGCAAAACCCGATACCTCATCCATCATGATAACATAGGGCTTCAGCCGGTCGGTTGGTTTGGCGTTCTTTACCGGACTCTTCGTCCAGTCGGTAACAGCCATCTCGATGGTGCTTGCGTAGTGGGTGTTGAAAAGCCTTTTCTTCCATTCAATTTTGAAGATGATCTCTGCCCGGGAGTATCCAAAGAACCATTTTCCTCCCTTTTCACGGTAGTTTACCTGGTAGGTTGCCTCAGTTGGATAGACTTTTGCACCCATTGGTTTCTTTCTGATAAACAGGTCAGATGCAGCAAACTTATCTTCAACGTTAAGGCTAAAAGTGGCACTGATGATGGCAAGGCTTTCAGTATCAACATACAACTTGCCATAGTACAACGGTTCCTTAGTATTTATATTTTGTTTAAAATCAATCACATACATCAACCTGTCACCGATTTTGGATATGTTTTCAATGGTAAAATCATAGTTTTTCATCATCTCTTCGGTGAACACCATTTCAGGATTTTTCATAATGTCAAGCAGAACCGAGGTATAGGGGCCTCCCTGCAACTTGAAGGTGATGGTGTCCAATCTGGTGTAATCAGTGCTCTTTCTTCCTTTGGAAAGCTCAATCTGATCTGACCTGCCGGACAAGCAAGGTTGCTTGTAAAGGTCCAGAACAGCTTCGGAAAGGGAGACGTAAGTCTTGTTCTTTTTAATTGTTTCGCGGTAAAAAACAATCATTTTGTTCTGATCCTGGCTGTAATTCTGGGCTCTTTGGTTCATGATGGCGCTCATAAGCATATCGGGATCCTTGGGATGAACGCTGATGGTGCTAAGGGTTACCGTAAGCAATTCGAGTTCGATGCGGTTTCTTTCCGGTTTTAGAACCGTTAGACTTAGGATTTTGTCTTTGTGTCCCAGGTAGGAGACAACCACATTTCCGGTAGCCTGGTTGAGAGGCACTTTGAAAGAAAATTCACCTTCACTGTTGGCAACCGTTGAGAGGTTGGTCCCTTCTAAGGTCAATGTCGCAAAACCAAGGGCTTTACGCGATTCCATATCAATCACCGATCCTTTGAATTGCTTGTATCTTAGTGTGTCGGCCGTATTGTCCATATTCGCTTCTGCCTTCAAGCCACTGCACCAAATAACAATCAACATGATCAAGAGCCATTGAAGGTGATTGCTAAAACGGGAATTAATTTGTGTTTCCATTTTGATAAGAATTAAAATTAACGAATGACTATCAATAAATTTTCAGAATATTCACAGTTCCCACTGTCACAATGTTCCAGAGGGATTTTTGATTTACCTGATCCTGGATCATCACTCTTTTGCCCTCTATTCCCAAGACAGTTCAACTTAAATTTACCCCTAATTTAATTTAATAATAAAATAACTTTTCGTTAGGGAATTTCGTCGTATTAATTGTTATGTTCAAGTTGTAATTCATTTCATGGATGAAAAGATTGGCTATCACATTAATTTTCTTCTGTTTTGCCTTATTTCTTTGCGGGCAAACGACCATCATCAAGCCAAAAATCGGACTGGTTTTATCGGGTGGGGGAGCCAAAGGATTTGCGCATGTTGGAGTGCTAAAAGTATTGGAAGAAGCCAAAATTCCAATAGATTACATCGCCGGAACAAGTATCGGAAGTATCGTTGGAGGTCTTTATGCCTGCGGATATGATGCTGCTACACTCGAAAAAATTGTCAAGAGACAGGATTGGGGCAGTTTGCTTAGCAACGAATACAAACCAGAGTTTGTTACCCCTTTTGACAAAGCGGATGAGTCGCGGTACAATGTCAGCTTTCCATTTGAGCAGACGAAGCTGAACCTCTCCAATGGTGTCTTCAACGGACAGAATGCCATGGAATTATTTACCTACCTCACGCTTGGGTTTCATGATGTGTATGACTTTTCCAAACTCCCCATCCCTTTTCTTTGCATTGCGACCGATTTGACCAACGGTGAAGAGGTGGTCCTTGACAAAGGATATCTTCCGAAAGCCATGCGGGCCAGTATGTCTATTCCGGCAGCATTTTCTTCGGTCGAAATCAATGGCCGGATGCTGGTGGATGGCGGAATTGTCAACAATTATCCAGTCGACAGGGCCCTACAGATGGGAGCAAACATCATCATTGGCGTCGACATTATGGACAGCTTAATGACCCCCGAAGATCTGAAAGGTATCCCAGAGGTGATATCCCAGATGATGAACTTTATGGGCAGGCAGAAAAGCAATAAAAATGCGAAGGCTGTCGACGTTTACATCCGTCCCTACATTCATGACTATTCGGCAGCAAGTTTTGACGCAGAATCAGCCGAAATCCTTATTAAGCGCGGAGAGGATGCGGCCCGCAGGGTGTTACCTCAGTTAACGCGATTGAGGGATTCGCTTCAGTTAGTAGCGAAGCCACAAACCATCCACCACCTTATAAACAAAGATACAACGCTGGTTATCAGTCAGATTGAAGTAACAGGAACTGATCGTGCCAAAATAGCCTTCTATCTTGGTCAGACAGGTATCAAACGTGATCAGCACGTGACGCTTGAACATTTGAGAAATGGTATTTCGCGGCTTTACTCTACAGGAAATTATGAATATGTGAATTACCAGCTCGTAGGGAATAAAAAGAAAACCCTCAAGGTGGAGGTTAAGGAGCGCAAAAATAACTTGGTCAATGCCGGACTTCACTACGACTCCGATTTGAGATCGGCTATGCTAATTAACATCACCATCAGAAACCAAAATTTCTTTGGATCGAGGCTATCGATGGATGCAAAACTTTCACAATATCCCATGTTCTCGGGGCAATATTCGATAGATCGCGGATGGAAACCCGGATTCTTTTCCAAATTGATGTATGTTGCGGATCGCTATTACCGTTATGGATCAGGGGAAAAAACCGCTGTAATAGAGCTGTCGCTACTCAATTTACAGTTGGCAACCCACTCTTTTATAACCGACGCCACGCGATTTACCGTGGGGACTTCGATGGACAGTTACCGCCTGGGAACTGCCATCGGAGACACATCCGGATACAACATCCGGAACAAGGTCTATTTCAACCTCTTCGCCAAAATAGAACACGACCGCCTAAACAAGATTTACTTTCCGACCAAAGGGACAAATGTAAGTGGTGGCGCTAAGTTTTTACTCAACAACAGAAACAATCCCATCCTAATTGGCGATTTCTCATTTAAAAGGGCTCGTTCTATCTCCGATCGGATTACCCTGCTCTATTCCCTCAACAGCAGGCTCATCTTTGGTCAGGATGAATCCTATTTCCATAGGTCATTTTTAGGGGGCGTACAACAGACCAATTACATGGAAAACAACATTCCATTCAATGGCTTACATAGGATGGAGATCAATACAGGCAGTGTAGGTGCGGCCAGACTGGAAGCCAGGCTCCGCATATGGGAGAAAATATACATCTCTGCCGTAGGTGATTTCGGCTTGTACAGCGAAGAAAACCTCCTGCTGACCAATCAAAAGAGCATCTTCGGTTTCGGTTTAAACGGGGCCTACGACAGTGTTGTTGGCCCTATTGAATTAAATCTAAGCTTTTCAAGTTTTAACAACGATTTTATTCCTTTCCTCTCGCTAGGATATTGGTTCTGAAATTTTCTACTCTTACGGGGTTGTTTATCTTTGTACAAACAACCAAAGATTTAAAGATGAGACCAATATTCTTTTTCATCCTGTTCTGCTATAGTCCCTTGCAGCCATTATTCGCACAAAACAATTCTGTTGGTCATTTTTTTAGTACCGGAAACCTATCGACCGCTTCATACAGTATTTATGCCATAGATGCCCGAACCGGCGATCTGCTTTATGAAACAGATCAGAAAAGTCTCTCTTCCGCCTCTGTGATGAAGCTTTTTACCACTGCCGTTGCTTTGGAAATCCTCGGTCCCGATTATACCTTTTCAACCTCTCTCTACTATTCGGGAAACATCGACCCTCAAAATGGTACCCTATCGGGGAATCTCATCCTGAAGGGAGGTGGCGACCCGGCCTTCTGCTCTTCCTTTTTTGAGGATCATTACAAGGATTGCACCGCAACATGGGTCGCCCACCTGAGACAGAATGGCATAAAAAAAATCAGAGGCAATATATTACTTGATCTTTCGGCTATGGACCATGCCTCCGTTCCCGGAGGCTGGGCATGGGATGATATCGGAAATTATTATGGTGCGGGAGTCTCCGCAATCACTTACCAGGATAACCTTTACAATATCCATTTCTCCTCATCCAAAATATTCGGCGTAAAAACAACTATCAAATCTATTGATCCGGAGATACCTGGTCTCATTTTAGACAACAACGTGACCTCCTCTGCCGAAACCGGAGACCACACAATTGTTTACGGAGCTCCCGGATCCTTGCACCAAACCATCGAAGGTACCATACCTGCCGATCAAACCGATTTTGTGATCAAGGCCGCAATGCCTGATCCGCCGCAAATTGCCGGACAAGCTCTTCTTAAAAAATTGAAAGAGGAGGGAATCGATCTTTCAGGAGATGTCATCAAGGTGACCGAAGGTGAAAAACAATCGAGAACACTGGTGGGCACCCAGCTCTCTCCTCCCCTGAAGGACCTGATTGTCCCTTTGAACAAGGAGAGTCTCAATTTGTATGCAGAACACCTTCTTTGCGAAATTGGCAGAAAATATTCGGGCGAACCCTCAAGGGACAAAGGATTGGAAGCCTACCATCAGTTTTGTCTGGACAAAGGGATCGACTCCCGTGGGTTTTTCCCTGCCGACGGGAGCGGTCTGACAAGAAGCAATGCACTAACATCCAAAATGCTCGTCGAAACGATGAAATATCTTTACGACGGACCAAACAGGATGATCTTCCTTAATGCGCTACCCATAGCCGGAGTTGATGGCACCCTTCGTAATTCCTTCAAAGGTACTCCGCTCGAAAAAAATGTCACTGCCAAGACAGGATCAATGGCACACGTCAGAAGCATTGCCGGTTTGATGAGGACAAAAAGCAAAAAGACGATTCTATTTGCCATCCTGATCAATAATTTCGACTTAAAATCACAGGAAACATCTAAGCTGCTGGAATCGATACTATTATCCTTTTACATGAATGAATAATACGAATTTTGAATTTTTGGTTAAAATATTCCACAATTCACAAACAATAAGAAAAAGAGGATAAAATCTTCAATTTATTAATTATTTAACCTTGATTACTTACAATTTTATTTTGTTGTGAATTTTTTATTGATACTTTTGTCACGGATGAAATGCAAAACTCACTGAGTTGCCTTTCATTGAAACATAAAAATTGCTAAAGCGTAAAGAAGTAAATGAAAACATCCTTTGACATTCTCCTCCTCGTGGTCATTCTAATTCTCGTCTGTACGGTTTGAGGAGGTTAAGTCTTTGTGATGACAAAATATAGATGAACCTTTCTCAACAAAACGAGAAAGGTTCTTTTTTTAAGAAAAACATTATGCAAAAAGGGTTAAGAAGCAATCAATCTACGCAAGGGCGTAAAATGGCAGGTGCCAGAAGTTTGTGGCGTGCCAATGGCATGAAGGAGAGTCATTTCGGGAAGCCGATCATTGCAATCGTCAACTCATTCACACAATTTGTTCCCGGCCATGCGCACCTGCATGAGGTAGGTCAGATGGTGAAAAGGCTAATTGAGGCAGAAGGCTGCTTCGCTGCCGAGTTCAACACCATTGCCATCGACGACGGGATTGCCATGGGACACAACGGCATGCTCTATTCTTTACCATCCCGCGATCTGATCGCCGACAGTGTCGAGTACATGGTGAATGCCCATCAGGCGGATGCCATGATCTGCATCTCCAATTGCGACAAAATTACCCCCGGCATGCTGATGGCCTCCATGCGGCTCAACATCCCATCCATCTTCGTATCAGGAGGTCCGATGGAAGCCGGCGAAATCCGCGGCAAGCAATACGACCTGGTAGATGCCATGGTGATGGGCGCCGACGATTCTATCGACGAACAGCTTCTGTCGGAGGTAGAACAGGATGCCTGCCCCACCTGCGGCTCCTGCTCCGGCATGTTTACCGCCAACTCCATGAACTGCCTGACCGAAGCGCTCGGCCTCTCCCTACCGGGAAACGGCACCATTGTGGCCACCCATGCCAACAGAAAAAGACTTTTTGAACAGGCCGCCGAGCGAATCGTTGAAATCACTTATAGTTACTACCGTGATGGTAACGAGACAATATTGCCCCGCTCCATAGCGACACGCGCAGCATTTATGAATGCCATGACCCTCGATATTGCCATGGGTGGATCGACCAATACGGTGTTGCACCTTTTGGCCATTGCCAACGAGGCCGGGGTCGACTTTACCATGAAAGAGATGGACCAGCTTTCGCGCAATGTTCCCTGCATCTGCAAAGTGGCCCCCAGCTCCTCCTACCACATCCAGGATGTGAACAGGGCCGGTGGTATCATGGGAATTTTGGGCGAACTGGAAAGAAAAAATTTACTGAACCTCCAGGTGTCACGGGTGGATGAGCCAACCCTGGCAGCTGCCATCGAAAAGTGGGATATCAGCAGGGTTGGCGAAGGTTCTGAAGTCAAAAAATGGTATGCCTCAGCCCCCGGAAACCAAGGCCGCAACCTGGTAATGGGCTCTCAGGAAAAATATTATCCGGAATTGGACCTGGATCGTCAGCACGGATGTATCCGCGCGGTGGACAACGCTTTCTCGAAAGAGGGTGGCCTGGCAGTTCTGTACGGAAACATTGCCAGAAATGGCTGTATCGTGAAGACTGCAGGTGTAGATTCATCGGTTTACCATTTCGAAGGGACAGCCCGGGTTTTCGAATCGCAGGAAGATTCATGCACCGGAATCCTGGAAGGGAAAGTGAAGGCCGGAGATGTTGTCATCATCCGCTACGAAGGGCCGAAAGGTGGACCGGGAATGCAGGAGATGCTCTATCCTACTTCTTATCTGAAATCCAGAAAACTGGATAAGGCTTGTGCACTACTTACCGACGGGCGTTTCTCCGGAGGCACTTCCGGCCTTTCAATAGGACATGTCTCACCCGAAGCTGCTGCCGGAGGTGAAATTGCCCTGGTCGAGGATGGAGACAAAATTGTCATTGACATTCCCGGCAGGAAAATTGAGTGGATTGTCAGCGACAAAGTGCTGGGAGAGCGCATCTCCAAACAAAAGGCACGGGGAATTGACGCTTACAAACCAGCCGCAAGGGTTCGGGAGATCAGCAGGGCGTTGAAGGCCTATGCGCAAAATGTCTCCTCGGCCGATAAGGGAGCGATTCGAGTGCTGGACTAGGAAGACTGGGACGACTGGGACGACTGGGAAGACTAGGACGATTGGGGGATTCAAGTCCAGAAGGTAGCTCACTCAGCTTGTCGAAGGGTAATAAAGATAATACTTGAACCACCGGTCCCTGAGCTTGTCGAAGGGAGAGATTGGTAG
>Ga0163199_1001705_pt1 | contig 13613 bp, 14 predicted proteins | sample PL_2010_150m_FD_113537 | JGI IMG/M metagenome (GOLD analysis project Ga0163199, IMG submission 113537) | Freshwater microbial communities from Powell Lake, British Columbia, Canada to study Microbial Dark Matter (Phase II) - PL_2010_150m | ecosystem: Environmental > Aquatic > Freshwater > Lake ... | reverse complement strand
TCGAATGCCGCCGACCAATTCCAGTCACTGGAAAAATCACCGAAGGAATGGGTCCGGACATACAGCGGCAACACCCCGCAAAGCATCCCCGCGGCGTCGCGCAATGCGAGATGACGTGGATGCCAGCCCATATCGCCGGAAACGGCACCATGGCGTTCTGCTGCTCCCAGGAATACATGGCTGAGGAACGGATCGTCGTGATGATCGAGGTCGCTCCATTCCAAGGCGCTGATTTCCCCGATCGACGAATGGAAGGCTGCCCGCAAGGTCATGGCCGATTTTATCCCGCTTTCTCGATCGGCCCCGGGGGCCAACGGTTTTCGGAGGGCGGCCAGCAGGCGCGACAGACGCTTGATTGCGTAACCGGATGGCCCAGAAAAACCAAGGGCGCGCACTCCTTCGAGTGGCGCCCCTTCCCGTCTTCGAACCCGGCTATTTCACGAGGATCACGCCGCAGGCCACACGCGCCCCGGAATTGCCGGTCGGCTGAGTCTTGAAGTCGTCCGGGCTGGCGTGAATGATGACGCCGCGTCCCACGATACCTTTCTCGCCGTCAAATGCCACGGCTCTCAATTCCATGCTCAGGCGTGCGTTGCCACTGGCGTCAGCCTCAAGCATGTCCATGTCGCCGGCGTGGTGAGGCCCGAACTGAGGGTGTCCGTGCGGGTGCCCCGACGGGTTAAAGTGCCCGGCGGCGCTGGTGGCGTCTGGAGCACTGCAATCGCCCTTATCATGAATGTGGAAACCGTGCGCACCCGGAGTCAACCCCGCTACGGTGGCATTGACGATGATGCGATCGCCCTGATGCACAAAACTTACCACTCCGCTAGCCGTGTTGCCCTTGGTGGGCAACAGTTTCGCCTCTGCCGCAGGATTGGAATATCCACTCATTGAAGAACAACCGGCCGCGCCGATGCACAACGCGGCCAACGACATACTGCGGCCGAATTTCGCGGCGGCCAGCTTCATCGTGCACCCTTTTCAAGTTTCTTCTGCATTTGTTCCTCGTACCAGAGTTGGTGATGCTCCTTCGCCCACGTCTCGTCGGCTAGGCCGGTTCTGGCAATCTGATAGGCTCCCTCGACACCGATCGTCCCCAGATAGATATGGCCGAGCGACATGCAGAAGATCAGGGTCCCGGCGATCGAGTGGATCACCTCAGCCGTCTGCATGGCATGGCGTGTGTCGTACAAATTGGGAAACAGCAGCGACAGGCCGGAGGCCGTCATGGTCAGGCCGAACAGGCCGGCGCCGAACCAGAACCAGAATTTCTCGCCGAAATTGAATCGGTGCGAAGGAACGTGCTCGCGAGAGACCAGCCCGCCAGCCTTGCGGATCCATTCCGCGTCGGAAGCATGCCAGAAATTGTCCCGATAAAAAGTTGCCAGCATCAGCAGCAGTCCGATCGCGAAGGCGACGCCGAACGTGTTGTGAATGAATTTTCCAAAGCCCGCCAGCCACGAAAACATCGTGTGGCCAATGACCGGCATCAGCACGTACTTGCCGAGCAGCATGTTTCCACCGGTCAAGGCGAGGCCAACGAAGCTCATTGCAACCACCCAGTGCAGCGACCGCTCCCAATTGGTGAACCGTACCACGGTCCTCCCGGTGGGTTTGCCATGCAGGCGCAACATGCCCTTGCGGCTGTGGAACAGGGCGATCGCGACGATGACGATGATTACCAGCATGCTGCCGTAGAAGGTGACCGGCCCATTGCGGATCTGGCGCCAGGTATTGCCCTCGGGCGAAACCAGCACTCCGGTCTCGGTGCCTCGAACCGTCGTGACGCCGGGCGTTCCCGAACGCACGCCGCGCCAGTAGGCTTCAGCGTTATGGGCCGGCGCTCCGCCGGATGTTTGCGCCTGCGCCTGGATTTGCCCGGTTGCGGCCGCAGGTGGATCGGCGGCCTGCGCGCTCGCCAGGGACAGCAAGCATGCAGCCAGTAGTGCGCCCCGCAGCCATGAACTTGCATTGACCTGCTTCATCTGAATGGCCCTCGCTGGTTATCCGCGTTATTTCGTCTTTGCCGCCGCTGGGGCGGGCGCGGCCGGAACGGCCGCAGGCGCCGCTGCCGGCGCCGCAGCCACGTACTCGAACGCCCCCGGGTCCTGGCATTTCGGGGTGTCCGCCGGTTTGCGGCCCTTATTTTCCTTGAGATAACGCTGCGCCACCTTGTCCATCGTGTTGCAAAGTTTGAAGGCGGCGACCTTGTCGCCATGCGCGGATTTGGCCTTGGCCTCGGCCGCCTTGGCCTTGGCTTCCTCGCTCGGCGGCGGCAGCTTGGCGAACGCGACGGCCGAACACATGCCGAACACGACCAGCATCAACGGGATGTTCTTAAGCTGAGACATAGGAAATCTCCTCAATCACCAACGCGCTTGTATTCGTTCTGACCCTGGCCGCGGACGCGTATGCTGTTTTCCCACTTGGCCTTGTCGCCCGCAAAGGCCGCGTTCTCCCAGGGCTTGCCGTCGGTCTTGCCGGAATAGCTCCCCTGCTTGTACACCACCACCCCTTCCTTGTCGCCGCAGGCACTCAAGGCGAATGCCGCGACGAAGGACGCGATAACCAGTTTTCTCATGATTTCACCTCCGGCTTTTTGGCGTCTGGCTTCTGTTCCGGCTTGCCGTAGGCGGATCCCCAGCCCCACATCTCTCCGCCCTTGCCGCGCTTCAGCGCACGATCCCTGAAAATATCCGCGACGACATCGCCGTCGCCGCCGAGCAGCGCCTTGGTTGAACACATCTCGGCACACAGCGGCAGCTTGCCTTCGGCGAGGCGATTGCGGCCGTACTTCTTGAACTCCTCCTCGGAGTGGTCGGCTTCCGGGCCGCCGGCGCAGAAGGTGCACTTGTCCATTTTGCCGCGCTGGCCAAACGCCCCGCTTTGCGGATACTGCGGCGCGCCGAACGGACAGGCGTAAAAGCAATAGCCGCAGCCGATGCACATGTCCTTGTCATGTAGCACCACACCCTGGTCGGTATGGTAGAAGCAGTCTACCGGGCACACGGCCATGCAAGGCGCATCCGAGCAGTGCATGCAGGCCACCGACACCGATTTCTCGCCGGGCATGCCGTCGCCGAGCGTGACCACACGCCGGCGATTGACGCCCCAGGGCACTTCGTTCTCGTTCTTGCAGGCGGTCACGCACCCGTTGCACTCGATGCAGCGCTCGGAGTCGCAAAGGAATTTCATTCTTGCCATGTCGATCTCCCCTTAGACCTTGACGACCTGGCATACGGTCGTCTTGGTTTCCTGCATCATGGTGACGCTGTCGTAGCCGTAGGTCGTCGCGGTATTCACCGCCTCGCCACGCACCAGCGGGTGCGCGCCATCGGGGTAGTACTTGAGCATGTCCTCGCCCATCCAGTGGCCGGAAAAATGGAACGGCATGAAACAGGTGTCGCTGCCGACGCGCTCGGTAACCTGGGCGCGCACCTTGAGTTGTGCGCCGGTCGGCGTCTTCAGCCAGACCCAGTCGTCATGGCGGATGCCGCGATCGTTCGCCGCCTTCGGATTGATTTCGACGAAAGCTTCCTGCTGCAGTTCGGCCAGCCATGGATTCGAGCGCGTTTCCTCGCCGCCGCCCTCGTATTCCACCAGGCGTCCGGAGGTGAGTATCAGGGGGAACTCCTTGCCGATGTCCTTGTTCTTCTGTTGTACGCTCTTGTAGAGCGTCGGCAAGCGCCAGAAGGCCTTCTTGTCCTCGTGGGTCGGATACTTGTCGACCATATCGGGGCGAGTCGAATACAGCGGCTCGCGATGCACCGGCACCGGATCAGGGAAATTCCAGACATTGGCGCGCGCTTTGGCATTGCCAAAGGGGTGGCAACCATGGACCTTCATTACCACGCGCTGAATTCCACCCGAAAGATCGGTCTTCCAGTTCTTGCCCTCGGCCTTCTTCTTCTCCTCTTCGGTCAGATCGTCCCACCAGCCGAGCTTCTTCAGCAACACATGGTCGAACTCCGGATAGCCGAACTGCAGATCGGCGCCCTTCGACGCAGAACCGTCACCCGCCAGCAGATTGACGCCATCCTTCTCGACGCCGAAGTTGGCGCGGAAGTTGCCACCGCCGTCCATCACGTGCCTGGAAGTGTCGTACAGGTTCGGCGATCCCGGGTGCTTCATTTCGGGAGTTCCGAAGCACGGCCACGGCAGGCCGAAATAGTCGCCATCGCAAGGACCACCTTTCGCACGCAAGGTCTTGATGTCGAACGTGTGCATGTTCTTCATGTGCAGCTTGAGCCTCTCCGGCGACTGGCCGGTATACCCGATGGTCCACGTTCCCTTGTTGATTTCGCGCAGCGTATCTTCCATGCTGGGCTCGTTGTTGGTCACCTTGATGTTCTTGGTAAGCTCCTTCTCGAACCCGAATTTCTGTGCCAGCAGATACATGATCACGTGGTCGGGCTTGGACTCGAACAGCGGCTCGATAACCTTCTCCCGCCACTGGAGTGAACGGTTCGATGCCGTCACCGACCCCACGGTTTCGAACTGGGTCGCCGCCGGCAACAAGTAGACGCCGTCTTTCCTCACCATGGCCGCCATCGCCGCGCTCGCCGACGGGTATGGATCGATCACGACCAGGGTTTCCAGCGCTTTCATCGCCTCGATCATCTCCTTGCCGCGCGACTGGCTGTTCGGCGCGTGGCCCCAGAACACGACCGCCTTGATATTCGAATCCTGGTCGATATTCTCGTTCTTCTCCAGCACCCCGTCGATCCATCGAGACACCGTGATGCCTGACTTGCTCATCATCGCCTCGCTGGCGTACTGCTTCTTGATCCACTCGTAGTCGACGCCCCACACCGTGGCCCAGTGCTTCCATGCACCTGCCGCAATGCCGTAGTAACCCGGCAGCGAATCAGGGTTGGGGCCAATATCGGTGGCGCCCTGGACGTTGTCATGGCCACGAAAAATGTTCGCGCCACCGCCCGACTTGCCGATGTTGCCGAGTGCCAGTTGCAGGCAGCAGAATGCACGCACCATGGCGTTGCCGATGGTGTGCTGGGTCTGTCCCATGCACCAGACGATGCTGCTGGGACGGTTCTCGGCCATGGTCCTGGCGATCTGCAGGAGTTGTTCCTCGGTCGCCCCGGTGGCCTCGAGCACCTTGTCGGGAGTCCACTTCATAACCTCCTCGCGCACCTTCTCCATCCCGTACACGCGGTCATCGATGTACTTCTTGTCTTCCCATCCGTTCTTGAACACGTGGTAGAGGATGCCCCAGATCATCGGAATGTCGGTGCCGGAACGGAAGCGCACGTACTGGTCGGCCTTCGCCGCAGTGCGGGTGAAACGCGGATCGCAGACGATGATCTTGGCGCCGTTCTCCTTGGCATGAAGCACGTGCAGCATGGCCACGGGATGCGCTTCGGCGGCATTCGACCCCATGAAGAGGATCGCCTTTGCATTCTGCATGTCATTGTAGGAATTGGTCATGGCGCCGTAACCCCAGGTGTTGGCAACGCCCGCCACGGTGGTGGAATGGCAGATGCGCGCCTGGTGGTCGCAATTGTTGGTGCCCCAGAACGACACGAACTTGCGCAGCAGGTAGGTCTGTTCGTTGTTGTGCTTCGAGGACCCGATCCAGTAGACGGCGTCGGGTCCGGATTTCTTGCGGATGTCGAGCAACTTGGCGCCGATCTCGGTGAGCGCCTGGTCCCAGCTGATCTTCTGGTATTTGCCGTCGACGAGTTTCATCGGCGTCTTCAGGCGCATCTCGCCGTGGCCGTGTTCGCGAACCGAAGCGCCTTTGGCGCAATGCGCGCCGAGATTTAGGGGCGAGTCGAACACCGGCTCCTGGCCGATCCACACGCCGTTCTTGACCTCCGCGTCGATCGCGCAGCCGACCGAGCAGTGGGTACATACCGTTCGCTTGACCTCGACGACATTCGAACCCTTGGGCGCAGACCCCATAGCCTCCGCTTTGTCAATCATCGAGAAAGGCAACTGGCTGGCGAAGGCGCCTGCGCCGATGCCGATGCCGGAACGCTTGAGGAAAGTACGGCGGTCGACCGCCTCAGGCAACTGCACGGAGTATCCGGCTGCGTTGCCGCGCAGGGAATGCGACAGGCGGCCGCGACGGTTTGCATCCGCCGAAGATTTCTTTATCAACATGGAAGTCTCCCGGTTAAACGCGCGCGGTGCGGTAGTAGTTCCGCACATGTTCGGTGGACTGGTAGCCCTGGTCCTGGGGTTGGACCGCGACCGGTAAGGCCGGCGCACCCGGGACGATCCCCTTGACGCCCGCAGCCGCGGCGACGGCGCCGCCGATGCCCAGCCCTGCCGTCAGTAGGAACTTCCGGCGTTTGAGATTTCCGGAAAGCGGTGCGTCTGCATCACGGGAATTTGCCATTGCGACTCTCCTCCAGTAACGATTTTGTGGACTACCTCGTGCCCTAAGTATGATCCAATTTATGCTCCCATAAAGGACTCTAGAGCATTTCTTTTTCAAGCTCAAGGAAAGCCCTGGCAAACTCCGACGCACCGCGATACAGGCGCGCCTGCGGTTGCGTGGCTATTGCGTTGCACAAACTTTCGTGCCATGTGGCGATGTGACGCGAGAAAAATTGCTGCTGCAGTGCAAGGCGCTGACTTTCGGTCTGGGTCGCGTCGAGCAGCAAATGCCGCATGACGTCCATCAGCGCGGCGAAGTGATCCTCCGGCTCGAGAATATCCATGTTGCGCGCAAGGCCCATATCAGCGAGATCCTCGCGCAGCTTCGCCAGCGGCTTTTCCATCATGAACCCGGTCAGGTGCCAGGAGGCATAGAGCACCACCGCCGGTCGGCCGATCGCGACGAACAGCGCCTCGTATTCATCCTTCGCCGAATCGACCGACGCGCGGTCGGCTTCGGCACAGAGCGCGTTCCAGGCTGCGGGCAGTTCCCCCTCCCCCTCCGTGGTCCCGGCAGCGGACAGCGTGGCGAGGAAGGATTCATCGGGCGGGGCGAAGAACAGCCGCGACAACACCGCGTAATAGTCGGCACGCGACAGGTCCTCTGCAGGGATGATGTTCAAGCCTCGCTCACTTCGGAAGGATGTTGATCTCGTGCTTGTTTTCCATCATATCCGCAACGCGGCAGTCAGCGCACATCTGCAGGCGGTGCAAAGCCTCCGGCGCCGCAAACATGCTGTGGCCGGAAAGACGTCCGAGCATCGCCGCGATCATCTGCCGGGTGCCGAATGGTTTGCCGCAACGCACGCAACAGAAGGGCTCCGACTCGTAGAGCACCCGTGCGCGTCCTGCCTCGACACCGGGCAAGAGGCGCGGCTTGAGCGACAATGCATGTTCCGGACAGGTATTGACGCACAATCCGCACTGCAGGCAATTCCGCTCGATAAAACTCAGGCGCGGGGTATCCGGCGAATCCTGCAGGGCGCTGGCGGGGCACGCCCCGACGCAGGAGAGGCACAAGGTACATTTTTCCTTGTCGACGATCACCTCGCCCCACGGTGCCCCGGGCGGCAAGGCAATTTCCCCTGCGGGCGCCGCGCCGGATTTTGCAGCGATGGCGCGCAAGTGGTCGATGGCGAATTCCAGCGTGCTGCGTTTTTCCTCCGTCAGATTGAAACTCGCCGCCGGTCCGGCGGCGGCAAGCCGGGGCAAAGACCAGAGATCGGCTTCCAAAGTGCCTTCCGACTCGATCAGCCGCAGGCGCTCGCCGGTGAATCCCAAGCCGCCGAGGATGGCTGTGCCGATTCCGATCTGCTGGCGCAGCGTTGCGGCGTAAGCCTCCGCCTGGTCACGGTCGCCGAGTATCACGCATTGGCCCGCGCCATAGGCCATCGCGCCGAGTAGCAGGTCGAGCCCGGTCGCGGCGATGTCGTGCACTTCGAAAGGGATGACCCGGGCAGGCAGGCCCTTGCCTTGCCTTCCCATTTGCAGCAAACGCTGGCGACCGCGCCGACCGTCGTGGAACAGCAGGCAGGCGGCTTCGCCGCCCGCCCGTCGATAGGCCGACAACAGCGTTTTCAGGCGCCGGCCGACGTCGGAGACGCGCGGGTAGGCGTGTCGCACCGCACCGCTGGGACAGGCCGTGGCGCACCCGCCGCATCCCTGGCAAAGCGCCGCATCGAACGCCACGCCCTTGCCGTTGTCGGTGATCGCGCCCGTGGAGCAAACGTCGATGCAGCGGTTGCAGCCGAGTATCTCGTTGCGGCTGTGCGCGCAGAGCTTTTCCTTGTATTCGAAATATTGCGGTTGCTCGAATTCGCCAACGAGTTTGAGCAAGCCGCGTGCCGCCTCGGATTGCAGCAGAACATCGCGGCCCGGGGCGAAATATCCCTGAGGCAGGTGCGGCAGGCGGATCAAGGGTTCCACGCCGAGGTCGAGGATCAGATCGTAATGCTCGCCGCGCGCCGTCGTGGAAGCGTCGCGTTCGAAGTCGATCGCCCCGACGGCGCCGCAGGCGGTGACGCAAGCGCGGTGAGCGCGGCACTTGTCTAAGTCAACCTGGTAGGTGTAGTCGATCGCGTCCTCGGGGCAAGACCGGATGCAGGCATTGCAGCGTGTGCAACGCTCGAGGTCGATCGGGTTGTGTTGCTGCCAATTCACCTTGAATGCGCCCAGGTGTCCGGTCACGGAAATCTGGTTGCCGGAAAATATCGGGTAGTCGCGGTTCGGCGGCAACTCGCCGATGCTGCTGCGGGTCAGCAGGACGCTAACGTCCAGATCTTCCTTAAGCCGCTCCGCCCAGTCGAGGGCTGCGTCGGCGGGGCCGATGATCAGAGTGGCACCGGCCGAATTCAAGCCGACGGCGGCCACCGATGCGGGTTCGGGAAGACTCGCCTGTGCCAGCAGCGCCGCCATCTTCGGCGTGGCGGTCGCCGCCTCCGCCGACCAACCCGCGAGCTCACGCAAATTGACGAAGCGCAACGGAGCGGCGAACTTCACGGCATCGGCCAGTTCGGCAAACAACGGAGCCTCCTGGGTGCACCCGATGGTCAGGGGGCCTGACTCCTGCAAGAGCGCCTGCACGCGGCCTACTTCCCGGTGGCAAAGGGCGCTGCCGCCGGTCAGCGCCGCGCAGTCGAGGGTCTTCCGCAATCCGTCTTCATCGAGTGCCGACGTCTGGTTGCAACTGCACAAGGCATACCGCATTTCGTTCATGGCTTCTCGTCCGCGACAATGTCCTCGGCCGCAATCGGTTCGACGGCGGGGGGACCTTCCACGGAGAGGCTCGTTTCGGGGGATTCCGCGACAGGCTTCTCGTCATCAAAGATCAAACCGCGTGCCTGGTTGAGATTGGCCAGCAATTCCGCGCTGACGGGTTCGAAGGTGTTGTAATCCTCGATGTATACATCCAGCCCGTCCATGACATTGAAATGCTCGGCGTGAAACAGTTTTTGCAGTGCGTCCCGGCGCAGCGCCCCCTCCACTTCCTCACCCATGAATGCCGTGAAGTCCGATGAGAACTGCAGCGATTCCAGCGCCGGCAACTGTTGCGTGTCGATAACGCCCGCAGGGCGGGGCGCCACCGCGGACTCAGCCGAGGCGTCCGGCTGGTCGCGCTTGAGACGCGACCAGCGCCGGAGAAAGTGTTCCGTCATGCGCCGCCCTGTTCCGGCCGCGGCTTGCTGCTCGCGTAGCGCTTGACCTTCTGTTTCTTCTCCTGCGGCCGGTAATGGCCGCGCGCGAAGTCCTCGATCCAGCCATGCAGGTCGTCGGGCAAGGGCACGCCGTCAACCTGCTCGCCAGAATCCATCATGCGGGCCGCTTCACCGTAACTGACCGTCACCCTTTGCGGCATTGCCAGTTGGCATTCGCCAGTTGCATCGCCAAGCCGCCACATGACGAATACCCGTGGTTCCGGTGCGCCGACATTCAGCAGGTAATTCTCGGCCTCGTCGCGGTAGAGCCGTAACTCAAGCCCCGGTACCAGCCATTGCGTGCGCTCGCTGTCCTCGAAGCATTTGCGCGGCGCACCAGAGGCCGCATCCTCGTCAGGCAGGACCACAACAGCCTCCCAGCGATGGGATGCCCATTTATTGTCCAGGGTCTTCCGCTCCATAATGACTGCAAGCATGACCGAGTTCTCTTGCGCCATGTATTATTCTGCCTGTCTGCCATGAACACCCAAGCTTAACCCAAAATGAACGACAGAGTGATCCCCGTCCGCGACGCCCGCCGCGCCGCACCGATCCGCACGCCCGGCCTTGGCGCTGCCGTCGGCCCGGTGGCCGACAGGCGCGGGCGGCAAATGCGCGACCTGCGTATTTCCATCACGGACCGCTGTAATTTCCGCTGCACTTATTGCATGCCCAAGACGGTATTCGGCCGCGACTACCCATTCCTGCCGCGCGACGAGTTGTTGTCATTCGAGGAAATCGCACGCATCGCGCGAATCTTCGTCGCACACGGCGTCAGCAAGATTCGCCTGACCGGTGGCGAACCGCTGCTCAGGCGCAACATAGAGCGACTGATCGAGATGCTGGCGGCAATTCCCGACCTTGAACTGACGCTGACAACCAACGGGTCGCTGCTCGCCAGGAAGTCGCGCAGTTTGCGCGACGCCGGCCTGCAAAGGGTCACGGTAAGCCTCGATGCGCTCGACGATCTGACCTTTCGCAAGATGAACGACGTCGATTTCCCCGTCGCCCAGGTGCTGGATGGAATTGCTGCTGCAGAGGCCGCGGGCCTCGGACCGATCAAGGTCAACATGGTGGTCAAGCGCGGCACCAACGACCATGCGATCCTGCCGATGGCGCGCCACTTCCGCGCCGCACCCACCCAGCGCGGACATATCGTGCGGTTCATCGAGTACATGGATGTCGGCAGCAGCAACGGCTGGAAACTCGACCAAGTGATTCCATCCGCCGAGGTTGTCGAACTGATCAGCGCTGAGATGCCGCTGGATGCGGTCGGGCCCAACTACCCCGGAGAGGTGGCGGCACGCTGGCGCTATCGGGACGGCGGCGGCGAGATCGGGGTGATCTCATCCGTCACCCAGGCTTTCTGCTCCGGATGCACCCGCGTCCGCCTGGCCACTGACGGATCGCTGTACACCTGCCTGTTCGCGACAAAGGGCCATGACCTGCGCGGCCTGCTGCGCGCCGGGCGGTCGGACCAAGAGATCGGCGCCGCGCTCGGCGCTTTGTGGAACGATCGGAACGACAACTACTCCGAGCAGCGCTCCGCAGAAACAACCGCGTTGAGGAAAATCGAGATGTCCTACATCGGCGGGTAGGAATGGTGGCCAAGCTCCAGATCACCCAGGCAGCCCGCCCTGCCACCCTCACGGTCGATGCGGTCAATGAACACGGCGAATCCGTGCCTACCATGATCGCCGGCGAACACCCTCTGACGCTGTACCTCGACAAACGGGAGATCGTCACGCTGATGACCTTGGGTGCGGCACCCGAGGCGTTGGTGCTCGGCTACCTGCGCAACCAGCGCCTGGTCGCCGACATCGTGGACATCGCCGCGGTCCAGGTCGACTGGGAAACCGACTCCGCGGCCGTGACCACCCGTGGCGGCAAACAGGACATCGAAGCGTTGCTGGAGCGCCGCACGGTCACGAGCGGATGCGGACAGGGCACGATGTTCGGCGACCTGATGGAAGATGTCGACCGGATCGTGCTACCGGCTCACGGCCGTCTGGACGCCGGCGTTCTGGCGACGCTGCTCGACAACGTGCGCCGCCATGAGTCGATCTACAAGCAGGCGGGTGCGGTGCATGGCTGCGCCCTGGCAGCCGCGGACGGAGAGGTTCTGATGTTCATCGAGGATGTTGGACGGCACAATGCAGTCGACGCCATCGCCGGATTGATGTGGCTCGAGGCAATGAGCGGAGGCGACAAGATCTTTTATACCACGGGCAGGCTCACATCCGAGATGGTCATCAAGACCGCGCAGATGGGGATCCCCATTCTCGTCTCCCGCTCGGGCCTCACGGGTATGGGTCACTCCATTGCCGAGAAGGTCGGCATGACCATGATCGGTCGTGCCCAGGGCAAACACTACCTCCTGTTCACTGGCCAGCAGCGCTTCAAGCCAGGCCCCGGATGAACGATATTACCGGGCTGATCCTCGCCGGCGGCATGGCACGCCGTATGGGCGGAGCGGACAAGGGCTTGCGGGTATTTCGCGGCAAACCCATGATCGCGCATGCGATCGAGCGCCTTGCGCCGCAAGTCGGAACGTTGCTCATCAATGCCAATCAGAACCGGGAATCCTATGCGGCGCTAGGCTATGCGGTCATCGCGGATCTCATTGACGGTTTTGCCGGCCCCCTTGCCGGACTGCATGCCGGACTCAGCGCATGTGGTACGCCCCTGATGGTAACCGCGCCCTGTGACTCGCCGTTCCTGCCCATCGATCTCGTCGCCAAGCTTCATGCCGCGCTGGAATCAAACGCCGCCCAGTTGGCGGTGGCACGAGCGGGAGGATGGTCCCAGCCGGTATTTGCACTGTGCCGGTGTGAGGTTCTCGGCAGCCTGAGCGCGTTTCTCGACACTGGCGGGCGCAAGGTCGATGCCTGGTTTGCCACCTTGAAGGTAGTGGCGGTGCCCTTCCCAGACGAATCCGCCTTCGCCAACATCAACACGCCTGAAGAACTCGAAAGGCTGGAAAACCAATGACCTTGCCGACGAACTCGCTATTGCAGACACTCTCCTGCGCCGACAACTACGATCCGAATTCCCTGCCGGTTTCGCGCGCCCGCGACTTGATCTTGTCACTCATGGCACCCGTCTCGGGACACGAACGCGCCTTCGTGCGGCTGGGCCTGAACCGGGTATTGGCCGAAGACGTAATCGCACCTGCGAACGTACCGGCCCACGACAACTCCGCCATGGACGGCTACGCGGTGCGCCACGCCGATCTCGTGTCCGGCGGCGAAACGCGGCTGAAGGTCGCGGGAATCGCCTACGCCGGGCGACCGTTCGACGGCGTGATCGGGTCGGGAGAAGCGTTGCGGATCATGACCGGCGCCATTGTGCCGCCGGGGCTCGACAGCATCGTCATCCAGGAAACGGTCCGCGTCGAGGGCGACAGCGTGGTCATTCCGCCGGGACAGCGCGTCGGACAGAACTTTCGCCACGCCGGCGAGGACCTGCGTGCCGGTCAACCAGCCTTGAAGGCGGGCAAACTGCTGCGGCCGGCAGAAATCGGTCTGCTTGCCTCACTGGGACAAGTGGAAGTTGCGCTCAGGCGTCGACTGCGAGTGGCGGTTTTTTCCACGGGCGACGAACTCGGCGCCTTGGGCAACCCACTCCAGGCCGGTCAGGTCTATGACAGCAACCGCTACACCCTGTGGTGCATGCTGCAGCGCCTCGGCTGCGAGGTTCTCGACATGGGTGTGGTCAAGGATGATCCGGCAGCACTTGAAGCGGCGCTGCTGGAGGCCGCGGGAAGCAGCGATGCGATCATCACGAGCGGCGGCGTTTCCGTCGGCGAAGCAGATTTCATCCGCGAACTGATGGCGAAGCTGGGCGAGGTGGCGTTCTGGAAAATTGCCATGAAACCCGGTCGGCCGATGGCCTTTGGCAAGATCCGAGACTCGTGGCTGTTCGGCCTGCCGGGCAACCCGGTCGCGGTCATGGTGACTTTCTACCAGTTCGTCCGACCGGCCCTGCTGAAGATGATGGGCACCGAGTCTCTTTCCT
>Ga0163199_1001704_pt1 | contig 13617 bp, 12 predicted proteins | sample PL_2010_150m_FD_113537 | JGI IMG/M metagenome (GOLD analysis project Ga0163199, IMG submission 113537) | Freshwater microbial communities from Powell Lake, British Columbia, Canada to study Microbial Dark Matter (Phase II) - PL_2010_150m | ecosystem: Environmental > Aquatic > Freshwater > Lake ... | reverse complement strand
CGTGGTCTTGCCGTGATCCACGTGGCCGATCGTGCCTACGTTTACGTGCGTCTTCGTCCGCTCAAATTTGCTCTTTGCCATGATGATTTCCTTTTTAAAGCACTTTTAGCATTTTACTATTTAAATATCTATGGAGCCCATGGCCAGGATTGAACTGGCGACCTCTCCCTTACCAAGGGAGTGCTCTGCCACTGAGCTACATGGGCAAGCACTGTTGCTGCTTGAATAACAACCTTACTGACAAGCTTCTTCTTCAACTTCAAATCTGGAGCGGGTGAAGGGAATCGAACCCTCGTCGTAAGCTTGGAAGGCTTCTGCTCTACCATTGAGCTACACCCGCGTCTAGCAATCAATTCGGATAGAAGCAACAAAACTAACTGATTACAGAACCAGCCATCGCCCCCCAACTGCTTTCATTACGGTTATCAACAGCCTCGCAGATATCCGGTCCCTGTTTGGTGGAGGGGGAAGGATTCGAACCTTCGAAGGCAGAGCCGTCAGATTTACAGTCTGATCCCTTTGACCGCTCGGGAACCCCTCCAAACGAAACCAGCAATTGTGAAGGTATTGTACTGATAAGTCAATGTACATTTTGCAGCTTCTGGAGCCCGCCATGACATGCCAAAAACATATAACGAGATAATGGTGGGTCTGGTTGGACTCGAACCAACGACCAAGGGATTATGAGTCCCCTGCTCTAACCGACTGAGCTACAGACCCGATTCAGGCACTAGATGCGGAAAGCTGATCAGCCCTCGGTATCAAGGAAACTGCGCAAGCGTTCGGAGCGCGAGGGGTGACGCAACTTGCGTAGCGCCTTGGCCTCGATCTGGCGAATGCGCTCACGAGTCACGTCAAACTGTTTACCGACTTCTTCCAAGGTATGGTCGGTGTTCATTTCAATACCAAAACGCATGCGCAGCACTTTGGCTTCGCGTGGCGTCAAAGAATCCAGGATGTCTTTGGTGACGTAGCGCAAACTGGCGTAAACCGCAGCGTCCGCCGGCGCCATCGTGGTCGAATCCTCTATGAAATCACTCAGGTGGGAATCCTCATCGTCACCTATGGGCGTTTCCATGGAAATCGGCTCCTTGGAAATCTTGAGGATTTTGCGAATTTTCTCCTCCGGCATTTCCATTTTCTGCGCCAGCAGCGCGGGCTCCGGCTCCTGCCCGGTTTCCTGCAAAATCTGTCGCGAAATGCGGTTCATCTTGTTGATGGTCTCAATCATGTGCACCGGGATGCGAATGGTGCGCGCCTGATCGGCGATGGAACGGGTGATGGCCTGCCGGATCCACCAGGTGGCATAAGTGGAAAATTTGTAACCACGCCGGTATTCAAATTTGTCCACTGCCTTCATCAGACCGATATTGCCCTCCTGAATCAGATCAAGGAATTGCAATCCACGATTGGTATATTTCTTGGCAATGGAGATCACCAGCCGCAAATTGGCTTCGGTCATCTCCCGCTTGGCGCGGCGCGCCTTGGCCTCGCCAGTGGACATGCGGCGGTTGATTTCCTTCAGATCCTTGATCGGAATGCCGACCTGCTTCTGCAACGCCAGCAAGTTCTGCTGCTGCTCAATAATGGCAGGCTGATAACGCTTCAGCGCATGACTGTAAGGCTTGTCAGCTGCAGCTTCCTGCGCCGCCCAATCCAGGTTGCTCTCATTCCCGGGAAATACCTTGATGAAGTGATTGCGCGGCATTCCCGCCTTGACCACGCATAGCTCCATGATTTTACGCTCAAAGCTACGCACCTCATCCACCAGTCCACGCTGGGTGTCACAAAGCTTCTCCACCATCTTGGCAGAGAAGCGGATGGCCATGAGTTCGGCCGAAATATGCTCCTGTATTTCCTTATAGGCCTTGCTGGTCGATCCCTTTCTCGCCAACACCTTCTTCATCTCGGCATATGCCTGGTAAATCACCGTGAAACGCTCCAGCGCATCAGTCTTCAGTTTGAGCAAATTGGCGCTGGCCACTGCGACGCTGTCTTCGTCTTCCACGTCTTCGGCGCCCAGCTCCTGCTCCAGCGACTCATCGGAAATCTCTTCGTTGACAATTTCCTGGGCATTGGGGTCAAGCAATCCATCTACCAGTTCATCAATACGCATTTCGTCATGCGCCACCTTGGTGGCAAGGTCGAGAATTCCGGCTATGGTGGTGGGGCAGGCGGAAATTGCCTGGATCATGTGTTTCAGACCATCTTCAATGCGCTTTGCAATTTCGATTTCGCCTTCGCGCGTGAGCAGTTCCACCGAACCCATTTCACGCATGTACATGCGCACCGGATCGGTGGTACGGCCGAATTCCGAATCCACCGTGGAAAGCGCCGCTTCGGCTTCCTCTACCACATCCTCATCGGCTACCGTCGGAGTGGTTTCCGACATCAGCAGCGTTTCCGCATCCGGCGCCTCATCATAAACAGAGATGCCCATGTCGTTGATCATGCTGATGATGCCCTCTATCTGCTCGGCATCCAGCATGTCGTCCGGCAAATGATCGTTGATCTCGGCATAAGTCAGGTAGCCACGCTCCTTGCCCTGCACGATCAGGTTCTTAAGACGCATGCGCCGCGCCTCAATGTCCTGCGGCGCGGCCTGTGTCTTCTCGGCATCCTGCGCACTCCCGGCAGCGCTCTTCAGCGCATTGACCTTGGTTGCCTTTGTGGCACGTGGCTTCAGCTCCTTGACTGCCATCACTGCCTTGGCGATCTCGGCCACGCTGACAATTACCTTTGCGGCCGGCGGGGCTCCTTTCTTCGATGTTGCGGCAGCTTTTTTTGCCGGCATTTTTTCTGCTGCCTTTAGCGGCGTCTTGACCGTTTTCTTTGCTTCCTTTTTTGCCACCGCTGCGGTTTTATCCGCGCGACGGCTTGCCGGTGCAGTCGCTGGCACCGCTGCCTTCGTTTTTGCTTTTGTCGCCGCTTTTACCTGCGTTTTTGCCTTTACCATGTCGATTCCCAAATAATATGGACGCTTGAATCTAAAAAAGTTTAGATTGTATCAAAATTCGGCGGCACTTTTCGCCTGGTTACCCTCAAGATGCCATTAATCTTTGATATTCCTGCTTTTCCTCTGGGGTGAGCGCGCTCAGGGACTTGCTGTGCAACTCGGTCATGCGCTGCTTGCGCTGTATTTCCCGTAATCGTGCCAGCGCCCCGGAAAATTCCGCCTCCAGGTCGATGCTGCCGTCCCAGGCAAGAGTCTCGCTCTCGGCCTTCTCCAGCAGCGCACGATGAGGGCTATCGTGGAAATAAGTGATCACTGAAGGTATCGCCGCACCTTCCGCCATATGGGGGCAAGTATCGATAAATTCAACCAGCGCCACCACTGCTGCCATTTCTTCGGCGTATTCACTGCGCCCCCTGAGCAGTTCTCTTTCGAGCTTGCGGGCATAGCCTGGGTCGTGCAGCAACACCTGCAGCAACCAGCGATAGGGTGAGACAGGCTGTGGTCGTGGCGCTCTTGGGCGGGATGATGGGGAGGATGAGACTCGCCTGATCTGCAACAGGTTCTCCAGTTCTCCCTGACTGGCGCCACTGAGTTCGGCCAGCCGCTTTAGCAACATCAACGCGAGCGTCGGCGCAGTAACCTGTGCCAGCAGCGGTTTCACCTCCTGCACCAGTCTGGCACGCCCCTCACTAGTCTGCAGGTCAGTGTGCGCTGACAACTCCTTGAAAAGAAAAACGGACAGGGGCAGTGCCCGGCCGAGCAGCCCCTCGAAAGCCTCCTTGCCGGACTTGCGCACATAGCTGTCCGGATCTTCGCCCTCGGGCAGGAACAGAAAACTGAGACTCTTGCCGTCCACCAGCTGCGCCAGGCTGTTTTCCAGCGCGCGCCAGGCTGCCTTTCTGCCGGCGTTGTCGCCATCGAAACAGAACACCACATTATCGGTCTGACGCAGAAGTTTCTGCACATGGTAAGGGGTGGTGGCAGTACCCAGCGCAGCCACGGCATAATCGATGCCATGCTGCGAGAGTGCCACCACATCCATGTATCCTTCCACCACCACCACCCTCCCCGCCTCGCGGATCGCCTTGCGTGCGCCGAACAGGTTGTAGAGTTCGCGGCCTTTCTCGAACAGCGGTGTTTCAGGAGAATTGAGATATTTGGGCTCACCCTGCTCCAGCACGCGTCCGCCAAAACCCACGATCATCCCTTTCTGATTGAGGATAGGAAACATGATGCGATCGCGAAAACGGTCATAGCGTTTACCGTCGTCGTTCTCAATCACCAACCCTGCCTCAACCAGCGGATCCGTCGGTATTTTTGCCTGGTAATCAGGAAAGACCACAGCCAGATTCTGCCAGCCGGCAGGTGCGTAGCCGATCGCAAAGCGGGCAGCGGTCTCGCCGGTCAAACCGCGTTTTTTCAGATAAGCAATGGCACTCTCGGAATGCTTGAGTTGTTCCCGATAAAACCGCGTGGCGGTGTTCATCACTTCAAACAGATCCTGCGAGGAATTCCCTGCGCTCTGTCCTCCAGATGCAGCCATTCCGGGACGGGATTCCGGCTGCTGCTGCGGAACCTGCATGCCGACGCGAGCCGCCAGATCATTCACTGCCTCAATGAAATTCAGACCGCCGTACTCCATCATGAAACCAACGGCGCTACCATGCGCGCCACAACCAAAGCAGTGATAGAACTGCTTGGTGGGACTCACCGTGAACGAAGGTGTTTTTTCACTATGAAATGGGCAACAGGCGCTGTAATTTGTACCCGCTTTCTTGAGCGGCACGTGACGTTCGATGACATCGACGATATCTACGCGGTTGAGCAGGTCCTGAATGAACGACTGAGGGATCATTTATGGGGGCTTCTAAAAATTCAAAGTTCTAAACAAGACGAGGCGGGAACACAAAATGTAGACGCAGCATATGACGGATATGTAAGGAAACATTTTTTGTGAGCAACGAAGTATTGTGACGAAATCTGGATTTTTAGAGGTGCCCATATGGGGGATGAAACCAATAGAAACACAAACAAGTACAGGCAAGCTTGTCTGATTATAGGGCAATTTCTGGGGATACGAGGGGCCGGATTTTGACCGGAAACACTTGCTGCTAAAATCTTCTACGCGGATACTGAAATGGCTTCTGAAACAGGAAGATATGGACGGTATCAGGTAGAGAGCCTTACCTTGACCAGAGCAGACACTTTGCCCATGTCGGCGCGTCCGGCAAGCCTGGGCTTGAGCAGCGCCATCACCTTGCCCATGTCTTGCTGCCCCTGGGCACCGCTAGCGGCAATGGCTTCAGCCAATGCGCCCTCCACCTCGGCGTCGCTCAATGCTTGCGGCATATAAGTCTGCAATACGCCCACTTCATACTTCTCGGCATCCGCCAGATCCTGCCGCTGCGCGGCCTCGTACTGACTGATGGAATCCCTGCGCTGTTTGAGCATTTTCTCGATCACCGCGACTACGGCGGCATCGTCCAAATCAATGCGCTCGTCCACCTCACGCTGCTTGATCGCAGCCTGCAATAACCGGATGGCGTCGCGGCGCTTGGTGTCGCCCGCCCGCATCGCGGTTTTCATGTCTTCGGTGATCTGCTGTTTGAGGCTCATATTGAATGCTGTTTATTGCTGTGGAACCCGGCTTGACGCCAGGTGCTGCACATCTTGCTGGAACGACTAATAAAGTTTCGGCGGGAGCAGTTGACTGCGCAGGCGCTTGTAAGTGCGTTTGACCGCGGCGGCAAGCTTGCGTTTGCGTTCGGCGGTGGGTTTCTCGTAAAACTCTCTGGCGCGCAGCTCGGTAAGCAGCCCGGTTTTTTCTATGGTACGCTTGAAGCGGCGCATGGCTACTTCAAACGGCTCGTTTTCCTTAACTTTGATAGTGGTCATGAAGATGCGATCCTTTCCTTAAAAATATTAGTCGAAGAGTGTAATGTGAAGAAAGCCCGGCATTATATCAGCATGAATCTTATTGTAAAAGAGTAATTCTTCCATCACTCCCTTGCTTGTACTCGGCATCGAAACTTCATGCGACGAAACCGGCATCGCGCTCTACCATACAGAGCACGGCCTGTTAGGCCACGCGCTGTATTCACAAACGGAAATGCACAGCGAATACGGCGGCGTGGTACCGGAACTCGCCTCGCGCGATCACATCCGGCGGGTATTGCCCTTAATCAGGCAGACCCTGGCAGCAGCGAAGCTGGAACTGCAGGATGTCGGCGCGATTGCCTACACCCAGGGACCGGGGTTGGCCGGGGCGCTGCTGGTGGGAGCCAGTGTCGCCGCGGCGATGGGTTTCGCGCTCAAGATTCCGGTGCTGGGCATTCATCACCTTGAAGGGCATCTCCTGTCCCCGCTGTTGTCCACCCCTGCGCCGGTTTTCCCATTTGTGGCGCTGCTGGTCTCCGGCGGCCATACCCAGTTGATGGAAGTGAGCGGCGTCGGTCGCTACAAACTGCTGGGCGAAACCGTGGACGACGCGGCGGGTGAAGCCTTTGACAAAACCGCGAAACTGCTGGGACTCGGCTATCCCGGCGGCCTGGCGCTGTCAGAACTCGCCGAAGAATTTTCCAGATCGGGCAAACCGAAGCAGTTCAAGCTTCCCCGTCCCATGCTGCACAGCGGCGATCTCAATTTCAGCTTCAGCGGCCTGAAAACTGCTGTGCTCACGCTGGCAAACAAACATGGCATCACGCAGCAAACCCAGGGCGGCATCGCGCTTGCCTTTCAGGAAGCGATGGTGGAGGTGCTGACGGAAAAATCACTGGCGGCGCTGACCCAGACCGGCCTCACCCAACTGGTGGTTGCAGGCGGCGTGGGCGCCAATCGTCAACTGCGCGCAAGTCTCTCGCGCCGTGCAGCAGAGATGGGATCTGTCGTTTTCTATCCCGAACTTGAGTTCTGCACCGACAATGGCGCCATGATCGCATTTGCGGGCGCAATGCGGCTGCAGCAACCAGGCATCGGCAGGGATCAGCCGGCGGGCGGTTTTACGGTAAGGGCACGCTGGGATCTGGAACTATTGGAAACGCCTTAGCTACGATGTATCACTCTTGCCGATACGCGCTTCCTTGCCCGCAATCAGATTGGAAATGTTCGACTTGTGTCGCCAGATGAGCAGCAGCGACATGATGAGAACCGCCATGGCATTCACTTCAAAGCCGAGAAAAAAAACCGCATAAAGCGGCGCCAGCGCGGCGGCCGTCAATGCAGCCAGTGATGAAATACGCCAGACCATCGCGACCAGAATCCAGGTCGTAATCGCCAGCAATCCCATCCCCAGGTTCAATCCCAGCAGCACGCCCACTGCCGTCGCCACACCCTTGCCGCCTTCAAAACGCAGGAATACCGGGAATACATGGCCGAGCAGAACCGCCAGCGCCACTGCAGCCACCACTTCGCCGCCCAGCCCCGAGGTGACCGCGAAATGTTGCGCCAATGCCACCGCCAGCCAGCCCTTGCCGGCATCACCCAGCAGCGTCAGCACTGCTGCCGCTTTCTTGCCGCTGCGCAGTACATTGGTGGCGCCGGGATTTCCCGAACCATAAGTACGCGGATCGGGTAGCTTGAAAATCCAGCTCGCCACCAGCGCGAAGGAAATGGACCCGAGCAAGTAAGCCAGCAGTATGAAAACCATCGTCGTCATTGCGATTAGCGCCGCCTCTGCAAATAGAATAGAATCCCGTTGATTCTACGTGAAAACCACCTGCCGACGAAGCATCCCCCCAATTCGCCTCAATTCCTTATGGGCGCTTCTAAAAATTCGAAGTTCTAAACAAGACGAGGCGGGAACGAAAAATGTAGGCGCAGCATATGGTTGATATGTAATTCCAGTTTCAGTTCGATAGTGAAACGAGGCGGTGACGAATGAGCGCCGCAGACAGTACAAATAGTACGGCCAGGCGCGAGTGAGGATATCAACGAAGTGTCACTGATGAAATGGAATCGGAATAAGGAAACATTTTTTGTGAGCAACAAAGCATTGTGACGAAATCCGGATTTTTAGAGGTGACCTCATGGATATCATTTTTCTGCACGAACTCAAGGCCCAAACCCTGATCGGCATTTACCCGTGGGAACGCGAGGTCGCGCAGACCATCCAATTCGACCTGGAAATTGCCTTGCCGACCAGCCGCGCCTGCCAGACCGACAATTTTGAGGACGCGCTGGATTACGCTCTCATCGTCAAACGCATCAACGAAACCCTTGCGCAAAAACATTTCTCGCTGCTGGAAGCCCTGGCCGAACACATCGCCCAAATTATTCTGATGGAGTTCAAGGCACCGTGGGTAAAAGTCAGCGTGGCGAAACTTGGCATGATACGCGGCGTGAAAAAACTGGGGATATGCATCGAACGCGGAACAAGGTCAGGATAGCAAGCGCATGCAAGCCGGTGATTCTTCCCGGCGAGTGCACCGGTATCAGAGTGCCTCTAAAAATCCAAAGTTCTAAACAAGACAAGGCGGGAACAAAAAATGCAGACGCGGCATACAGTTGGTATGTAATTCCAGTTCCAGTTCGATAGTGAAACGAGGCGGTGACGAACGAGCGCCGCAGACAGTACAAATAGTACGGCTAGGCGCGAGTGAGGATATCAACGAAGTGTCACTGATGAAATGGAATCGGAATAAGGAAACATTTTTTGTGAGCAACGAAGTGTTGTGACGAAATCCGGATTTTGAGAGGTGCCCGCTATTTCATCGCGTCAAGATTAGCCTGCGCATCAGCATTCCCCTGTGCGGCAGCTTTCTTGAACCACTCTCTGGCCTTGGCAACATCCTTGGGTACGCCTTCCCCGGTGTAATACATCACCCCCAGATTATTCTGGGCGTCGACATTCCCCTGTTCGGCAGATTTTCTGAACCATTCCACAGCCTTGGCTTCATCCTTGGCCACGCCTTCACCATTGGCATACATCAAGCCAAGATTGAATTGCGCCTCGGCATACCCTTGAATAGCGGCGCGGTAAAACCAGCCTGCGGCGGCGGCAGGATCGTTATCCATGATCTTGCCTGAAGCATCCTTGGTTACAATCTCACCGGTGTAATACATCACACCGAGACCGTTCTGCGCTTTGGCATTTCCCGCTTCCGCATCTTTTCTCAATTGCAGAAACTTTTCTTCCGGCGTGGGCCCTTCCGTCTGCGCGGAGGGCATGATCTTGTTCATCAGCTCAGACTTCTCTTCTGCTGATAACCCCTCCGTCAGCACCGATGGCAGTTCTTTTTCTGTCGTTATCTCGCCCATCGGCACCGATGACGCGCCCGTTTCAGGCTTATCGGCGGGAGCTTTCTCACCACAACCGGCTAGCGACAACGACAGAGCGGCAGAAAATAAAATTGCGCGGACATTCATCTGGCATTTCCTTTCATTGCTGGCGGTTCCGTTACAGGCTGTAATACATGTCGAACTCGACCGGATGGGTGGTCATGCGAAAGCGCGTGACTTCCTCCATCTTCAACTCGATATAGGCATCGATCATATCGTTGGAAAATACCCCGCCACGGATGAGAAAGTCACGATCCTTGTCCAGACTATCGAGTGCTTCATCCAGTGAGGCACAGGGATTCGGGATTCCGGCTGCTTCTTCAGGCGGCAGATCGTAAAGATTCTTGTCCATCGGGTCACCCGGATGGATCTTGTTCTGGATACCATCGAGCCCGGCCATCATCAACGCAGTGAAAGCAAGATAAGGATTGGCAGTGGGGTCGGGAAAACGCACTTCAATCCGTCGCCCTTTGGGGCTGTTGGCGTAGGGTATGCGCACTGCGGCCGAGCGGTTACTGACCGAGTAGGCGAGATTGATCGGCGCTTCAAAACCGGGCACCAAGCGCTTGTAGGAATTGGTGCCGGGATTGGTGATAGCGTTCAGGGCCTTGGCGTGCTTGATGATCCCGCCGATGTAATACAAAGCCATTTCAGACAATCCGGCGTAGCCGTTGCCGGAAAACAGGTTCTGCCCTCCCTTCCAGATTGACTGATGGACATGCATGCCGGAGCCGTTGTCGCCAACTATCGGCTTGGGCATGAAAGTTGCCGTTTTGCCGTAGGAATGGGCAACGTTGTGCACCACGTATTTGAGTATCTGCGTCCAGTCGGCGCGCTGCACCAGACTGCCGTACTTGGTGCCGATTTCGCACTGACCGGCAGTCGCCACTTCATGGTGATGCACTTCCACTTCCACGCCCATTTCTTCCAGTGCAAGGCACATGGCAGAACGGATATCATGCAATGAATCCACCGGGGGTACCGGGAAATAACCGCCTTTCACCGCAGGGCGATGGCCGATATTGCCGCCTTCGTATTTTTCCATCGAACTCCAGGCCGCCTCCTCGGATTCAATTTTCACCGAACAGCCGGACATGTCGGTATGCCAGGTCACGGAATCGAAAATGAAGAATTCGGGCTCGGGACCGAAATAGGCCGTATCACCTATGCCGGTGAACTTGAGGTAGGCTTCACCGCGCTTTGCCAGCGAACGCGGATCGCGATCGTAACCCTTACCGTCGGCCGGTTCCACCACATCGCAGGTGAGAATCAGCGTGGCCTCATCCATGAATGGATCCATATTCGCGGTATCAGGGTCAGGCATCAGCAGCATGTCGGAAGCCTGGATGCCTTTCCAGCCGGCAATGGAAGAACCATCAAACGCGTGACCGTCCTCAAACCGGTCGGCATTGAAAGCATGGGCTGGAACCGTCACATGCTGCTCCTTGCCGCGGGTGTCGGTAAAGCGTAGATCAACGAACTTGACTTCGTTGTCCTGGATCATTTTCAAAACGTCGGCTACCGCCATTTTTCTCTCCAGACTAAGGTTATGGTTTTACAAAACAACTGCACAAGCAGAAAACGCTGATTATATCAGCACGCACGATGCCGTTATCTGAAACAGGTTATATTTTGCCAGCAATGCGCTCCACGGAAAACTTGTGCAGCGGTTCCCTGACACCAATTGCAAAAATGGAATAACATTACATTTTTCAATCAACACTGGCATAGACGACTATGGGAACCATCACTGCAATACTCGAGAGGGCACAGCAACGCGCCAAGGAAATGGATCTGCCATACGAAGGCGCATTGCTTCCGGCCGAAGCGTTCACCCTGCTGCAGCAAGCCCCCGGCGCCAAACTGGTGGACGTGCGCTCCAGAGCCGAATGGGACTGGGTGGGAAGAATCCCGGGCGCAATCGAAATCGAATGGCAAACCTACCCCGGCATGCGCACCAACCCGGATTTTCTCACTTATCTAGAAAGCCAGGTGGACAAGGAAGCATTGGTGATGTTCCTCTGCCGCGCCGGCGGACGCTCACACCAGGCCGCTGCAACTGCTACCGGGGAGGGATATCTGGATTGCTACAACATTCTCGAGGGGTTTGAGGGTGACAAAGATGCAACTGGGCATCGTAGCGCCAAAGGCGGATGGAAAGCAGCGGGGTTACCGTGGGTGCAGGGCTGAGGCGATAAAGTACATCGCAGCCAATCTCGAAAAGTAGACAGTCAACGCGGCAAGCAACGCACGGTTTCGCATTAAGTCCGTTCGTGGTGAGCCCTTCGATAGACTCAGGAGAGCCCTGTCGAACCATGAGCGGACTTAATCACGTATATTCTACCAATTATCCCATGCCCTTCGACAAGCTCAGGGCGAACGAAATACTTAATCAGATCTAACCTAAGCCAAGAATTGCCAAGAATTCTCTAAGCCGCTGACCACTGCACCACTCCGGAATAAGCCGTCGCCAGCACGATTAGCCCGAACACGATGCGGTACCACGCGAACACCGTGAAGTCGTGATGGCTGATGAAACGCAACAACCCCCGTACTGCCAGCAGCGCGCTGATGAATGAGGCGACGAAACCGACCACGAACATGCCGATATCGTCAAATTGCAGAATTTCATGATGCTTGTAAACATCATAGAAAGTGGCGGCGAACATGATGGGGATCGCCAGGAAAAAGGAAAACTCGGTGGCAGCCTTGCGTGACAGCCCAAAAAACAAACCGCCGATGATGGTGGCGCCGGAGCGCGAAGTGCCCGGTATCAGCGCAAGACACTGCACCAATCCCACCTTCAGCGCATGCTTCCAGTCCATATCTTCCACCCGCTCGACATCCACCACATGCTTTCTGCGCTCGGCCCACAGTATCAGTACGCCACCGGCGACGAGCGCCAGCGCCACCGGCACCGGATGAAACAAATATTGCTTGATGGTCTTGATGAACAATAGGCCCAGAATCGCGGCGGGCAAAAATGCAATGAAAAGATTCAGCACAAAGCGGTTCGCATCTGCGCTTGAACCGATACCCGCCACCACTTCGCCGATCTTGGCGCGGTATTCCCAGCACACCGCCAGGATCGCGCCCAGTTGGATCACGATCGCGAACACCTTGCCTTTCTCGTCATTGAAGTCGAGCAGATCACCCACCAGGATCAGATGGCCGGTGGAGGAAATCGGCAGAAATTCGGTCAGTCCCTCGACGATGCCGAGGACCAGCGCCTTGGTGAGTAACAACCAATCCATGCGTATTTTTTATTCACTTATAAAGCGGCATTATATCTTCTGAGCCCACAAGCGGGCGCCGCACTTGTCATTGCGCGCGGAAAAGGATTAAATCCCTCCATCTCAAATCACGTAGGAGCGGCTTCAGCCGCGAATGGTAGCTGCCATTATGAGTCTTAAAATTCTGGTTGTCGGCGCCGGCGCCACCGGTGGCTATTTCGGCGGACGGCTCGCGCAGGCCGCGCAAAGCGGCCGCGCAGATGTCGCAGTGACTTTTCTCGTACGCCCCAAACGTGCCGAAATTCTCAAGGAAAACGGGCTGAGGATCGAAAGCCCGCACGGCAACTTCACGCTGGCGGTGCGCACCGTGCAGCACACCGAACTGAAGTGGGAATACGACCTGGTGCTGCTTGCCTGCAAAGCTTATGACCTCGAAGCGGCGATACTGTCGGTCTATCCCGCAATCGGACCCGATACGCTGATCCTGCCGATACTCAACGGTCTGGCACACTTCGACCGGCTCGATGCGGAGTTCGGTGCGCGCCGTGTGCTGGGTGGCTGCTGCCATCTGAATGGTGCCCTCACATCTGCGGGGGTGATAAAACTGCTGAGCGACCTGCATGGCATCACTTTCGGTACGCGTGCGGGCAATGCCGCGCATGCCCAAGTTGTGCTCGAGCAACTGCAGGCGGCATTCGAGCAGACGCCGGTTCGAGTACAGCATTCCACAACGGTGTTGCAGGCGATCTGGGAGAAGTATGCGTTTCTTGCCGCTTTTGCCGCCATGACCTGTGTGATGCGGGCTGCGGTAGGCGACATCATGGCTGCCGAGGATGGCGAGACTTTGATGCTGCGCCTGCTAGCCGAATGCGAAGCTGCGGCGCAGCATGCCGGTTATCCGCTACGCCCCAGCATCATGGCTCACAGCAGGAAAATACTGACGGACAAGGACTCGCTCATGACTGCTTCCATGCTGCGCGACCTGGAATCCGGCGGCAAAACCGAAGGCGAACACATCGTCAACGACATGCGCCACCGCGCCATCGCGGCTGGCAGCGATGCGACCCTGCTTGCGGTGGCCTGGGCACATTTGCAGGCCAGAGAGGCGCGGTTGGCGCGCGAAAGAAAAACAGAGGTTTCCTAAACCTTGCT
>Ga0163199_1001703_pt1 | contig 13619 bp, 13 predicted proteins | sample PL_2010_150m_FD_113537 | JGI IMG/M metagenome (GOLD analysis project Ga0163199, IMG submission 113537) | Freshwater microbial communities from Powell Lake, British Columbia, Canada to study Microbial Dark Matter (Phase II) - PL_2010_150m | ecosystem: Environmental > Aquatic > Freshwater > Lake ... | reverse complement strand
TTTGGATTAACGTCAAGAAAGCGACATGGGGCGGCAAAAATGTCTTCCTCAGCGTTCAGACCGACCTCACCGAGCGCAAGCGGGCGGAGGAGGAAATCGGCAGAATGGCGCTGATACTCGACACAGCCCCCAATTCCATTACCGTTCATGACTTCGACGGCCGTTTCTTATACGCCAACCGGAAGACCTTCGCTTTGCACGGCTTCAACCGGGACGAATTTCTGGCTCGCAACCTGCGTCAGCTCGATGTACCCGAGAGCGAAAAACAGATTGCATCGAATATGCAGGAACTGCTTAACCGCGGTGAAGCAACCTTCGAAGTCTCCCACTATAGAAGAGACGGCTCAACCCTGCCCATGGAGGTTAGCGCCAGGGTCACCACTTGGGGCGACAAGAAGGTCATTCTCAGTATCGCCACGGACATCACCGAGCGTAAGCGGATGGAAGAGGATCTGCTGCGAGCCCGTAAGCTGGAGTCCCTGGCCGTTTTGGCCGATGGCATTGCCCATGACTTCAACAATCTGATGGCGATCGTGCAGGGGTATCTTGATCTGGCCCTTACGGATCTGCCCCCTGATCACGTATCCCGCCAACCGCTGTATGCCGCGATAAAAATTGTCAAACAGACCAAGGATCTGACCCGCCGCCTGATCGCCTTTTCACGGGGCGGGGCTCCCCACAGAGAAATCCGGGATATTGCAGAGATCATCCGGAATGCCGTCCATAGGACCGTAAAGGGAACAAAAATTATTGTGAAATTAGACCTCTCTGAGAACCTCTGGCCTGCTGAAGTGGACGAACTCCAAATGAAGCAGTGTTTCTACAATCTGACATCGAACGCCGTGGAAGCCATGCCTGAGGGAGGAAATCTGACGATTCAGGTGGAAAATGCGCGGATATCTACTGGAGAAGTTTTTGACCTGAAAGAAGGGTCGTATCTCAAAATCACATTTACCGATGAGGGGGTCGGTATCCCTGAGGATCATTTCTCGAAAATCTTTGATCCCTATTTTACGACAAAGAGGATGGTTTCCCAGAAGGGGCTGGGATTGGGGCTTTCGGTCTGCTATTCGGTTTTGAAGAATCACGACGGCCATATCACGGTGAAATCAGAACCGGGGGAAGGAACTTCCTTTGCCCTTTACCTGCCGGCAAGGGCGGATCTGGCAAAAAGAAAAAGCAATTAAGAAGAAATCTATAATACTTATTTTCTCTCTTGCCAAATCAAAGGCAGGTGATAAACTAACACAACTTTTCATATGTCGGATCAGGACAGTCATTAGGGGAATTAATTATGTTCAAACTCTTTGACAACATAAACCCGATTCACTTTCTGTATCTTTTATACGGCGCTTCCTTCCTTTTCCTGGGGGTATCCATTGCCGCCAAGGATATGAAGGAAAGCAAACTGAAGCTTGGAGAAAGCCTTTGGTTGCTTTCGTCATTTGGATTTTTACACGGAGCCCATGAATGGTTGGACCTCGGCACCTGGGTTGAGGGGAAGAATCTTTCATACCAGCAGATTTTTACGGCAGAAGCGGTATCCGTTGGTTTGCTTATCCTTTCATTTATATTCCTCATGTATTTTGGTTTGTCGCTGATTAAGGTCGTTCACAAAAAATGGATCTGGCGTTACAAGACGATAATAACAGCGTGCCTTTTCTTGACATGGCTCCTTTTCCTTCTCCAGACGGACTTGCTGCCCATAAGCATGCAGTTTCTAAAGCGTGCGGATATCGGGGCAAGATATACCTTCGGGTTTATAGGTAGCCTGCTAACCTCCTATGGTCTGATTGCTTATTCACGTGAGATAAGGCCAATGAGTCTGTCAGTGTCGCGGAGGCTGAATTATGCAGGCGTAACGTTTCTGTTTTACGCGTTTTTTAGCGGAGTCTTTTCTTCCCGTTATACGATGCCGCTTGTCCCTGCCCCCATCGAGCTTCTTCGTGGCGGGGCCGCTATTATTATAACCTATTTCATTTGTCAGGCCCTGAACATCTTTGATATTGAAACAAGAAGGAAGATCGAGCAGCAGGCGCGACTTCTCGTCCAGGCCGAAAAACTGTCTTCTTTAGGCCGGCTTGCCGCCGGCATAGCGCATGAAATTAATAATCCCCTCACCAATGCATCGCTGGGGGTCCAGACTTTGAAGCATAAATTGGGCAGCGAGGGAACGAGCAATGATGTTGTTGAGAGACTTAGTGCAATTGAGAAAAATATTGACCGGGCATCGTTGATAGCCCAGGAACTGCTCCAATTTTCACATCCAAAGGAGTCAGGTTTTCAACCTGTTAATATCAACGATGCAATTAAAAGTTCCCTCAACCTTATGCAATACAAACTGAACAATATTGATGTCGTTCAGCGCCTCGCGTCTGTACCGCACGTAATGGGAGATCCGGTGAAACTTGAACAGGTATTCATAAATATCCTGTCCAATTCCGTTGAAGCAATGCCGGAGGGAGGGAAGATATCCATTGCATCACTGCAGAATGTTGATACTATCGAAGTGCGCATAACGGACACGGGCTGTGGAATATCCGAAGAAAATCAGTCTCGTGTCTTTGAACCTTTTTTTACAACAAAAGATATCGGCTCCGGGACAGGTCTTGGGCTATCAATGAGTTACGGCATCATCAGCCAGCACCATGGATTCATAGAATTGACGAGTAAACCGGAAGAAGGTACAGCCGTGACCATTAAAATTCCCACAAAGGAGAGATATGAAAAAGATACTTATCGTGGATGACGACATGGAATTAAGGGATCATCTTGCCGAGGTTCTAAGAGAGGATGGGTACTGGACCCAAAGTGCTTCTTCAGCTAAAGAGGCTTATGAAAAGCTGAGTTTGGAGGAGTTCGATATTGTGCTTCTCGATTATATGATGCCGAAGAAAAGTGGCATCGATGCCCTTATCGAAATAAAGGGCCTTCGCCCGAAGGCAAAAGTGGTAATGATTACCGCCTTTTCGTCTATCGAAAACGCAATTGAAGCTATAAAGAAAGGCGCAAGCGACTATGTCTCCAAGCCCTTTAAGATTGATAATCTTCTATTGACGATACGGCGGGTTCTTGAGGAAGCAAAATTCGAAGAAGGAATAAAAAAACTGGACATTGACCGTACCCTAAGCACCCTGGCAAATCCTATCCGGAGAAATATTCTGAAGATGCTTCGAGACAAAGATGATATCCATCTTATGAAAATTACAAGAGATCTTGGAATAGATGATCATACAAAAGTTTTTTTTCATCTCAAGATGCTGAAAGAGGCAGACATCATAGACCAGAACCAGAGTAGAGCGTACTTTCTCACGAAAGAAGGGCAGAGAATGATCGCGTGTCTCAACACGCTGGAACAGTACCTAAAACCCTAATTACGATTGTTTGTGGGAGTTTTCTCCATCCCGCTGGTATTCTCCATGCAATGAGCCTTTTCCCCTCTTGCTATTCCGGGTAAATCCTTTCCGATTAGATAAACGATTTAGTCAAATTCCTTTCCTGTGTGAATTGTTCTTCACATTGTAACCAAGAAACTAACATAAGAATTCTATTGACTGTCTGCTAAACCGGCATAGAGTGATACCAACAATGATTCGGAAACTTATTCTCATTTCCGACAACAAAACGAGATCAATTGCTGTAATAAAGTTTTGATATTGGTAATTGTCTGCATAACAGATAGGGAAACATAGAGGAAGCGTAAAATGGTAAAGTCAAAGAAGATCCTGTTCGGCATATTCGTCCTCCTGGTATTCGCAGGAGTGGTTTTCCGGTGGTATGATTTTTTTACCGGGCCGAGAGTCAAGCAACCTTTGGAATATAGCCATAAAGTGCATACGGAGTTGCTGAAATGCGAGGAATGCCACAAAGGCGTCGCTAATTCGGCTTATGCGACCCTACCCGACATTAAAGTATGTATGGGATGTCATCAAACAGATCCTCTGTCAAACAGCCCGGAAGAAAAAAAGCTGATCAATTATATAAAAAACAACAAAGATATCAGTTGGAAAAGGCTTTATCGGGTTCCGGTACATGTTTATTTCTCACATAATAGGCATGTGACGGTCGGCAAATTGGCATGTGAGAAGTGTCACGGCGATATGGGGAAAACATCCAGGCCGCCCAGTAAAGCCCTCGTTAATCTTGGAATGGGTGAATGCATCGCCTGCCATGAGAAGAACAATGTGGATAGGAGCTGCATAACTTGTCATAAGTGACCACGGACTCGATAAAGCTGAATAAAGGCTAACTTGGTTCCATAGTTAGAAGGCATAAGGAGTGCGGAATGGGGAAAATTACGCGAAGAGAGTTCTTAACGGTGATGGGAGTAGCTGTTGGTGGCGGAGTGTTGGCTTATGCCCCTGACGTAGCTGTTAAGACCTTTGATGCAGCTTGGGGAGAGGATTGGGTGGAGGTGCCCAAGGGACCTGAACGCTGGATTACAACATTATGCCGGCAGTGCCCCGGAGGATGCGGCATCCGTGTGCGTCTGATTGGGGATAAACCCACTAAGATCGAGGGCAATCCCTTCCATCCCGTTAACAGGGGCAAGTTATGTCCCAAAGGCCAGACCGGTTTGATTGCCTTAAATGACCCGGATAGGATTAAAGGTCCTTTGAAGAGGGTTGGTGAGCGCGGTTCCGGCAAATGGAAGGAAATTACCTGGGACGAAGCGACTGATATCGTGGTCAACCGGCTGAAAGAGATACGCGCCAAGAATAGCTCTCATACTCTGGCCATTATGGATGGAGATTCCAGCGATCTTACGAAGATGCTCTTTGAAAGATTCATGCACCAATTTGGGTCGCCAAACTACATTAATGTTCCCACCGGATTGGATTATGGCAGTGTGGACGCCTTTTATCTGATGCAGGGCATTAGAGACGGCGTCGTTTATGATATGGAAATGGCAAATTACATAGTGTCTTTCGAATCAGACCTCCTCCAATCATTTTGGTCGCCGGTGCAGGTCATGAACGCCTTCGGTTATACAAGAAGAGGAAAGGAGCCCCGTGGCAAGATCATGCAAGTGGGCTCCCGCTATTCGATTACGGCAGCAAAGGCGGATGAATGGATACCGGTAAAGCCGGGAACGGAAGGCGTTCTCGCCCTGGGAATGGCAAACTTCATCATCAAAGAGGGATTGCATGATAAGGCATTCACAGAGAAACATACATTTGGATTTGAAGACTGGAAGGACGCGTCGGGAGCAGAACATCAAGGCTACAAGACCCTCGTTTTGCAGAATTATTCACCGAGTGCCGTTTCGGATATTACCGGGATTCCCGTGGAATCCATATTGAGATTGGCAAAGGAATTCGCCACCCGAGGCCCCGCCCTGGCAATAGGCGTAAGAGGAGATATTTATCAACAGATGGCCATACACGCTCTCAACGCCCTGGTAGGAAATATCGATAAACCGGGAGGCGTGTTGACCGTAAAAAACAGGCCGGTTTATGATCTTCCGGCGCCAGCAGTTGATGAAACTGCGCGAAGAGGCCTGCAAATGCCATCCATAGCTAATGGCGACAATGGTACAGCTCTCCTGGCAAATTCAAATATCACAGGCATTTCTGAGAAAGTCTTGCAGGGAAAACCCTATCGCATCAGTACGTTGCTTGTTTATAACTGCAATCCCCTTTTCAACAATCTACAGAGAAACACTTTGTCTCAAGCGATGACAAAGATACCTTTTGTTGTCAGTTTTTCACCTTACATGGATGAGACGACTCAGATGGCCGATTTTATTTTGCCGGATCATACCTTTCTCGAGAAATGGCAAGGTAATTTCACCGCGACATTTCAGGGTTTTCCTGTGGTAGGGGTGGGTAAACCGGTGGTGGAACCCCGCTTCAATACCCGGGATGCGGTCAATACAATGATTGCCATCGCAAAAGGCATGGGGACATCGTTGGCAAGAGCGTTTCCCTGGAAAGATTCTCAGGAAGTGCTGTCCGATACAGTTAAACAAGTCTATGAGATGAATAAGGGCGACCTCTTTGCACCGGAATTGGATAAGACGCTATTGAGGGAGCTGGTAAGACGCGGGTGGAGGGCTCCCGGATATAGGAACTTTGAAGAATTTTGGGAGGGGATACAGGAAAAAGGAGGATGGTGGGAGCCTGCGTATGCCTATGAGGAATGGAAACGGGTATTCCAGACACCCTCCGGGAAGTTTGAATTTTACTCTCAGACCTTGAAGCATCATTTGGGAAAGCAGGGATTCCTATCGGGAAATAACTTAAAAGGGCTGCTGGCGTCAGGAGTGGAGGCAAAGGGGGATCAGCTTTATTTGCCTCACTGGGAACCTAAACTAAATACATCTCCGGAAAACGAAAAGGATTATCCGTTCCATTTAAGACTGTTTCAACCCCTGGTCTTTGCCGGATCTCTCCATGCCAATGATCCTTACTTACAGGATATCAACAGCTTCTATGTCAAACAGAAGTGGAATTCATGGGCCGAGATAGATCCAAAAGCGGCTAAAGAACTTGGCATTAAAGATGGTGACTGGCTTTGGGTGGAATCGCCCTCCGCAAAGCTGAAGTTCAGGGCTAAATTGACTCCCGGAGCGATGCCGCAGACGGTCAATATCCCGATGGGGTTAGGACACACAACGCTCGGCCGATGGGCGAAGGGGACCGGTGAAAACGCGGGTGCATTAATTACTTATCATGCAGAACCTTTTACGGGTGAACCGCTTATGCACAAAACCAAGGTCAAGGTGTACAAGGCATAGGGAGGATGGAATGATCAGATGGGGGATGGTGATAGATCTGGATAAGTGTACGGCATGCCAGGCATGCGTCATTGCTTGCCAGATCGAGAATAACATACCGCCGCCGAGTTCGGAGGAGGCCGCAATATTCCGGTCCATCGGTTGGATGCGGATAGTGGAACATATAGAGGGGGAATACCCCCATATCAAAGCGAATATTATGCCGGTACCCTGTATGCAGTGTGAAAATCCGCCCTGCATCAAGGTCTGTCCCGTCGGAGCGACCAACAAGACGAAAGAAGGCATCGTAGATCAGATCTACGGACGGTGCATCGGATGCCGATATTGCGCCAATGCATGTCCCTATACGGTCAAGTCCATGAACTGGTATAAGCCCGCATGGCCCAAGGAGATGATGAGCGCCCTCAATCCGGACGTTACCGTAAGGCCGAAGGGCGTAGTGGAGAAGTGCCTCTTCTGCGCCCACAGAATACAGAAGGCAAAGGACAGGGCAAAGGCCGAAAACAGGGGAATGACCCCTGATGATTATATCCCGGCCTGCGCCGAGACCTGTCCTAGTAAAGCGATCTATTTCGGCGATTTGAATGACAAAGACAGTATCGTTTCTAAACTTGCAAGAAGTCCCAGGGCTTTTAGATTATTGGAAGAACTCGGCACTGAACCAAACGTGTATTACTTGAGGGAAGGAGCTTAGCGTGGAAGTTTTAAAACCAGACATGGGATCGGGAAAAGAAAATATTATGACTGGGAGCAGAGACGAGATTTTGTATCAGCCTATTCTGCATACCGGTAAAGGCTTTTACATTGTTTTTGCCCTTCTTTCATTGGTAGTGCTGATTGCTGCAGTGGCCTATTTCACCCAGTTCAAGTACGGACTGGGGGTGACAGGTATGAACAGTCCTATCTTTTGGGGCATTTACATTACCAACTTCGTATTCTTTATCGGGGTCAGTCACGCAGGCACGCTCATATCAGCCATCCTCCGCATATCGAAAGCGGAGTGGCGCCGTTCAATTACCCGCTCCGCCGAGGTGATTACCGTTCTGGTTCTTTTTTTTGGTTTAGGCAATATACTTATAGATTTAGGTCGTATCGACCGTTTGATGAAGGTGATAATGCATGGTCGTTTCCAGTCGCCCCTTCTTTGGGACGTGGTAAGTCTTACCACTTACTTGACTGCCAGCTCTATATATCTCTATCTCCCTCTTATTCCGGATATTGCGCTGCTCAGAGATCGGATGCCTATAGGATTCAGAAAATACGTGTATGAGGTCTTAGCTCTCGGTTGGGCAGGGACTGAAAAGCAAATCCACTATCTGGAAAAAGGCATTGCTATCATGGCCGTGACAGTACTGCCGATAGCCGTTTCCGTTCACACCGTTGTGTCATATGTCTTTTCCATGACCATTCAGCCCATGTGGCACAGCACCATCTTTGGTCCTTATTTCGTTGCAGGGGCCATCTATTCCGGCATTGCCGCCATTATAGTGGCAATGGCGGTGCTCAGGAAAGTTTATCACCTTGAGGGCTACTTCCGGGAAGTCCATTTTAATTATCTCGGCATACTGCTCCTCGTCATGACCTGTTTGTGGTTCTATTTTACCTTTTCTGAATATATTACGGTGTTCTATGGGGCAGAACCTGATGAAATAAAGGTATTTTTTGAAAAGATGACGGGTCAATATGCTCCGCACTTCTGGATCATGGTGTTTACATGCTTTGTCATACCATTCACAATACTGGCAAACAATAGGACGCGCACCATCACAGGGACTATAATTGCCTCCATATCCGTCAATATTGGCATGTGGCTGGAGCGCTTTACCATCGTCGTTCCTACCCTGATGCATCCTCGTTTGCCCTATGAGACGGGGGTATATAGTCCAACGTGGGTTGAGTGGTCCATTCTTGCCGGATGTTTTGCGCTGTTTACGATGATTTATATGGTCTTTACCAAACTGTTTCCCATAGTATCTTTGTGGGAGGTTCAGGAGGGACGGGAAAAAGCCCAGGCGGAAGTTACGGAGAGGCTCCGTACCTACCTGCCTACTTAAAATGGCTTATTCAAGGAATATGAGGTGATCAAATGAAAGAATCCTATACAGCCATTGGAAATAAAGTAATCTTGAGGTGTCAAATTTCTTTGCTCCTTGCCTTTTATGTCTTTGTGTTAGGGGTTTTCACGTTTCTTTGGTATGCGGTCTATAGGGCATTTGCAGAACATGATAACCCGGTGGCACATTCTGTGATCCTGGCATCCGTTATAACCTTCGCGTTTGTCATCTTAACTACTGTTGTTACCATGGTATTTACAACCATAATAAGAGAGGGCCAGAGGAAAATCAAAGGGAACGGAGGACCAGCCAATGAAAGTAAAATTTAAGAAAGCGGCCGTTTTTTTTGGGGCCCTGCTTACATTTGGATTGAATCCCCATCTTGCCTCTGCTGAAAACAAGTATCTTGTTCCCGGCGATGCAAGAAAAGGCTGGCAGATATTCTCGGAAAAAGGCTGTATCCAATGTCACGGCATGGGTGAAAAAGGGAAGATTATCATAGCGCCTGATCTTTCGAAGACGCTGCCTGTACATCTTTCCTCCGGCGGATTGGCGGCGGCAATGTGGAACCATGCACCAGAGATGTGGGAAAAGATGTCTGCAAAATGGATTAAATTTGAACTACTTAACGAGACGGAAATGTCCGATCTCTTTGCTTTCTTATACTTCATCCGTTACCTGGATGAACCGGGAGACCCCCTTAAAGGCAAAGAAGTCTTAAAGGCAAAAGGTTGCATGGAGTGCCATAGTATCGGTGAAAAAAGAGGTAAAATTGGTCCAGACCTGGCGATGTGGGCTGAATTTACAAACCCTATTCTCTGGGTGCAGATGATGTGGAACCATGCGCAAAAAATGAAAAATGCGATGGATCAAGGAGCTATTGCCTGGCCAAAGTTGGAAAGAAATGACATTGCAGACATCATTGCCTATGTAAGGAATTTTAAATCCTCTAAGGAATCGGTGTTTCTTGCAGCGGGAGACCCCGAAGAAGGGAAACGGCTTTTTTCACAAAAATCTTGCGCACAGTGCCATGCCACTGAAAGTTCCGTAAAAAGCAAGGGACCGAACCTGGGTATCCAGCAAAAGGATTTTCCACCCACTCTCGGTCAATTTGCAGGTCTTATGTGGAACCATTTTCCGGAAATGCTTAGCGAGATGCAGAAAGAAAATATCAGGGTTCCGGAGTTATCTGCTAGGGACATTGCCAATATTACCGCATATCTTTTCTCCATACGCTATTTTGACCCTGCCGGAGATAAAGCCGCCGGAAAGAAGATATTCCAGGAAAAACGTTGCAACGTTTGCCACGATATTCAAAAAGATTCAGCAGGTAAAAAAGAGGGGCCCGATCTGGCAAGATTAAAAGGCATGGTGTCTCCCATTTATATGGCGACGGCTTTATGGAATCATGGTCCCAAGATGATCGGAAACATGAAAGAAAAGAATATAAAATGGCAGAGGATTACAGATAAGGAGTTAATCAATCTTATGGAATACTTTAATAAAGGGGAATGATTTAGACCTCCGTTATTAAAGGCTCTTGTCCATATTATAGTAAAAGGGGGGGGTATGGCGACTGAAGAGAGCGAAAAAAAAGGCGCTTCGGAAAGTATGGGAACGCAGATTCAAATTCCAAAATACGCCTGGCCTATTACCGGGGTGGCAGTTATTTTGGTCATTGGCGCCATCATCTATTTTGTGATGGGCAAGTACAACCATATCTCAAAGGGGCAGTTTGTCGGACCGGGCAAGTGCAGGGAATGTCACAAGGAACAGTACGATTCATGGAAGAAAACCAAGATGGCAAACAGCTTCAATGCACTTCGGCCCGGCGTTAACGCTAAGGAGAAACAGATGGTAGGGATCGATACGGACAAGGACTACACACATGATGAAACCTGTCTGCCTTGCCACACTACGGGATACGGTTTGGTAGGCGGTTTCATCTCAATAGAGAAGACTCCGGAAATGGCCGGCATAAGTTGCGAGGCCTGTCATGGGCATGGCGGTTCCTATGTCAACACGGTAATGAGCCCCAAAGATCCTAAGTTCAAGACGTCCGATGCCAGGAATGCAGGACTGGTATATCCACCGACTGAGAATGTATGCCGGGAATGTCACAATGCACGCAGCCCCTTTGTTGGATTGGATTATAAGTTCTATTACAGTGATCGTGTCAAGCTTGGCACCCATGAGCACTACCACCTGAAATACGAACACGGAGGGTAAGGAGGTGGACTTGTATTATGCCGGTAAAACAAATCTATACACAACTAAAGGTGAGATGACCCAAACGCAACTATTAAGCTTCACCTGAACAGCATGGATAATAAACTGAAAAAGATTGTTCCGGATGAAGCGGTATCCCCCGCCAGAAAGGGGATTGGTTAATAAAAATAGAAAAGGAGAGAGAAATGATGGAAAAGCTGATGAAAGTGGTTGGAGTGGTTGTTTTTTTAACGGTGTTCGTTGCAGGGTCTGCCTTTGCAGCGGGAGGAGGCGCGGTGACATACGAGAAAGACGTAAAGAAGATAATTTCTGCGCGCTGTGTCTTGTGTCACGGCAGTAATGCTCCGACGATCGAAGAATTTAAAAAGGACGAGGAGGGATTCAAGAAAAAGATGAAGGGCCCCAGGATGGACACCTACTCAAACCTAATAATCTTTGTTAATGGATCGGATACCGGCGCCCTGATGAGGAGGCTTGACGACGGCAAGAACATAAAGGACGGCAAGCCGGGAAACATGTACAATAGGCTGGGTGGAGCGGAAGATGAGAGAGTTGCGAATCTGAAAGTGATAAAGGATTGGGTCGGCGGTTGGACCCTGAAACGAAAAAAAGATGTTACTGCAGATGAGTTGAATGCCATTAAGGCTGTGGAGAAATAACGGCACCATAGGGGATAAGGGCAAGCGCAGTGCAGCAATGACGCCCTTCCAGCTTCAGGGAAAGGCGGAGGTAAAGATGAGGCGAAATAGGTATTACTGACGGGAGCCATGGAATGTTTCGGGAAAATGTGAAGATTTTTTGTTGGTCAAGAACGCTTTCTTTTCCAACCTCTCATGGGTTCGGTCATGGAAGGCTCCTGTTTTTTAGGAGGTATGTCGGTGCACCGACATATATAATGTTATTGATATCATTGTATTATTAACGACGCTGAAAAAGTTTTGCCCCGTGGACAACCGGGCCGGGATCGGTCGGAAAAACCGGGATTGACTTTACCCCGGGGATGGACCCAGTTCAAGAAGGAAGGTCGCTTCGGAGAGAAGGAAGATCAGGATTGGGTTTTCACCCGTGCATCTCCTTGACCTTCGCCCGATCGATCGAGCCGTCCTCTTTGTGGGGAAGCGTGTCTACAAATTCGACATAATTGGGTTTTTTGTAGCGGGCAATTCTGCCGGCCACAAAATCGATCAGCTCCTGCGCCGACGGGGACATGATGCCGCATCGTGTCCCCATTGGCTTCAGGACGCAAACGGCCTTGATCCCCTCTCCGTATTTGGGATCGGGAACACCGATCACGGAGACCTCCAGAACGTGCAGATGATCCGGCCTTCCTTTTCAAATTTCTTGTAGAATTCGGTCCCCGGATGGGGGATGAGAATGTTGACGGCGACGCTGTCGATCTTGATTTCTTCCAGTATGTCGATGGTCCTGTCGAAAACGTCCGGGGTGTCGAAGCCGAAGATGATCCCCCCGTCCACCATAATGCCGCGATCATGGAAACGCGCGATGTTGGTCTTGAGGCGATCGACCCTGTTGAAGCCCTTGATCGCTTCGGAAAGGGTATCAGGTGTGCGACAAATTTATGGGTGACGGCACGCTGGTCAAAAGAAGTCGGCAGACTTGACATTTTGCCGACGTTTCTGTACCATGCCCCCCATGAACAGCGCCAAAGAAAAAGCCATCGATACCATCCGCAAGCAGGGAGGGATCATCCGCACCCGCGAGGCCTTTCGTCAGGGGATCCACCGGAGAACCCTGTACGGCCTCCGCGATGACGGGGCGCTGATTTCCACCACCCGGGGTCTCTATCAGCTTACCGAGATGGAGAGCTTCCCCGCGGAAATCGATCTCGTCAATGTGGCCAAACTCGCCCCCCATGGCGTTATTTGCCTCATCTCCGCCCTTTCCTTTCACGGCCTGACCACCCAGATTCCGCATGAAATCTGGCTCGCCGTGGAACGGAAGGCCCGCAAACCCAAGGTGACCTATCCGCCGGTCCGGGCCATCTTCTTTCCCGGCTCCTGTTTCCGGGAAGGCATCGAAGTCCATCGCATCATGGAGCAGGAGGTCCGGATCTACAGCGCGCCCAAGACGGTGATCGATTGTTTCCGCTGGCGCAATACGGTGGGGCTGGACGTGGCCCTGGAGGCGGCCCGGTCGTATCTGAAACAACGCGGGGCGAGCCCGTCCAAACTGATGGAATACGCGAAGCTCTGTAAGGTGGAAAGACTCGTCACACCCTACCTGGAGGCAATGGTTCCATGAGCGCCGAACCGGTCAAGAATATCGCGGCCTCCGTAAAAAACCGGCTTTTGTCCGCATGTATCACTCGACAAAAGTAACGAATTGTGTTACTTTGCCAAAGCAATACATTTGAAGGGAAACCTATGACGGCCATGCAATTCATCACCGATCTTATCGCAAGCGGGCGATACAGCTTCAGTTCCGACGAGGCGGCACACGCTTTGGGGACCAGCGCGGTGGCCACCAGGGCGGCGCTCCGCCGCCTGCGTCAAAAAGGCGAGCTCGCCATGCCCTACAAGGGCTTCTATGTCGTTGTCCCCCCCGAGTTCCGGAATGCGGGATGCTTGCCGGCCGGC
>Ga0163199_1001702_pt1 | contig 13630 bp, 12 predicted proteins | sample PL_2010_150m_FD_113537 | JGI IMG/M metagenome (GOLD analysis project Ga0163199, IMG submission 113537) | Freshwater microbial communities from Powell Lake, British Columbia, Canada to study Microbial Dark Matter (Phase II) - PL_2010_150m | ecosystem: Environmental > Aquatic > Freshwater > Lake ... | reverse complement strand
CTGCTTGCCTCGTGGCAGGCCCTGCTCGCGAGGACCAACGGGGCCACCACGGTGGTGCGCTCCTCTTCACTGGTCGAGGACAGATTCGACTCAAGCTTCGCCGGCCAGTTCGAGAGCTACCTCGGCTTGGACAACGAGGCGGACTTCCTCACCGCCGTGCGCGCCTGCTGGGCGGCGCTCTGGTCGCCGCGCATACTGCGTTACATGATGAACCACGACGCGAGCCCGGCGGACACCGCCATGGGCGTCCTCGTTCAGCCGCTGGTGGCGGCGCGCTCCTCGGGCGGCGGATTGAGCCGGACCGCCGACGGGGAAATGATGCTCAGCGCGACCTGGGGCCTGGGCTCGGCGATCGCCCAGGGCGAAGTCGTGCCCGACCGCTACGTGCTCTCCGCCGACGGGAAACTCCTGAGCAGCGAGGCCGGGCGCAAGAACCATAGCGTCGGCTGCCAGCACCACGGCGGCGCGGGAACCCAGGTGTTAAGCGGCGATGTCGTCTGGGAGATGTGCCTCGGCGATGACCAGGCGATCGAGCTGGGCGGCTATCTGCGCAAGGCGGAAGAGCTGATGGGCATGCCGGTCGAAATCGAGTGGTCGAAGGACGATACCGGATTCAAGCTGCTGCAGTCGCGCCCGCTGCATCTGGAGCCGGCCCATGTCCCCGACGAAATCTGGCTCTCGCACCCGAAACTCAACGGTCAACCGGCAGGTGTGGGCTGGGGAACCGGCCGCGCCTGCGTGGTCAATTGCGAATGCGAGCTGTCGCGCGTCGGACCGGGCGACATCCTCGTGACCAAGGTCGCGGGGCCGGCGCTCTCGCGCATTCTGACCCGCGTCGCAGGCGTCGTCGCGGAACTCGGCGGCAGCACCTCCCACCTGGCCTCGCTCGCCCGCGAGCGGGGCATACCGATGGTCTTGGGCGTGCACAATGCCACCCAGCGTATACCGGACGGCAAGCACACGGCCGTCGATGGCGTTGCCGGCATCGTGCGGTGGATGGCTTGACGCGACCGCGCATCTATATCACCCAGCCGGTAGCGCAGAGCGCCATCGAGCGACTAAAAAGCGTCGCGGAGGTGGAACTCAATACCGATTCCGTTCACATCCCGGGCAAGGACGAACTGATCGAGGCCGTGCGCCGGAACGACATCCTGTTCTGCCTGCTACACGACCGCGTCGATGGCGACGTAATCGCAGCCAACCCGGGACTGCAGATGATCGCCTCGATGAAAATCACGCCCTCCGACCTCGATGTGGCGGCGGCGACGTCGCGGCATATCCCCGTGACGGTGATCCCGCCCATCGTGACCGAGGCGACAGCCGACATTCACTTTGCGCTGCTGCTGGCGGTCGCGCGCCGCCTGGTGGAAGGCGACCGCCTGGTTCGCGCCGGCGTCTTTCCCGGCTCGCAGTCGTCCCATCTTGCAGGGGCCGGCGTGTCGGGCAAGACCATAGGGCTCATCGGCGGTGGCGGACGCATCGGCCGCGCGGTCGCGAAGCGCGCGCACGGCTTCGACATGCGCGTGCTGTACTGGACCCCGCGCCGCAAGCCGGAGGCCGAGGAACGCGAGGCCGGCATCACCTACGTGCCTTTCGACCAGTTGCTCGCCGAATCCGACTTCGTGTCCATGCATGCGCCGCTCGCGCCGGAAACGCGCCATCTGATGGGGGCGCGCGAATTCGGGCTCATGAAACCGACGGCATTTTTCATCAACACCGCGCGCGGCGGCGTCGTCGACGAGGCTGCGCTCACGCATGCGCTCGCCGAGCGGCGCATCGCGGGCGCCGGGCTCGACGTGTTCGAGAACGAGCCGCATGTCGCACCGGCGCTTTTGGCGATGACCAACGTCGTGCTCACGCCGCACCTGGGCAGCGCGGTCGCGGAACTGAGGGAAATCATGGCCCACATCGTCGTGGACAACATCCTCGCGGTGCTGGAGGGCAAACAGCCGCCCAACTGCTGGAATACCGAAATCTACGCCGCGAAAAAATAAGATGTCATTCTGAGGCTGGCCTCTTCGGCGTCATATTCTGAGGCTGGCCTCTTCGGCGTCATTCTGAGGCCGTAGGCCGAAGAATCTCATCCTGTAAAACTTGGCACGATGAGATCCTTCGCTTCGCTCAGGATGACGCGAGTGAAGGGCTTCATTTTGCAACGGATTCTGAGGGGAGTATGAGGGGATGTTTCCCCTCATTTTGTGTAAGTCTAAGCGGGAGCAGAGCGAAATGGATGTCAACCTGAAGAACAAGGTCGCGGTGATCACCGGCGGAAGCGCGGGCATCGGTCTTGCCACTGCCGAACTGTTCGCGCGCGAAGGCGCGCAGGTCGCCATCTGCAGCAGCCAGCAGTCGAAAGTTGACGACGCCGTCAAGGCGCTGGCGGGCAAAGGCCTACAGGTCTACGGCGAGGCGGTCGATGTGTCGAGCCGGGAAGGCATGTTCTCCTTTGCCGACACGGTCGAGAAGAAATTCGGCGGCATCGATGTCTGGGTCAGCAATGCCGGCATCATGATAGAGAAAAAGATCATCGACACGCCGGAAGACCTCTGGCAGAAGACCATGGATGTGAACCTGAAGTCGGTCTATTACGGCGGATTGATCGCCGCCGACAAAATCAGAAAGCGCGGCGGCGGTGTCCTGATCAATGCCGCGTCCTTCGCCTCGCTGATACCCTCGGTGGGCAGCGGCGCTTATGCCGCTTCGAAAGCCGCCATCGCCAACATGACCCGTGCGCTGGCCGGCGAGCTGGCGCCGTTCAATATCCGCGTGGTCGGTTTCATCCCGGGGGTGATCGAGACGCCCATGACGGCGGGCTGGATCAACAAGAAGGGCAAGGTGCTGGCAAGCCAGCATGCGCTCAACCGGGTCGGACGAGCGGACGAGATCGCCAATGCGCTGCTGTTTCTCGCCTCCGATTACGCGTCGTTCATCACCGGCACCTGCATGGAAATCACCGGCGGGAAATTCTGCGTGCAGAATCCGTCCGACGCGTGGATCTAGTTCATCGAGGATTACACCCTGGTACGCGAGGGGCTGTTGCAAACTAATGAACCGGTTAAGAACTACGGAATACAGGGGCAAGGTCAAGCCGTTCCTTCATGTTCGGCAACGAGTGTGAACCCCAAATCGCCGCGGCGCCTAACGATCTTTCATGCCGCCAACCGAACGCCAACGGGAATACCTGCCTTGGCGCAAAGCAGAACCAGATAATCCAGAGACAGAAGCTCGACTTTACCGCGCGTGATTTCGGAGACGCGGGGCTGGGTGATACCCAGGCGCTTCGCGGCCTTCGCCTGCGTCAGGCTCTCGCGTTCCATCCAGACACGCAGGGCTTCTGCGAGCTTGGCGCGCAACAGCATGAGTTGCGCCTCGTGAGGCGGGAAACCCAGATCCAGAAAAACATTGCCACTCGATTCGGTCACTTTTTTAGTCATGTTTCGCCCCTTGAGCGAGTTCGCGCGCTATCCGGTAGCGCTCTTTCGCCAGTTCCAGGTCCGCGCGGGATGTCTTTTGCGTCTTTTTCTGAAACGCATGCAGCACGTACACTGCGTCTTCGAACCTGGCGACATAAATCACCCGGAACGCGCTTGCCTCATCCCGCACCCGAATCTCTCGCGCACCGGGTCCCACCACTGACATCGGCTTCCAGTCGTCGGGTTCGCGTCCGACCTGCACCATGAACAACTCGTGCCCCGCACGATTACGCGCAGCATTTGGAAACGCAGAGATCGTCTTTCGCACTGCCGACGAAACGAATCCGTTTCATGAGATCGCATTATACGAGTATTCGTATAGACATCAAGGCCGCCCAAGAATAACCGGGCGTTCCGATGGCAAACGATATTCGGTGGGAATCCTTGCCGGTCCTGCAGCCGCGTCTGCACCGGCTGCTCGCGTTCTTGGGTACAGGTGCCTTGCCGCACCCAAGCGCATCGCCAGGTTCGCCGACGGCGACAATCCCACGGTTTGACGATGTTCCGCCACGGCAAGCCGGAACCTCGGATAATATAAACGATGGGAGCGATCCAGGCGGGTCCGTCCAGAACGGAAATCCAACGTCTCGGCAGGTACGCCGAATCGGCGGTGCTGCCGACGCGTATCGTCACTGTCGGGATGCGCGACGGCGTGCAGATTGCCGCGGCGATTTATCTACCGAAGGGCGCAAAGGGATCCACGAGGGGACTGGCGGGCCGTTTTCCGACGCTGCTCGCCGCCTCACCCTACCGCTTCGACAACGACATCGCGCCCGCGCTGCCGATGTTTCTGTGGCGCGAGACCGGCCCGATCGACTGGTATCTGGAGCAGGGCTACGCCTTCGTGCACATGGACGTGCGCGGAACGGGGCGCTCGAGCGGCAACTACCGCTACATGTGCCGCAAGGAGCAGCGCGACCTGTACGAAGTCGTCGAGTGGATCGCGCGCCAGAAGTGGTCCAACGGCAAGGTCGGTGGCATCGGGCAGTCGTACTACGCGCGCATGCAGTGGTTCATGGCGATCCAGAACCCGCCGCATCTGGCCTGCATCGCGCCCTACGACGGCAACGTGGACACATATCGTTCTTCGGCGTACACGGGCGGAATCCCGGGCGAGTTTCCGGTGACCTGGTACCACGGCGTGCGCCTGCTCAACCAGTATCCGGCATGCGGCCCGTCGCGCATGGTCGAATGGGATTACCCGCGCGCGGTGCGCGCCCACCCGACCTACGATGCGTTCTGGCGCGAGCGCGCCGCCGCGGAAAACCTGCACCGGATACGCGTGCCGGTGTTCTCGATCGGCGTATGGCGCAAAGTGGACCTGCACCTGAACGGCAACATCGTCGGCTTCCAGCGCTCAGGCGGCCCGAAAAAGCTGCTCGTGTTCGGCTCGGCCAACGTGCACGCCGCGGTGCAGGATTTCTCCAGCATCGCGTTTCACGAGAAGTATCTGCTGCCGTTCTACGACCGCTACCTGAAGGACAAGCCGACGCGCTACGAGTCCGAGCCGCCGGTGCGCTGGTTCGCCAGCGGCGCGAGCGAGATGCGCGCGGCGGACGCCTGGCCGCCGAAGGACATCGAATACACGACCTACTACCTCGGCAAGGGGAGCAGGGGCACGACGGGGAGCGTAACGTCGCTCAACGACGGCGCGCTCGACCCAAAAGCGTCGCGGACCGTCTCGGCCTCGACCAGCTACGACTACCCCGATCCCGGCTGGCGCATGGGCGTGGTGGGGATGGGGCCCGACGGGCGGCCCGATCCCGCGCGGCGCGTGCTCACGTTCACCAGCGCCCCGCTCAAGGCCGAGCTCGAGATCGCCGGCCCGATCAAGCTCGTGCTCTACGCGTGCTCCACGCAAACGGACACCGACTTCATCGTCAAGCTCTCCGAGCAGTACGCGCAAAGCGCGGAGGAACGGGGCAAGGACATCAACCCGCGCTACCAGATCGTGACCAAGGGCTGGCTGCGCGCCTCGCACCGGAAAATCGATCCGACACCAAGCACTCCGCATGCGCCCTGCTACGCGCACACGCATCCGCAGCCCATCGTGCCGGGGAAGGTGGTCCGGTTCGAGATCGCGCTGATGCCCACCGCGCACCGCTTCGCGCGCGGCAGCCGCATCCGCCTGGAGCTGGCCAACGGCGATTCCCCGGTCACCGAGTTCGTGTTCGCGCACGAGTATTCGCCCGCCAAGATAGGCCGGGATACGATTTTCCACAACCGGCGCCATCCTTCGCAGCTCGCGCTGCCGGTGCGCCGATAGCGCAAGGAGACAAGGGCCATGAGCGCGTTGAAAATATTTCGGAGCGGCGTTCGCGCCGCCGTCCTGATCGCGGCGGGCCTCATTGCCGTCACGCCGGTCGCGCCCGCGCATGCCCAGGCGCCGTCCGCCTGGCCTTCGAAGACGGTGCGCCTGGTAGTCGGGCTTCCGCCGGGCAGCGGCAGCGATTTGGTTGCACGCGCGTTGGCGCAGCGCCTGACGATGCAATGGGGCCAGTCCGTCGTGGTGGAAAACCGCCCGGGCGCGAACACCATCGTAGCGAACGAATTGGTCGCGCGCGCCTCGCCCGACGGGCACACACTGCTTTTCGGCCTGGACATCGGCTTCACCGTGAACCCGCATCTGTACGCGAAATTGCCGTACGACCCGGTCAAGGACTTCGCGCCCATTACGCTGATCACAAGCTTCGCGACGCTGCTGGTCACCACCCCATCGCTGGCCGCGAACAACGTCGCCGAGCTGATCGCGCTTGCAAAGGCGCAGCCGGGCAAGATCAGCTACGGCTCGATCGGCTCCGGCAGCCAGATGCATCTCCTGTCGGCGATGCTCGGCAACAAGGCGGGGATCGAGCTCCTGCACGTACCCTACAAGGGCATTCCGCAGATGACGACGGCGGTGCTGACGGGGGAGGTACAGCTCACCTGGGTGGGTGTGAACACGAGCAAGCCGCTGGTACAGGCCGGGCGGCTGAAGGCGCTCGGATTCGGCGGCACCAAGCGCGCGGCGATGATGCCGGAGGTGCCCACGTTTGCCGAGCTCGGCTATCCCGACGTGGCCATGTCGGTGTGGTACGGGCTGCTCGCGCCCGCGGGGACGCCGCGGCCGCTGGTCGAGCGCATCCACGCGGACGTTCTGAAAATCCTGCAGGATCCGGAATTCCGCGACCGGGAAATGCTCGCGAGGGGTTACGAGCCGAGTGGTCTGGGCCTGGACGAATTCGCCGCGCTGATCGCACGCGAATCCGCCGCGGCCGCAGTCATGGTAAAGATCTCCGGCGCGCGCGTCGAGTAACCCGCGTTGCCGCCCCCGGCCGTGATCGCCAAGCGAGCGAAGACTCGCGCTCAGTCCACTTTCGTTCCGATCGCGCGCACGATCCTGCCGTATTTCTCATAATCGGCCCGGATCAGCGCGGCGAACTAGGGAGAATCAATCCGGGTGCAAAGTCTGAACGGCTTGCCCGCGCACGGCAATTGCGTGCTTGAATCCGCCCCGCACGGCGCACAATCTGGTTATGTCGCATGACCAATACTTTGCGCTGATCTGACCAGGACATGGATTTCCCCCGGGCGGGCACTTGGTCGCTTGGTCTGTTCCCGCAGCCTATGGTATATTAGGCCATATGGCAACGCCAGCCAGAAGAGCTGTCCTGGTGCTGCACGAAAAGATCGTGCGGGACGACGGCGCAATCGTGGAACTGGTCGTGTGGCAGTTGCCGCTCGCAACGAGCGACCGCCCGCACGCGCTCAAGTACCGGCTTTATTTCGGTCGAGGCGGGAAGTGCCTGGTGCGCTACGACAACGAGAAGGGCAAGGGCGACCACCGGCACATTCGCGGCAAGCAGACGCCCTATCGTTTCGTGTCGTTGGCCAAACTGCGGCGCGATTTTGAATCGGACATGAGAAAGTACGGAGGCGAAGATGAAAAAGAAGATTCAGGTATCGGTCGGTAGCGTCGCGCAAGCGTTGGACCGCTTCGAGCATGCCTGGCGGCAGGCGGAGAAGGGCGACGTGCGGGCCGCGCAGGTGCGACTGACCTTCGAGAGCCTGCCGACGCTGCTGAAGAACCTCACGCCCGCGCGCTGGACGCTGCTCGAGCAACTCAAGCGCGACGGTCCGCTGTCGATCAACGAATTGGCGCGTCGCCTGGGACGCCACTACAAGAACGTGCATACCGACGTGACGCGCCTGATCGAGTTCGGCCTGATCGAGCGCCAGAGTGACCAGCGGGTAGCGGTGGTATGGGACATCGTCGCCGCCGAGATGAGGCTGGCCGCGTGAGTACCTATCGGAGCCTGCGCTACAAAAGCATGCCCCCTATCAATCCATAGTACCAACGGCCGGTCCGGCAACGATCTCCATCTCGGTGAGTTCCTGCACCTCGCGCGCGGTGAAGCCCGGCGCCACTTCCTGCAGCACAAACCGGCCATCCTGCCAATGCAGCAGCGCGAGGTCGGTGACGACGTAGGTTACGCAGCCTTTCCCCGTGAGCGGACAGGTGCATTCCCGGCGCAGTTTCGGGCGGCCCTTGCTATCGCTGTGCTCCATGACAATGATCACGTCGCCTCTGACCAAGAGCAAGAATCAATCCGGGCGCAAAGTCTGAGCGGCTTGCCGGCGCGCGGCAATTGTGTGCTTGAACCCGCCCCGAACGGCGCGCAATGCGCATTATGTTCATTTCGCTCCGCTACGCACCCCCGCCGGGGGCGATCGGACCGAGTTTAGTGTGCGGTAAAGTTGACCTTTCGTATCGAACTGTGCCTGAAGGAGGCGCTCTGCACGACAGCTGACCGGGATGGCCTGCGACGACGAGATCATTCCCCTGCAGGAGCGCATCGAGACGGTCGGAGACGATGCCGATCTGCAGGAGGTGTATGACACCGAGCGCCATCTGCTCTACGTCGCCTGCACGCGAGCGCGGGATCATCTGCTGCTGACGAGTGTCGAACCCGCCTCCGAGTTTCTCGATGACATGCGCCAGGACAAAAAGGTAGCGGCATGAATGGCGGCACCAGTGCCCGCGCGAAGGCCAAGGCCGCGCTAAGCCGGACCTTTACGGGTGCGACAGACCAGAGGCTATGTCGATTGGCCGCAGGCCAATCTGGTAACCGGCGTGCGGCTCGATCAGTTTGAGCACGATTTGCACCAGGGGGACGGCGGCGAGTTACGCATAGCTACGCAAGTGTGGACCGTTCTGGTGAAGGCTTCGGGGTTTCATGTATCTCCCGTTTTCGGGCTTTGCAACTCCCCAATCGCCCGAAGACGGGAGATGGTGTGCGGCAAAGCAAGCCAAGCCGTTTGGTTCCTGGAATACCGGCTTAACTGAATCCCGATCGCGCTGCTTTCGGGGCAACCGGCGCAAGCGACGCTCCGCCGCCGCGCTCGCCTCACCGCCCTCGCGTCTATTTTTTCCTGTTTCGGGCACGCTCGCCGTAGTCCAGATCGTCTTCCAGAGTTCGCATTTCAGTGTTCATCTTGACATCGCTCCGACGGCGCTTGGCGCACCACTTTCCAGTCTCCCAGTATTCGCTCTTCACGGCGAGGCGAGCCTGGCGTTCCAGGTGGTCGTTCCACTCGCCAAGGTCGTACCCATACCACGGCATTTCCGGTTTGAGTTTCGGCAAGCCCATCCTTTCCCAGATCTTGCGGGCATTTTCCATGTACTCCTTCTTGGGCAGCGCGATCGGCGGGTAGGGTTCCTTGAGCACAGCGTTGATCAGTACCGCAGAATCCTCGTTGTCTATCAGGCTGCGCGGACCGTGTCCTTCGTCCTTGTGCAGCAGCATCTGCACATCACGGTGCGGCTTGCAGCGGTATGACATGGCCCAGAAGATCGCGTCGCTGTTGTCGGCGTCGATGTCCTTGTCCACCGCCACGATCCACTTGCCCTCCGCCCTGCGGAAAGACGCCACGCCATAGAGGGCGCGCCAGATCTCGGTCTGCGGAGTATCTTTCTCGAACTGGATCACGATCAGTTTGTGCAGGGAAGTTAGCGGCTCATGCGTCACCACCTTATGCACGCCCTTGATCCCGAGGTTGTTCTTCAGATGGATCATCTGCGCAGCCTCGTAAGCCGGCCGCTTGATGCAGCTCGATTCGCTGGGTGTCACCTGACTTACCCACGAGGTCATCACCGCGTTCTTCCTCCGGGTGATCGCCGTCACTTCCAGGTAGCCGTTGTATTCCTGCAGGTTGACGTGACCATGGGATTCGCCAAACGGCGCCTCGGGCTCCAGGTACTTGGTGCTGACAAAACCTTCGATGATGATCTCGGCTTCCGCAGGTACCAGCAGGTCCACCGTCTTCGCCCTGACCACATTGAGCGGCTTGCCGAGGAGGCCGCCGGTCACATGTAACTCGTCGTAGATCTCCGGCACCTTCTGCACCGAAGTGAACGATACTGAGGGCGGACACCCGAGTACTACGGCGCAGGGCATCGGCTTGCCGAGTGCCTTCCACTTCTCCCAGTGCAGGTAGCCGCCGGTGCGCAACTCGATCGAGGTGTTCATCCCCATCCGGTCCGGCGCCTTGATCTGACCGCGATAGTTACCCATGTTCTGAATCCCTGTCTCGGGATCTTTGGTGATGAAATGACTCGATGTCGTGTAGGGCGCATTGTCCCAACCGGGCGAGGAGATCGGCACGGGAATATCGTCCAGGCCGTGCCCCTTCTTCAGGTCCGCTCCCTTGTAGACGATCTCCTGGCAGGGCGCGTTCTTGACGATGCGCGGGGCTATCGGATGCGTCATCGCTTTTATCCACCTGTCGCGGATCTCGTCGATGCCGCATTGCATGCCCAGCGAGTAGATGGCGCGGTTGCCGGCAAGGCCGCAGACCAGGACCGGTATGTCGAACTTACGCCCCTTGCTATCGGTGACGTTGGTGAACAGAAATGCCTTGCGATCCTCCTCGCGCACGCCGCCGCGGTATTGCCAGCGCACCAGCGGGTGCATCTCGGTGTCCTTGTTGATCTTTTGGTCGACGATGATCAAAAGCCCCGCCTTCTTCAATGCCTCAATATGGTCATGGAGGTCGGGATATCCCCGGCTCGGCTCAGACTTTGCGGCTTTTCCCAGTTTTCTCTTAGACGTTTTCGAGGCCATGATTCAGTCCTTTCCGGTTTCTCAGCAGTCGGCAAATAAAGCAAGAAGTATCTCTTGATCTACCAAGGTGACACTGCAATATTTCCTGTCACCCAAGTTGCGGACTCCGGAGCAAGAGCCGCATTAATCGATAAGTGTCGCATCAATTCGTATCAAGGCATGCCAGAAGTCTACCGCGGCCCTCGATCGAATTGTTGGACACTACGCGTTTGAGCTGTGCTTTTTGCAGTTGGTCATTGAAACCGTCCCTCATTGTGAAATACACTCCCGGGCGAGCAATGTCCCGTTGAAGCCTGAGTCCCGGATGGTTCATTCGCAACTTCTCGATAGGTCTCACAGCAGTCCGGCCACTTGCATTGAAATCGGAGACCCCCAATGACGCGAGTAAGACCACGCGCGCAAACGTCTCTTGGAAGCGAGAATCAATCCTGACCGGACACTAGGGCAGTTTCTGTGCCGAGGTGAACGCGACGCACGGCGGCGCGCCGAGGCGGCCGCCCTGGCGGGGCGACATATCCGAAGCGCGCTATCGGCTTCGGTATGGTGCCCTCTTCGCCGTCACTCGAGGGGCGCTATCTTGCGTTCCCGCACCAGCCGCGCCCATCGCTCGACGTTGGCGTTGAAATACTTGCCAAACTCGACCCGAGAGGGCGCGATCGGTTCCGCCGACGCGAATGCAAGACGTTCCTTGACCGCATCGGTTTGCAGGGCGTACAACACGGCGCGCTCGATCCGTGAGACCGCGTCGACCGGCGTCGCCGCGGGGGCGAAGAAGCCGAACCAGGTATCGAACTCATAGCCCGGGAAACCCAGCTCGGCGATGGTCGGCACGTCGGGAAAGGCTTTGGCGCGCTGCGCGGACGTTATGGCCAGAGCCTTGACCTTGCCGCCCTTCACCTGGACGGAAGACGATCCCATCACGTCAAATGCCATGGTAACGCGCTGCGCAATCAGGTCCGGATAAACCGCACCGCTGCCCTTGTAGGGCACGTGCGTGAACTTCACCCCCGCGAGCGCGCCGAGAAATTCACCAGCCAGGTGGCTGCCCGTTCCGTTGCCCGCAGATCCGAAGGTAATTTCTCCAGGCCTGGCCTTCGCTGCGACGACGACGTCATTGACGCTGCGAAAGGGCGCTTCGGCCGACACGACCATCAGACTCGGAATCGAGGCGACCCCAGCGACCGGGACCAGATCTTTGCGCGGATCGAAATTGAGCTTCGTCAGGCTGACGCTGGTCGCGAGGCTGATCGACGCGAAGAGGAAGGTGTAGCCGTCCGGCCTGACCGTCTTCGCCACCTGCTCGGCGCCCAGATTACCGCTCGCCCCGGGCCTGAGCTCAACCAGGACGTTCTGACCGAGATCCTCTCCCATCTTCTGTGCGAACACTCGGCCGAGCACGTCCGCGGAACCACCCGCGGCGTACGGAACGACCATCGTAAGCGGACGGCTAGGAAAGCCCTGCGCAACCGTCTCCCGTCCCATCAGCAACGTGGTCGTGACAATCGCAAGCACCAGGAAATTTTTGGAGAACATTTCGCGGATTCCTTTTTTTGCGTTGAAGGCCAGAAAATCGATTCCGAAATGTCAGGCCAACCGCCCGGCCAGATCGGCGTGGTGGCCACCCAAACCTAGGGCGTCGGTGGCCCGTGCCCCTTCAGTTCACTCCACGGGCCACTGAAGCTTGACGATCTTTTTCATGTCCAGGCGTCCGGCAATGCGCGCCGCGGTCTTCCCGACCTCGCGCATAACCTCATCCTGATCGATCCTGGTCAGGCGGCCGTCGCGCACGACCTGCTCACCGGCAACGAAAACATGTTTGACGGTGTTGCCCGTCGCGCTGTACACGAGATTCGAGACCGGGTTGTAAAGCGGCTGCCACTCGGACACGGTCGCATCGAAAAGCACCAAGTCAGCTTCCTTGCCCACGCCGACGCTGCCGATCCGGTCGCCGACCCCGGCACCGCGCGCCCCGTTGATAGTGGCCATCTCGACCGCATGCTCGGGCGGCATCACCCGAGGATTCATCCGGGCCTCCTTGTAGCCGCAGGCGCAATGGCGCATTTCCTGGACGATGTCCACTGCGCCGGAGCAGGCGTGATCGGATCCCAAGCTCACATTGACGCCGAGCGCCATGAGTTCGGGAAGCTTGCCGATGGTAATGTTTCCGTATCCGTTATGCACGCTGGAGGTCGGCGCAGCCACGAGCGTGGGCTTGCGCTTGGCCAGCAGCGCAAATTCATGCGGCTCCAGCCAGCCGGAGTGCACCAGCAACATCTTCTCGTCGAGAACCCCCAGCGATTCCAGCCGCTCGATCTCGGGCTTGCCGCACTGGGCGATGCTCGAATCATGCGTCGAGTACGCAAAGCACGCGTGCGTCTGCAGGAACGTCCCGTACTTCTGCGAGAGCTTCTTCAGTCCGAGGATCAGTTCGTCGGAGGCATTGTTAAGACCCCTGAATGAGGCGCTGGCCGTGATGCGCCCGCCGTGGGCAGAGCGGTATTTGTCCAGCAGCGCCTCGGTCTTGGACAGGCAATGATCAGTGGTCTCGATCATGCTCTCGGGCAGCAGCCCCATCACCGACTTGGTCTTGTCGAAACAACTGTTCGATACCACCATTCTGAGGCCGGATGCGGCAATCGCGCGCACTGTGGCGTCGGGATGGTAGTTGCCCGGATCGATGAAGCAGGTGACGCCGTGCCGGAGCAGTTCGATCGCCGCGAGCGAGGCGCTGACGTACACGTCTTCCTCGGTCATCGCCCCCTCGTAGGGATACATGTGATCGAACAGGAAAGACTGGGCGTTGGCTTCGTCGGCGAGCCCGCGCGACATCTGAAACGAGGAGTGCAGGTGGTTATCGACGAAACCCGGCGTACCGACCATGCCCTTGCCATCGACCACCTTGTCGCTGATCCAGGCATTTTCGATGTCGGCGGTCTTGCCGACGGCGACGAACCTGCCGCCTTTCACGGCCACGGCTGCATCGCGCACGACCCTGCGCGTGGGGTCGACGGTGATCAGCCAGGCTATGTTCCGGACGATCAGATCAGCCTGCTG
>Ga0163199_1001701_pt1 | contig 13631 bp, 9 predicted proteins | sample PL_2010_150m_FD_113537 | JGI IMG/M metagenome (GOLD analysis project Ga0163199, IMG submission 113537) | Freshwater microbial communities from Powell Lake, British Columbia, Canada to study Microbial Dark Matter (Phase II) - PL_2010_150m | ecosystem: Environmental > Aquatic > Freshwater > Lake ... | reverse complement strand
GGCGAGTGGACAAATTGAAGGGGAGACAGGGCGAGGGGGAGAGGGGGCGATCTCATTGATCTGCAACTTCTTGTATGAATGAAAAGGGAAGAACTAATATTTTAATATTGAAGCACTTTGTGTTCGTTTATGGTGCCCTTCGTATACATTGGTGGTTAAATTAAGCTTTCAGAACTAAATCCGTTTTTATATTTGTATTTTAATCCAATAATCCAATTAATCCAGCAAATCCAAATCCAAATCCGAATAGATGAGAGTAACAATATTGGGTACCGGCACATCGCTGGGGGTACCGGTTATCGCATGCAACTGCAAGGTTTGTCGATCGGCAGATCCGAGGGACAACCGGCTCCGTTGTTCCATCATGGTGGAAGTGGGTACCACCCTGATTCTTGTTGATGCGGGCCCTGATTTCAGGCAGCAGATGCTGAAATACCGTGTTGAAAACCTCGATGCCGTATTGCTGACCCACGAACATGCCGACCATATCTTCGGGCTGGATGATATACGCAGTTTTAACTGGGTCAGAAAGGCTCCAATGGATATTTATTGTGAAAAGAGAGTGATTTCCGAACTCAACAACGTCTTCAAATATGCATTTGCCGAAAACAGGTATGCCGGAACGCCACAAATGGAACTGATACCCATCGACAGCAATCCTTTCTTCGTGAATGCACATGAAATTATTCCAATCCGGCTTTACCACCATAAACTTCCGGTCTACGGTTACCGTTTCGGAAAATTTGCTTACCTGACAGATTTCAACAGGATTGAAGAGGAAGAACTGATTAAGCTGAAAGGTACGGAGGTGCTTTTAATTGGCGCCCTGAGAAGGGAATCCCACATTGCCCATCTGAACCTTTCCGAAGCTTTGGCTTTGGCCGAACGGATTAATCCAAAAACAACCTTCCTTACCCATATGAGTCATGAAATTGGATTACATGCAGAATTGGCGATGAATTTGCCGGCCGGTGTGGAACCGGCTTATGACGGGCTGGTCATCAACCTCGAATGAAAAAATCAGGAATAATATTGTTTGTATTGTTATTGTTTGCCTCTGTAGTCCAGTCGCAACAGACAGAGACAAGACATGCACTCTGCTTCCCCGACCGCGAACAAGCAGGTAAACTGGCCAAACTGGCCTGGAAAAAGGCCATATGGCTGGAGTTGGCTTTTAAAGATAACGACCGAGCTTTCCACCTGGGACCATCCTTTGAAGGAGAAATATCCGCACTTTAGGAACTTTAAAAAATAGTTTTCAGTATATCACCTATTTTTTTAATCTCCCGAAGTTCGTATCATTGCAGAAACATCCAAATTTATTTAAGAATGAAATTATTTTTCCCGGAGAATTATAAACCGAAGCTCGATTTGAAGCAAACGGAGAAGGCAATCAAATTAATCAAAGACTTTTGCCAGGAGAATCTTGCATCTGAATTGCGGCTTCGCAGGGTTACTGCACCGCTTTTTGTGCTGAAAGGTACCGGAATCAACGATGACCTGAACGGTGTGGAACGTCCTGTATCGTTCCCTGTTAAGGACATGAACGATGCCAGGGCCGAGGTCGTCCAGTCGCTGGCGAAATGGAAAAGGCTGATGCTTGCCAACTACGGAATCCCGGTAGGGTATGGAATTTATACCGATATGAATGCCATCAGGCCCGATGAGGAACTGACCAATATTCATTCATTGTATGTCGACCAATGGGACTGGGAAAAGGTGATTACAGCCAAACAGCGTGACATCGAATACCTGAAGAAGACCGTCAGGCAAATTTATTCTGTCTTGCTGAGGACAGAGTTTGTTGTTTACGAAAACTATCCCTCCATCAAACCAATGTTGCCTGAGGAGATCACTTTTATATACTCCGAAGAGCTGCTGCAACGGTATCCCAAATTGACACCCAAAGAGCGGGAATATGAGATAACCAAGGCACATGGGGCCATATTCATCATCGGGATCGGTGGCAAGCTGGGCAACGGAGAGATTCACGATGGCAGGGCTCCCGATTATGACGACTGGACTACCCCGAATGCAGGTGGGTACAATGGTTTGAACGGGGATATCCTGATCTGGAATCCGGTCTTGCAGCAGTCGTTTGAGATCTCATCGATGGGAATCAGGGTCGACAAAGAGGCGTTGCTCAGGCAATTGGAGCTAGCCGGTGCAAATAACCGCAAAGAGTTGCTGTTCCATAAAAAACTGCTCAAAGATGAGCTGCCGCTGTCAATTGGCGGGGGGATCGGCCAGTCGCGGCTATGCATGTATTTCCTGCGCAAGGCACATATCGGCGAGGTACAGGCCAGCTTGTGGCCGGAAGAGATGATACGGCAATGTTCAGAACACAATATTATCATGGTCTGAACATTATTCACCCAACAAAAAATCCCTGAACCGTTTCCGGTTCAGGGATTTTTGTTAATTTTGCACCCTTATCAGGCCGGCCCGGTAGCTCAATGGATAGAGCAACAGCCTTCTAAGCTGTAGGTTCTTGGTTCGATCCCAAGCCGGGTCACTTTGTAGACAAAATACAAATACCAATCAGTTGATAATCAGCGATTGGCATTTGTTTGTTTTAGGAATTTGTGAAATAATCGTGAAACTGGTGGATTTAGTACCTTAAAAACGTCTCAACATAAACCTAGGCACTTTTAGTGGTGTTGGACCTAATAACTAAATTTTATTCTTCGGCAATCTTTTAACCCGCTTTATATCTTCCTCTAATTCCTTCAGACTTTCGGCACTTTCAATCTCTTTAAGTTGCTCCTTGTACTTCTCATATTCATGGTCAGCTTTTCTAAGAGCTAATTCGTGCGAGATTTTACCAGCATGCGTGAGAATATTCCGCTCATTCATGGTAAGTATCATTCCAAGTCGGTCTATCCAGTCTTTCATATACATTACCTTATGGGCTAATGCCTGTGATTCAGCAAAAGCTAAGTATTGCTCGACCAATAATTTCAATGCGGCTACTTCCTCCTCTTCCAAATAATTTTTTGCGATTTCGACATCAGTTTTTCGTAGCTTATTTGGAAGTTTTGTCGAAGTGAGTCCCATCTGGGGTCTTTTTGCGTTCACACGGTAATAGATCAACTCGGCGGCAGTTTTTCCACTAATTGCCCATAGGAACTTATTCTGTACCTCCTGAAAAAATTTTTGCGTCATTATTGACGAAGGATCATAGTCGTAACTTGTGGCATAGATATCTTTTACCTGCTGATAAAATACTCTCTCCGATATCCTAATATCCCTTATTCTGTCCAATAACTCACGGAAATACTCCATTGAAGTCCCAGACTTAAAACGCTCATCATTCAAAGTAAATCCTTTAATGATGTGCTCCCTTAACCGCTGAGTTGCCCACATTCTGAACTGAGTACCCTGTTGAGATTTCACACGATATCCAACTGAGATTATCACATCCAGGTTGTAATAATTAGTGGGTTTGGTAGAAAAATCGGAATTTCCGATTTTTCTAATTGACGACACATTGTTAAGTTCTTTCTCTTCGTAGATGTTTAAGATATGTTCATTTATAGTAGAACGAGATTTTTGAAAAAGTTCAGACATTTGGTCAATTGTGAGCCAAACAGTCTCTCCATCAACTGTAACATCGATCCTGATGTTACCTTCTTGATTCTGATAAATGACTATTTCGCTATTTTTTTCCATGATGAGAGAGGTATATTTAAAATTGTAGAAGTTTAGACTTCGTCTGACAGTAGGGATATTTTGACCTTTTCGGGCCATGCATTTTCGAAGGCATTTTCTCTTGTAATGATCCTAGAGAGTTGGGGGCTAAAATTGCCGCCATTTTCATTCCAGTCGGACAAAGTAGTTGGCTTGTTTATTGTGCTATATGTACATCATTTGTACAATTCAAGGCAAAGTCTTAAACGAAACCTCACCCCCGTATGCCGTTCCAACGCTGTTTTTGGCGTAGGCCCTTACATAATAGGTTGTGTTTGGGGTAAAACCGGTAAAGGCGAGACTGAAAGTTCCCGTGCCGTTGGTCTGACTGGGCTGTTTCAGCGCTGTGGTAGGATTTGGGTTGGTATCGATGCAAACGCCCCGTTCCGTAACAAATGCATTTCCATCGGCAGTCACAGTGCCGCCCAATGTGGCCGTAGAACTGGTGACATTGACCGGTGCAGCTGTCGTTACGGTTGGAAGGGCCAATGGCAGACTGACTGTTGTAAAAGAAATTTCTTCACCATATGCCGTCCCTACGCTGTTGATCGCATAAGCCCTGACGTAGTAAGTTGTGCTGTGTGCCAACCCCGTAGCGCCCGATGCATAACTTCCCAGACCTGATCCGTTCGGATATTTATTCAATGTCGTCGGGTTTTTGCTGGCGCTGATGCAGATCCCACGTTCAGTCACCGGAGCGTTCCCGTCAGCGGTGACTGTGCCTCCCAATGTGGCAGTGGTAGTGGTAATATTGGTCGCGGCGGCGGTAGTAACTGTCGGCAAAGATAAAGCAAGAGCGCTGGTTTTAAAAGATAATTCATTTCCGAACGCCATTCCCTGGCTGTTAACGGCATATGCACGAACATAATAAGTGGTATTGGGGGTCATACCGGTAAAGTTGAAGTTAAAACTTCCAAGGCCTGCCCCATTGCTGTATTTGTTCTGTGTTGTCGTGTTTTGGGTGGTACCGAAGTAAACGCCTCGCTCGGTGACCGGAGCGTTGCCATCGGCAGTCACATTTCCTCCCAATGTAGCCGAAGTGGCGGTAATATCTGTTGCATTTGCCGTGGTTACCGTCGCGACCGACAAGACAATAGTAGTAGCAAAGGTAATTTCATTTCCGTAGGCTGTTCCCTTGCTGTTGATTGCATAAGCCCTGACATAATAAGTAGTACCGGACTGCATGGCTGAAAAATTTGAGGCGAAAATTCCCAAAGCGGCAGTTGAATAGGGGAATTTGTTTGCAGTGGTCGGATTCGGACTGGTGCTGATGCAGACACCGCGTTCGGTAATTGCAGCGTTACCGTCTGAGACTGTGTTACCGCCCAAAGTGGCGGTTGAAGAGGTGATATTGGTGGCCTCTGAAGTAGTAACCGTTGGCAGGGACAGAACCAGGCTGGCCGTAAAGGTAATTTGGGCGCTGTAAGCCGTTCCCTGGCTGTTGGTTGCATATGCCCTGGCATAATAGGTCGCACCGGCTGTCAGGCCTGTGATGGAGCTGGTATAGGTCCCGGCCCCCGATCCGTCGTTTGTTTTGCTTCCTGCGATGGTAGGATCCTGAGTGGTAGACCAGCAGATGCCATGGGCTGTGATGGCGCTCCCGCCGTCTGAAGTGACAGAACAATTGATTGTCGCCGAACTTGAAGAAACGGAACCAACGACAGGAGTCGACAGGGTGGGTGCAAAGAGCGGTGTTATCTGGATGGAAACGGTATTGCTCAGATTGGTTCCCGCCATAGCAGTAAGACTGTAACTATGCTGTTTTCCCCCGGTCGGAGCAATGTCCACATATTGATTAATATCTTTCGACAGGTTTGGCAGGGTCATTTCCGATAGATTTTCTACCTTTTTTACGAGTTTGAAAGCGGAAATTAATTTTACATCCTGATTCCAGGTTAATTTGACAGTATTCCCTTCCTGGGTAGCAATGAAATTGGTCGGAGTCCAGGAATCCGGGGGGCAATCTTTGCCAAAAGGATTGTTCCATTCCGGTTTAGTGCAGGAAGAAATCAGAAAGATAGAAATAGATAGAAATATAGAAATAATTGGCAATAATTGTTTGCCGGATCGATGTAGGGACGCAATGAAACGCGACCCGGTGGAATGGTTGAAAGACGCATTGCCATGCGTCTCTAGGGAAAATGATCGAAACAGCGATCTGATATTAAACGATTTCATTCTGATTTCCATTTAGTCATGATTAAAAATGGTAGGTAAGGTAAGTTCCGGCTCCTCCAGGGAGCGGTACAGGATAAAAACTAATCTTCTGACTTTTGGCTTTGTTCTGCTTCCCGGTTTTTAAAACAACTTCGATGGCACAAATTCCGGCAACTCCGAAACAGATCGGGTAAATCGAGTTGTATAGCTTTACCTTATCCTGAAGCGCCGGAGCATCGGTGGTGGCAGTTTGGTAGTCCTTGTAGGTTTTACTGGATTGGAGGTAAAAGATAGTTCCGGCAAGGCCGCTGGCTAATGCTGCCCCCAAAAAGATGGTTTTACTTTTTTTGTACCGGTAATATTCTTTGCTATAGACAGGTATGATCTTGGCTATCGAATCCTCGTCAGAAATGCCCGCATGTAATTTCTCATTGATTTCTGTAACTTTTCCTTCCATGATGGTTATGGGTTTGGATAATGTTGCATAACCTGTTTTGCTCAGCTTTAATTGGTAGTTTCCGATGAGAAGCTTCCCGATGGTATTGGGTGTTGTGCCGTAGGGCTGACCATTCAAACGGATGTTTGCACTGGTTGGATTGGTCAGTACATCCAATTTACCATAAATCGGAGTCGGTTCCAACTTGATAACGGGCTTATCGCCTATGGCTAAATCAATGTCCTGTCTTATCGTTCTATGGTTTTCCTGCCTTGCTTCAATTGAATAAACGCCGGCAATCAGACGTCCCTGCCAACTTCCTTTCCCTTTTGCCTGGTCGTTGATAAAAAGTGTTGCCTCAGCGGGGATATTGATTGTCACTTCGGCAAAGGTTGGAATGAGTTTAAAAATTGCAGCAGTTGTCTGTCCTTCAGATACTCTTACTTTCTGAAAAGCAGGTTGGTACATCTCCTTAACCACCTGAACGGAGTGTTCTCCGCTGTCGAGAGGTTCGCTTTTACAGGGAGTATTGTTTAATTGCGCCTTTCCGTCGATGATCACTTTGGCATCGTTTTCCGGTTCGCTGGTGACAGAAATATACCCGAAAGTTGGTTTCAGTCTTACGGTTAAATCTATCTTGGTGTCTTTAATCTCAATCTTTCCAGCTTCCATATAATACAATGGAGCCTCAACCCGGTAAGTATAAGTGCCGGGTTTGAGTTTGGCCTGGTAAATGCCGTTTTTGACAAATTTGTCGTTGAGATAAACCATGGCATCTGCGGGTTCAGGGGTTATTGCCAACCACTGACTGACAATGGTTTCTTCAACCTGCGTCACTCCTTTATCCGCCACCAGGACAAGTTCGTACACAGTAGCTTTTTCGATGGGGACCGTATAAAAATAATCCCTGAGCAGGCCAAATTGCGGATGCTTGATGGTCAGTCTTTTAGCGCCATGTGGAACGTACAACCAATATTCGCCACCTTTGTTTTCGTTTAATACAATCCCCAGGCCATCCGGCTCCCAGATAAAACCTGTTTGAGTGGTGACCACTTTAATGATGGCACATACCTCTCCGTTCTGATCTTTTTTGGGTGCATCCAACCGGGCAGTCAAGTCATTCTCCAGTTTTCGAAAGGACTTTACACTGATGGACTGTGCTAAAAGATTTCCTGATAGGGAAAGAATCAGGAAAAAGGGGAGAATTTTTTTCATGTTCATGGGCGTATAGGCAATCACTTCACACAAATATAGCACAGAAGTGTGAATATTTGATATTTTGAAACAAAATGGATCTACAAAGATTGAACTTTTCATTTTGCCTGAATTCAGGGTGATATCCCATGTCTGTCAGGCATGTGAAGATTAGCTTAATGTCTGGGTATAGTAAAATAGAACCGGCTTCCTTTTCCTGGTTCACTCTCGGCCCGGATTGTACCCTTGTGTTTTTCGATAAACTCTTTACATAATACCAACCCAAGTCCGGTGCCTCTCTCATCCTGCGTTCCCGGGACAGAGTAGTTTTCATCGATGGTGAATAGTTTTCGCAGATCTGATTTTGCAATGCCAACCCCGTTGTCGGTAATGGAGACTTTAAGGTACTGATCAAGTTGTTCTGCCTTGATCACAATAGCGCCTCCGGGATGTGTAAATTTAATTGCATTGGAGATCAAATTTCTTATAACGCTGCTAATCATGCTTCTGTCTAAAAATGCAGAGAGGTGATGTGGAAGTTCTTTGGTGAGGAAAATTGATTTTTGTAAGGCAGCCACATTGGATAATTCATAAATTTCATTGATCAATGTTCCGATTTCAATGTATTCAGGATTAAAATCCATTCTTCCTGATTGGGACCTGGACCATTCCATCAGGTTGGTTAGCAGGTCCATTGCCTTTTGAGAAGAATGCCGGATGATTTCGGCATATTCTTCAACCCCGTCGAAATCTTCTTGTTTGACCTGTTCAGCAAGAATATTGGTGAAGCCCAGTATGCTGTTGAACGGACTTTTCAAGTCGTGGGCTATTATCGAGAAAAATTTGTCTTTCGTGGCATTGAGATCGCGCAAGCGAGTCTCGCTTTCATATAGGAACCTGATGGTCTTCCTTGCTTCGGTGACATCACGGAAACTCCATACTCGGCCGACACTCTTCCCTTTAAATTTTTGTGACTGGGAATAACGTTCAAAAATTCGTCCGTCCTTGAACTCAATGATATCCGAAGATATTTCTTCTTCGTTGGTATATAATTCCTTGACCTTATTTAAAAAGCCTTCAGGATCAGATAGTTGGTCCAAGACAAAAGACAAGATCACCTCATCGTCCTTGGTTGACATGACAGAATCGGGTATCCTCCAGAGTTCAACAAATTTATTGTTGAAGTTGGTGATTTTTCCAATTTTGTCTACCACCAGAATTCCGTCGGCGGTTGATTCAAGGGCAGCTGCAATTAGGGAATAGGATTTTTCCAATTCGTTTTCGGCCCTTTTTCGTTCGATGACATTGGCAACCTGGCTTGCGATGGAATCAAGAAATTTTAAATGACGGTCATTGTATACATGCTCCTTTTCATAATGTTGAAGGACCAATACGCCAATTACCTTGTTGGAAGTTTGCAAAATGATTCCTATCCATGATGGGGATTGTGATCCTACGAGTTCAACTTCATTTTGCTCTCTGAGTACTTCAAAGAAATCCTTGCTGATCAACATGGATTTCCCGATTTTAAAAACGTAATTCGTGCAGCTTTTAGAAATATCCATCGGAGAGGGAGCAACATCATATTTATCTGCAAAATAGGGAAAGTTGAAAAGTTTTGTTTGCGGATCATAAAGCGCGAAGAAGCAATTCTCTGCATAAACAGCTTTTCCAAGTGATTGATGGATCAATTTAAACAGATCATTGAGATCAGCTGTCATGGCAACACCCTTCAGGATCTCGGAAAGGACTTTCATTTCGAGTTCAATTTGTTTTCGCTCCGAGATGTCTATCAGGACATTAATCATGCATTTTTTGTTGTCAAGCTGAATGATTTCTCCTGATATCAAACATGTAATTGGATCCCCGGATTTCCTGTTGAAATTTGCTTCAAAATTTTCGACTCTTCCGTTCTTTGATAATTTAGCGATATATAAATCCCTGTCAGACAATTTATTCCAAAGATCAATCTGGATGGTAGATTGCCCAATTAACTCCTCTCTGCTGTACCCGGTCTTTGTAATTTTGTTGTTGGTATCAATAATTATTCCATCCTCGATTGTAGTTATGATAACAATTCCAGGACTGTGTTGAAAAACCTTTGAAAATTTAACTTCACTCTCTTTCAAAGCTTCCGACATCATTTTTTGTTCCGATATGTCAACAAAAGTCACGATAACTTGACTCAGCTGTTGTAGTTCGTCAAATTCCGGTATTGCACTAACCAATACCCAGGAACAACCGCCATTATCATGACTGTTGACTCCAACAATATGATTATCAATAGATTTTAAAGTGGATATTACTTTCTCGACGGGATATTCTTCTAACGGGAGTCTTGTTCCGTCTTCTCTCAAAAAGCTCCAGAAAGGATCAGTGGATTTTCTGCCCAGCATCTGTTTTTCTGATAAGCCCATCAGTCGGGATGCCTCGTTGTTGGCGAACAGAATGGTTGAATCAGGAGCATGGACAACAACTCCTGCATGTAAATGTTCAATTAACGATTGAAGCTTGATGCTTCCATCATTTTTAGAATTCAGATGTATGTCCATAAGAATCTGTTTGTTGACTATTAGTTAACAATGTATGGAAGTAGAATGTTCTGAAAGAGTTGGGTCTAAATTTAGGTTATATTCTCCAATGGAATCAATATTTCTCTTATTATTTTGATAGATAGCATTTTGGATCTCCTTTCGGGCAAGCCTGTGTCAAGGTATACTTTCATCAAAAAGGGTATCTTTGCGCCTTCAAAATGAAGTTAGCATGATTTCTGTAGACGCACTGACGGTAGAATTTGGCGGAACAACCCTCTTTTCGGATATCTCTTTTGTGGTAAACGATAAGGACAGGATCGCCCTGATGGGGAAGAACGGTGCCGGTAAATCAACTTTGTTGAAAATTATGGCGGGTGTAAAATCTGCCAGTAAGGGTCGTATCTCGGCGCCAAAAGAGGCAGTTATAGCTTACTTACCGCAACACCTGCTGACGGAAGACAACCGTACCGTATTCGATGAGGCAGCTCAGGCTTTCTCCCGCATTCATGAAATGGAAAACGAAATTGCATCCCTGAACGAAGAATTGGCCACTCGAACCGATTACGAATCTGAAAGTTATAGCAATGTAATTGCCAGAGTATCTTCACTTAGTGAAATGTATTATTCGATTGAAGAGGTCAATTTTGATGCCGAAGTAGAGAAAATCCTGCTGGGTCTCGGATTTTTGCGCGGGGATTTTTCCCGTCCGACCAGCGAGTTTAGCGGCGGCTGGCGAATGCGGATTGAACTGGCCAAGATACTTTTGCAAAAACCGGACCTGATTTTGCTCGATGAGCCCACCAACCACATGGATATTGAATCTGTGCAGTGGTTGGAAGAGTTCCTGATCAACAGCGCCAAGGCAGTGATTGTCATTTCGCACGACCGCGCCTTCATTGATAACATCACCACCCGCACCATCGAGGTCACCATGGGCCGTATCTACGACTACAAGGTGAACTATTCCAGATACCTTGAATTGCGAAAGGAACGCCGAGAACAACAGCAAAAGCAATTCGATGAGCAGCAGAAAATGATCGCTGAAACCACCGAATTCATAGAACGTTTCAGGGGAACTTACTCCAAAACACTTCAGGTTCAGTCGAGGGTGAAAATGCTCGATAAACTGGAGATGGTGGAAGTAGATGAAGTTGATAGCTCTGCACTCCGTCTCAGGTTTCCTCCTTCTCCCCGGTCGGGAAATTATCCTGTGATCGCGGAAGAATTAACCAAACACTACGGTGATCACCTGGTCTTTGCCAACGCCTCACTGACCATCGAAAGAGGCGAAAAGATCGCCTTCGTGGGCAAAAACGGGGAGGGAAAATCCACGTTGGTAAAAGCGATCATGGATGAGATTGATTACCAGGGTAAATTGACGCTTGGTCACAATACGATGATCGGTTATTTCGCGCAAAACCAGGCCTCACTGCTTGATGAAGAGCTGACGGTTTTCCAGACCATCGACGATGTGGCAGTGGGGGATATACGTATCAAAATCAAGGATTTACTTGGGGCATTCATGTTTAGCGGGGACGATATATTCAAAAAGGTGAAAATACTCTCGGGAGGGGAGCGGACCCGGCTGGCGATGGTCAAATTGTTGCTGGAACCTGTTAACCTGCTGATTCTGGATGAACCTACCAACCATTTGGACATTCGCACGAAAGATATCCTGAAAAGTGCGCTGAGGGATTTCGACGGTACCCTGATCCTGGTTTCCCACGACCGCGACTTCCTGGACGGACTGGTTTCCAAAGTTTACGAATTTGGGAACAAACGGGTGAAAGAGCACCTGGGCGATATCTACAGCTTCCTGCAGATGAAAAAATTAGATAATCTCAGAGAACTGGAACGGAAGAATAGTAAGTAAGCCACCATAAACCACTATTTTTTGAAGAAAGAGGGGGCGACTTGGAGGAGGGGAGAGGAGACGAGTGCAATTTAATAACAAGTTGATCTCCTAAGTTTAGTATACTGATCCTCAGGTTTCTAAGCCCTCAGGGCTTTTCCTGTTTCATTGCCGTCGGTTTCAACCGACGGGAGATGAATATAGATATTATTCGGCTTTAGCCAAACCGGGCCCCAATTTGGCTAAAGCCGGATACCATTTTGCTCCCGGATCCGTTGGCTGAAGCCAACGGCAATGAAAGAAGAATAAAGCAGAATCGACCCTTCGGATCGCCCTGACTAGTCTCCCCCTCAATTCCCTCCCTTCCGTCGAAAAAAACGGTGCATTCATCGAATAAATTTTTCTAAGGTCCCGAACCCGTTTATCTTTAGTACCGTAATTAAAATTCGTTTATTATGAACCGTAAAAGAGTATTGATGCTAATCGGGATTTTTCTGTTGCTGACAGGCTGTTCCGATTTTTTTATGATCTGCTCGCTAAATCCCTTTTACCTGGATAAAAACATCACCCTGCTACCCGAAATCGAAGGCAGATGGTCTGCCTTACCCTTAAGGTTAAAGTCGGACAAACCCGGGAAAAAGGAGGAAAAGGAGGATCCAAAAGAGGTCTGGAAAATGACGGATACCACCTCTGTCTGGAAAATCGAGCGGCGCATTGCAAAAGAAACGAAAAAAACATCTCACGGCAAGGATTCGGTTGTGTATACGCCTATGCCTTACTATACGGTTCAAATGATTGGCAGCGGGGCTGATTCATCTCTCTATCAGTTTAAAATGGTGATTTTTAAAGTCAACAATCAGCTTTATGCGGATTTTATGCCGATTGATAATACAGGACTCGACAAGAGCAGAATGGCCATAGAAAGTTATTTCAGGATCCATACCCTGGCCAGGTTGCTTATTCGTGACCACCAGGTTGAATTTTCGTGGCTGGGGGCCATGTACATGAAACAGATGATCGAAAATAAACGCGTCAGGGTGAATTGCCAGTGGAACGACAGTGAAAGCCGTTTGCTACTGACAGGAAGCCCTGAACAACTGACCGGGATGATTGATCGTTATGCGGGAGAACCACGGTTCATTGACTGGGAAAATCAACCGGCTATGCTGAAGTTAAACCGAATAAATTAGAGTACCATGAAGCTTTACCAATATAAAAAACAGTTAATCATTGCAATGCACCTGCTTTTCTGGATTATATCCATTAATTGCTGGTATCTGGTGTTTAACCCCAGTGTGGGATTCTCGACTATCACCAAAAATATTCAGGATTACATGAGCCTAATATTGCCGATAAATATTGTCTTCTGCATCTATTGTCTTTTGCCCTTTGTCTGGTTGATCAAGGCTTCCCGGAAGTGGTTGAAAATATCCTTGACGATACTTTTTGCAGTTCCGCTTTTCTATCTTTTGTTCTCCTATCTCCGGCCGACTTCCCATCAGGATGAAATTTCCCTTTTCCAGGATTATTTCATTTCAGGATTCATGTATACCGTTGTATTTCACCTTCCGATAGCAATTGGTGTCTATTATAATTTGAATGTACTGGTTGATAAATACTTAAAAGCCAGTAGATTTGGATTTTATCTTTTATCGGTATCAACCCTGATGGTGATGGCTGCAATAGGTAATTATGCCTTGTTCAATTATTTCATAGATATATTATTTCCCAATTTCTATTTTATTTCTTATTTCAATATCCCTGAACT
>Ga0163199_1001700_pt1 | contig 13637 bp, 14 predicted proteins | sample PL_2010_150m_FD_113537 | JGI IMG/M metagenome (GOLD analysis project Ga0163199, IMG submission 113537) | Freshwater microbial communities from Powell Lake, British Columbia, Canada to study Microbial Dark Matter (Phase II) - PL_2010_150m | ecosystem: Environmental > Aquatic > Freshwater > Lake ... | reverse complement strand
GGCCTGTGGTGCCGGCGTGGCGCAGCGCCTCGCTTTGCGGCAGGCTGGCGCAACCGGCCAAAATGCACAGCGCAAAAACAAAACCCGCGAACACGCGGGTTTTGTCCAAACGAAGCGCCGGCGATCCTGCGGTCACTTGACCCAGTAGTACCAGATAAGCCCGACGATCAGCAACGTAACGCCTGCCGCCCAGGCGCTGAACCCGCCTGCCGGCAGGCTGTCGATGCGGCCGGCGATGCTCGCCACTTCCGCGTCGGTCAGGGCGCCGACGCGCGCTTGCGCCGCGGCCGGGGTGATGCCAAGTTGCTGCAGCTGATTGCGCACCTCGCTGCGCTGGGTGAATTGCAGCACCTTGTCGCGCGCGCCCTGGGCCGGAACCGCGGCGGTCAGTTCGCTGGTGCCGATCATACCGGCGTACGTACTGAAGGGGAGCGCGGCCAGGCACACGACCAACAGGCGGCAGACCTGGCGGACCAGTTGGGATTTCATCGCAGTCTCCTTTGTATTGGATTTGGAAAAGATACACTATGATATTCAAGTCCCCGGCGCGACGCCAGGCTAAACTAACAACTCTGCAGGGCACGGGAAAGGCGGGCGGCATGGCACAAGCACAAAGCGAAATCATCACCCTGGGCGGCGGCTGCTTCTGGTGTCTGGAAGCGGTGTTCGACGATTTGAAGGGCGTGACTTCGGTGGAATCGGGTTACATGGGCGGGGATTTGAAGAACCCCACGTACGAAGACGTATGCAGCGGCACCAGCGGTCACGCCGAGGTGGTGCAGGTCAGCTTTGATCCGGCAGTGGTCAGCGTCCGCGAAATTCTCGAGGTCTTTTTCGTCATCCATGACCCGACCACGCTCAACTTCCAGGGCAATGACTACGGGCCGCAGTACCGCTCGGGGATTTTCTATCACTCGCCGGAGCAGAAGGCGGCCGCGCAGCAGCTGATCGCCAAATTCGAGGCTGACGGCGTATGGGACCGGCCGATCGTCACCGAGGTTGTGGCCGCGAGCAAGTTCTACATCGCCGAAGTCGGGCACCAGGAATACTACCAGCGCAACCCCTCGCAGCCCTATTGCATGATGGTGGTGCGGCCCAAGGTGGCCAAGTTCCGCAAGCACTTTATCGGCAAGCTCAAAAAATAAGCGGCCGTTGCGGAATTGCCGAACCGGCGTCGTCCGATCAGCGTGGGCCTTGCACTTTCTGCACGATGACCGTCGAGAACTCCTTGCGCGTGCCCTCCGGCGCCGGGAAAGAGTCGCGCCGGTCGGCGAGTACGCTCCAGCCGGCGAATGCCCGCACCAGTTCGTTCGCGCCAAACAGGTGGTACTCTCCGGGTTGAAACATTCCCAGGTAAGTCGTGCCCTCGACGAGGACGTTTATGATTGCGCGCCCGCCGGGCGCGACCCTCTGGCCGATTTGCTGTAGCAGCGCGAGCGCGTGCTCCCTGCGGAAAAACATCAGCAGTCCGATCGCGACGATGGTGTCGTAATCCCGCTCGATGCGAAAGGAACCCAGGTCGGCCTGCAGCGCCTGCAGTGGCAACTGTTCGCGCAGCGCCGCTTGCCGCAGACGCTCGACGGCAGTCGGGCTGGCGTCGACCGCAGTCACCCGGCAACCGCGGTGCGCGGCTTCGAGACTGAGGTTGCCCAGGCCGCAGCCCAGGTCGAGCACGTCGCCGGCGACATGGGGAAGCGCCAGCTGCTCGAACGGATTGAGCGCGAAATCGCCTTCCCGCACTTGCCGCTGGAACTGGCTGTCGAAAAACTCGACCGGATCCGCAGTCATCATCGGCCTATCGCAGATGCAAACAGGGCGCGGCTGCGCCCAGCCGCGCTTCAGTCGCGGAATTTCGCCGCGCGTTTTTCCCGGCCCGCGGCGAGCGCCTCGCCGAGGTCGGTGGACAGCAGCATGGCCGCGTTCCAGGTGGCGACGTAATTCAGGCCGTCGCTGACCGAGTGATCGCGCGCGTAGGTGATCATTTCCTTGCAGCCGCGCAGCGCCAGCGGCGGCTTCGCCGCGAGCGTGGCGGCGAGTTCGCGCATCGCCGCCATCAGTGCATCCTGGTCCGGATAGCACTGGTTTACCAGGCGCAGTTCCTTCGCCTCGGCGCCGCCGACCTTGCGGCCGGTATAGGCGAGTTCACGCGCCGCGCCTTCGCCGACGATGTGCGGCAGGCGCTGCAGCGTGCCCACGTCGGCAGTGAGACCGACGTCGATTTCCTTGACCGAGAAGTACGCGTCGGCGGAGCAATAGCGCAGATCGCAGGCGGTGATCAGGTCGATGCCGCCGCCGACGCAGGCGCCGTGGATCGCCGCGATCACCGGCTTGCGGCAGCGCTCGATCGACGTGAGCGTATCCTGCATGTCCAGGATCAGGCGTCGCAGTTTCTCGCGCGAACGCCCGTCGCAGTCATCCCTGATCTGCGCCTGCATCCCGGCGAGCAGGCCGAGGTCGATGCCGGAAGTGAAATGCTTGCCCGCGCCGGAAATCACGCCGACACGCGCTTCGGCCGTTTCGTCCAGCCAGCGCATCGCGTCGCGCAGCTCCATCCACATGGCGAGTTCCATCGCATTGGCGCGCTCGGGCCGGTTGAGCTCGATGGTCGCGACTTGCCCGGTCAGGGCGACTTTGAGCGTCTGGAACTCCCTCACCGACGACTGTGTGGCCGGGTGGTTCACGTCAGGCTGCCATTACCTGCGGCAGCTTTGCTAGCGCCGTCGCCAAGTCCGCCTCGTCGTATTTTATGTCCTTCAGCTTGCCGCCGAAGTAGTCGAGGTAGGCCTGCATGTCAAAGTGACCGTGGCCGCTCAGATTGAACAGGATGGTGCGCGACTTGCCCTCGGCCTTGCATTTCAGCGCTTCAACGATTGCGCCTTTCACCGCGTGATTGGATTCGGGCGCCGGTACGATGCCCTCGGACCGTGCAAACGTTACGCCGGCTTCAAAGCACGCAATCTGCTCGTAGGCAACGGCCTCGATCAGGCCGAGCTCCTTGATGTGGCTTACCAGAGGCGCCATGCCGTGGTAGCGCAGGCCGCCGGCGTGGAATCCGGGCGGGATGAACGTTGACCCGAGGGTGTGCATCTTGGTGAGCGGCGTAAGACCCGCGGTGTCGCCGAAATCGTAGGCGTATTGCCCGCGCGTGAGGCTGGGGCAGGCCGCCGGTTCGACCGCAACGATGCGCACCTTTTTGCCGCCGCGCAATTGCGCGCCGAGAAACGGAAACGCGAGGCCGGCGAAGTTCGAACCGCCGCCGGTACAAGCGACGACAACGTCCGGGTAATCGCCGGCCATGTCCATCTGCGCCAGCGCTTCCTGCCCGACAACGGTCTGGTGCAGCAGCACGTGATTCAGCACCGAGCCGAGCGCGTACTTGGTGTCGGCGTTTTGCGCTGCCACCTCGACGGCTTCGGATATGGCGATGCCCAGGCTGCCCGGATGGTCGGCGCGCTGCGCGAGGAAGCCGCGGCCCGATTGCGTCTCGTTCGACGGCGAGGCAATGCACTTTGCGCCGTAGGTTTCCATCAGCGCACGGCGGTAAGGCTTCTGATCGTAGGACACGCGTACCATGAATACCTTGACCTCGAGCCCGAACAGCGTGCCGGCGAAAGCGAGCGCGGAGCCCCACTGGCCGGCACCGGTTTCGGTGACCAGGCGCTTTACCCCGGCCTGTTTGTTGTAGAACGCTTGCGCCACCGCGGTGTTGGGCTTGTGGCTGCCGGCTGGGCTCACGCCCTCGTACTTGTAATAGATTTTTGCCGGCGTCTGCAGCGTCTTCTCCAGCCGTCGCGCGCGGAACAAGGGCGACGGGCGCCACTGGCGGTAGACGTCGCGCACCGGCTCGGGGATGAGTATTTCGCGTTCGGTCGAGACCTCCTGCATGATCAGGTCCATCGGAAACAGCGGCGCCAAATCGTCGGGGCCCACCGGTTGCTTCGTGCCCGGATGCAATACCGGCGGCGGCGGCGAGGGCAGGTCGGCCGTGAGGTTGTACCAGTACTTCGGGATGCGCGATTCTTCGAGCAGATACTTGATGGTGTCAGACATGGCCACTCCTGGTTGAAAATTTCAATAGGTTCAGGGCGCGAGGCGCTCAATCTTCCAGCCTTCGGCGTGCCTGGTATAGAGCAGCCGGTCGTGCAGGCGGTTCCTGCGTCCCTGCCAGAACTCGATCGCTTCGGGGATCACGCGGTAGCCGCCCCAGTGCAGCGGCCGCGGCGGATTCTTGCCGTAGCGTAGCACGATTGCTCCGACTTTCGTCGCCAGGGTCAGGCGGTTGGGCAGCACCATGCTCTGCGGCGAAGCCCAGGCGCCGAGCCGGCTGCCGAGCGGCCGGGTCTCGTAGTAAGCGTCCGATTCCTCGGCGGAAACCTTTTCGATGGGCCCTTCGATGCGCACCTGGCGCTCGAGCGCGGCCCAGGCGAATACCAGCGCGGCATGGGGGTTGGCGGCGAGCTCGTGCCCCTTGCGGCTGGTGTAATTGGTGTAGAACACGAAGCCGCGCTCATCCACGCCTTTCAGCAGGACCACGCGCGCGGACGGCCGCCCCTCGGGTGTCGCCGTGGCGAGCGTCATCGCGTTCGGCAAGGGCAGATCGGCGTGCAGCGCGTCGTGAAACCAGCGGTCGAATTGCTTGAGCGGATCGGACGCTGCGTCCCTTTCGAGAAGACCGGCGCGCATGTATTCCTGGCGAATGTCGGCTATGCGCATGAGGCAATACGGATCCAGAGCGATGCAGTGGCATCATTTTACCCTGCCGTGCCGCGCGCTGCCGCTGCTGCATGCGCCATGTAGAATGCGCCTGTCGCATTTTCCGCCCGCCGCATGTCCCAGGTCATCGATTACGAACACGGCATCAGCGCCATCGATTCGGGTTACTACCGGCCGATGCTCGACGCCATCCATCTGATGGTCGAGGGCGGGCGCGCGGCGATCATCGACACGGGCACCAATCATTCGGTGCCGCTGGTGCTTGCGGCGATGCGCGCCAAGGGACTGCGGCCCGAGCAGGTCGATTTCGTAATACTCACCCACATCCATCTCGATCACGCCGGCGGCGCGGGACTGTTCATGCGCGAGTTTCCCAATGCCACGCTCACTGTGCACCCGCGCGGCGCGCGCCACATGGCCGACCCGGCGCGGTTAATCGCGGGTACGATTGCCGTCTACGGAGAGGCGCCGACGCGGCGCATGTACGGCGACATTCTGCCCGTGCCAGTCGAACGCATTCTCGAGACGCCGCACGCCGCGTCCATCCGCCTGAACGGACGCGAGCTGCAGTTTCTCGACACCCCGGGGCATGCACGCCACCATGTCGCCATCCGCGACACCAGGTCCGGCCATGTCTTCGCCGGCGATGTGTTCGGCCTGTCGTATCGCGAAATGGACCAGGGCGGCCGGCAGTTCATCATCCCGACGACCAGTCCGGCGCAGTTCGATCCCGCACCCTACCATCGCTCCATCGATCTGATACTCGGAACGAAGCCCGAGGCCGTCTACGTCACCCATTACAGCCAGATCCGCAACATTCCTGCCAAGGCCGAGGTGCTGCACCGCCTGGTCGATGCGCACGCCGAACTCGGTTTGCGCGAGAAGGACGCCGGCGCGGCGCGGCCTGCGCGCCTGCGCGAGGGCGTGAAGAAAATATTCCTCGACGAAGCGCGGCGCTGGGGTTCGCGCCTGCCGGATGCGCGCGTTCTCGACATCTACTCGAACGACGTCGAGCTGAACGCCCAGGGGCTGGGCTTCTGGCTGGATACGCTGGGCTGAGGATCTGTTGCGAAATGAGGGGATACCTCCCCTCATACTCCCCTATGTCAGACCGTTGCAAAATTCATTTTGCAACGGGTTCTAAGACTTAATTGCGCCGGCGCCGGCGGCCGACGAAATAGGCGCCCGCGCCGAACAGCGCCGCCATGGCCCAGAACACCGGGCCCATGCCCAGCGCCGTGCCCAGCGCCCCGAACGCAAGCGGTAGCGCGGTGCTGCTGGCATTCATGACGGTGGTGCGCACGCCCACCACCTCGCCCTGGCGGCCGGCCGGCGAGGTGTTGTAGAGCAGCGCCATGACCATCGGCTGGGAACAGCCCAGGCCCAGGCCCAAGGCGCAGGACAGCGCCACCAGCAGCGGCACGCTGGCGAAAAACGGAAATATGCAATACACCACTGCCGAGATCGTCAGCGCGGCAACGATCACCCGCCAGGGCGTGATGTGCCGGATCACCAGCGGCAGCAGCAGGCGCACCGCGAAAATGGAAATGGCGAAACTGCCCATCACCGAGCCTATGGTCGAAGCCGACAGGCCGATGCGTGAACCGTAGACCGGCATCACGAAGGTATACAGATCCCAGGCCATGTTCAGCAGGCCGCTGGCAATGAACACGCGGCGCAGCGCCCGGTTGCGCAGCAGGTCCATCACGCGGCCGGCGCCGGCGTCGGCCCCGCGCTCCATCGGCCGCGGCAGCGCCGGCCGGTTCAGCCAGAGCACCACCACGGGCGCAAGCGGAAACAGGAACAGCAGCGCAAAAGTGTTCAGGTAGCCGATGCCGTCTATGGAAAACCCCGTCACCAGCGGACCGAGCGAGGCGGAGACCGAAAATCCCAGCGCCAGCCAGCTGAAATTGGCGGCGCGGTCCTCGGCGCGGCCGATCGCACCCACCACCTGGCTGACCGCCACGTGGAACAGCATGAAGCCGGTGCCGATCAAGGTGCTCGCGACAAACAATATTTCCAGGCGCGGCCAGAAATGCGGCAGCAGCGCACCCAGCGCTACCGCCGAGCTAGCCCCGAACATGGGCCAGCGCGCGCCTATGCGGTCGATTAGCCGGCCCGCGCTCACCGCGAACAGCATCGGCAGCAGCGCATAGGAGGACATCAGCGCGCCCACGGTGAACGCCGAGGCGTGCAGGTGGATTGCGTACAAGGACACCAGCATGCGGCTGCCGTTGAACGCGGCGTGCGTGAGAATGGTCAGTACCACCAGCTGCCACAGGCGCATGTCAGTCCGCTGTCGCCGGGCGATTCTTTTGCCAGGCCACCATGGCCACGCCGAGACAGGTTACGGCAATGCCCGCCAGGCTAAGCGGTGTGGGCACCACGCCGAACATCAGCAATTCCAGCACCACCGCGAACACCGGCGTCAGGTACATCAGGCTGGTGACGCGCGTCGCCTCGCCGTGACGCATCAGCGTATGCAGCGCGTTCACCCCCAGGATCGAGGCGAGGATCACCAGGAAAGCGATTGCGGCAAGGAGTTGCCACGCCCAGCGCACCTGCATGCCTTCCACCGCCCAGGCGAGCGGCGCGAGCACGGCGAGCGAAATCGCGAACTGCAGCAGCGCCGCGCCATACAGGTCCACGCGCGGGCAGAACACGCGCTGGTAGAGCGTGCCCGCCGTAATGGCGACCAGGGAGAAACCCACCGCCGCGAGGCTCGCCCAGCCTATGGCGCGGATGTCGATTTTGTGCCAGACGACCAGCACCACACCGGCGAGTCCCAGGGCCACGCCCAGCCACTGGCGTGCGGCGAGGCGCGTATGCATCCAGCGCGAGACGACCAGTGCGGTCAGCAGCGGCTGCACCGCAAGGATCAGCGCGGTGATGCCAGCGCTCATGCCGAGATATTGCGCGTAATGGCTGCCGCCGAGGTTGGCCGCATGCATCAGCAGGCCCGCCACCAGAATGTGCCCGAGTTCGCTGCGCGAGGCCGGCCAGCTCGGGCGCAGCAGCAGCACCAGCGGGATCAGGCAGGCGAGGCCGAACGCATAGCGCAGCGTGAGAAAAGTAAATGGCGCGGCGTATTGCAGGCCGATTTTGGTCGCGATGAAGCCCGAACCCCAGACGGCGACGAAATACCAGGCAAGTAACGAGTCGAACCAGCGGCGCCTGGGATTTTGCATTGGTGTATTCTAAAGCGTCGGAGCCGCAGGCGCGGCTGCAAAAGGAGAATCAAGATGGCAGAAATCAAGATCGTCAATCCCGATTCCCTGGGCAAGCCCCTGGGCCAGTATTCGCAAATCACCCGCGTCAAGGCATCCGAGTACCTGTTCATCGCCGGCCAAGTCGCTACCGACGGCGCCGGCAATGTCGTCGGCGCCGACGATTTCGACGCCCAGTGCGTGCAGGTGTTTGCCAATATTGGCGCGGCGCTCGCGTCCTGCGGCGCAGGCTGGGGCAACGTGGTGCAATTCACAACCTATTTGGTGCATTCGCAGGATATTCCGAAATTCATGCAATACCGCCTGCGCGAGTTCCCGCGCATGTTCAGCAACGGCGCCTATCCGCCCAACACCCTGCTCATGGTGGATCGTCTGGTGAAGGAGGCGTTCCTGATCGAAGTCCAGGCGGTCGCCGCAATCTGAACCGCCGCGGCTGTCATTCCGAGGCCTAAGGCCGAGGAATCTGCTTTTCTTAATCCTGAAGCGGATTCCTCGCGATGCTCGGAATGACGATTCTTGGCATCGTCATTCGGACCCGTGACCTACGCGCTCGCCCGCCGCTTGCCGACTTCCAGCACCATCGCAGTGGCGATGACGATCACCGCGCCGCCGGCCAGGGTGCTCAGGCCGACCGGCTCATGCAGAAACAGCGCGCCCCACAGCGTGCCGAACACCGGGATCAGGAAAGTGACGGTGAAGGTGCGCGTCGGTCCGATGTCGGCGATCAGGCGGAAGTAAATGAGATAGGCCGCAGCGCTGCATAGCAGCGAGATGCCGAGCACGGCAACCGTCACCGGCCAGGTGAACGCCGCCGCGGGCGGCGGCGCGGGCAGGAAGGGCATTACTACGACGCTGGCAGCGATAAGGCTGCCCACAGTCAGCGCGCGCGGCGCAATCTTCCCGGCGCGCTTCTTGACGTACACGCCGGCCAGCGCATAACAAGCGGTGGCGCAGATGCAGGCGAGCACTGCCAGCACGACCTCCGGGCTCACTGCGATCGGGCCGAAGCCGACCAGCAGCCCCACGCCGATCATGCCCAGCGCCAGGCCGAGCACTTTGCGCCAGGAGAGCCTTTCTCCCAGCCAGATCGCCCCGCAGATCGCGGCGAACCAGGGTGCCGCGGCATTGAGTATGGCCATGTAGGACGCTCCGATGTACTTGCCCGACCAGGCGTACAGCGCCCAGGGCAGCGCCGTGTTGAGCACGCCCAGCATCAGGTACGGGCGCCAGTTCTGCACCGGGTGCAAGGCGAAGCCCGCCGCGCGCGCATAGAGCAGCATGGCGATGGCGGCAATGCCCACGCGCAGCTCGGTCAGCCACAGCGGGCCGATCGCGCCGACTGCCATGCGCACGAACAGGAAGGAACCGCCCCAGATGGCGGCAAGCAGGACGAGACGGGTGAGATCGGCAGGGCGCATCGTTTCAACCTCGCCCCTCGGCTCGCGCGCAAGGGGCAGGGCAGCAAAAAGCACAGCGCGCACTGTACAGGCGAAGCCGCCACGCCGCCACCCGCTTCTTGCGCCGTGGCCGCGGCGGGATTACCCTCGCGCGCATGCCTGCCGATACGCTGCCCGCTTTCCTTGCCGCCGCGCCCGGTGCGCTGCTCGATCGCGAGCGTCCGCTCGCGTACGCAGCGCTGGCCGCGGAGAGCGCGCGCCTGGCGCGGGCGCTGCGCGAACTCGGAGTGCGTGCCGGCGACCGCGTCGCCATATGGCTGCCCAATGTTCCCGCCTGGCTGGCGCTGCTGTTCGCCTGCGCCCGGCTGGGCGCGATCGCAGTGTCGGTCAACACGCGCTTTCGCAGCCATGAAGTTGCCGACATCGTCGGCCGCTCGCGTGCCAAACTGCTTTGTTACTGGCCCGGTTACCGGCATATCGATTTCACCGGCATTCTCGCCGACTGCGATGCGCAGGCGCTGTCGTCGTTGGAGGCGCTGCTGGTGTATGCGGAGGACGCAAGCGCGCCGCAGAAGGTCGTCGGCAAGCCCGCGCACGACTACCGCAAGCTGAGTGCTTGCGAGCCGCTCGCGGACGATGCCTCGCGGCCCGAAGCGGGCTGCGTCATGTTCACGACGTCGGGCACGACCAAGGCGCCCAAGTTTGTCCTGCACGATCAGCGCACGCTGATACGCCACGCCCGCGACGTCGCCGCCGACTTCGGCTACACCGCGCCGCAGGCGAAAATTCTGCTGACCGCGCCGCTGTGCGGCGTGTTCGGCTTCTGCAATACCATGGCGGCGATCGCGGCCGGGCGGCCGCTGGTGATGTATCCAGGGTTCGATCCGACGGAGGCGGCGCGCGCGGTGCAGCGGCATGCGATCACCCATACCCACGCCACCGACGAAATGATCCAGCAGATGCTGGCGGCCGTAAGCGAGCCGCAGCCATTTCCGAGCGTGCGCTTCTTCGGTTACGGGGCGTTCTCTCCGGCATTGGCCGATTTGCCCGCGCGGGCAGAAGCGCGCGGCCTGACACTCGTCGGCCTGTACGGCATGAGCGAAGTGCAGGCGTTGATGGCGCGGCAGAGCGAGTCCGCCCCCTTCGCGGAGCGCGCGCTTGCCGGAGGCATGCCGGTGGCGCGCGAAGCTAAGGTGCGCGCGCGCGACCCTGCGAGCGCCGCGGTGCTGCCGCACGGGACCGCGGGCGAACTGGAATTCCTGGTGCCCAGCCGCATGCTGGGCTATTTCGAGGATGAGGAGGCGAACCGCGCCGCAATCACCGATGACGGCTGGTTCAGAAGCAGCGATCTCGGCTATACCACGGCCGACGGACGGTTCGTGTTCATTGCCCGCCTGGGGGACGCGCTGCGCCTGTCGGGCTTTCTCGTCAGCCCGGCCGAGATCGAGGACGTGCTGCAGCAGCATGCCAGCGTGAGGGCGGCGCAGGTGGTGGGAGTGGAAACGGCCGCCGGCGTGAAACCCGTGGCCTTTGTCATCGTAACGAAGGGCGCCTTGTTCGACGAAGCGGCGCTGATCGCGCATTGTGCTTCGCGCATCGCCGGGTTCAAGGTGCCGCTGCGCGTTGGCGTGCTCGACGCTTTTCCGGTGACCCCGGGGGCCAACGCGACCAAGATTCAGAAAGCCAAGCTGCGCGAAATTGCACGGGAATTGATGCGCGGCGACTGAACGTCGATTCGTGCTGATCCCGGCACTCGCGATTTGCCAAGTTCGGATGTCAGGTCAGCGGGCGCGAAGGTCCGCCCCGTTCCTGCAACACGCTGCGCAGCTCCTGCAGGAATCCCTCCTGCTGCATCGGTTTGATCAGATAGCGCGCCGCCCCCAGTGCTTTGCCGACATGCGCATCCTCCGCAAGGGTAAGATTCGCCGAATAGAAAATGAATGGAATGGTTCTGAGCTCTGCATCATGCATCCAGTTGTGGCACAGGACGAAACCGTCCATTTTCGGCATCGCAACGTCGGAGACGATGACGTCGGGCCGACGGCTCTTTGCGACAGCCAGCGCCTCTACTCCGTTGCCCGCCGCCGACACATCATAGCCATTGAACTGGAGCACCATCCTCAGGAGGTCGCGGTCCAGTTCGTTGTCGTCGACGATCAATATGTGAGTTTTGATTGTTGCCCCCTTCCGCACCCGTGTACGGTGCGCGAGACGCATGATCATGCGGGTTTCCGGAATTTTAGCAGAGGACTGCCGCGAACATGTTCGATCCGGTCATGGGTTCCGCGCTCCGCCGGAACACCAAGGGGCGGAAGCGGACCGTCGCGCCGAGCCGGCTATTGCATTCCGAGAACGGTCTTGATCGCGACAGCCAGTGCGTCGAACTGGAACGGTTTGGACACGTAGCCATCGGCCCCGTTGGTCATCCCGTTCAGCACGTCTTCCGGACTTACGCGGCCGGTGAGCATGATAACCGGGACGGAGCCAAGCGTGGGGTGTCTGCGTACTTTTTGCAGAAGATCAAAACCACTCATTCCCGGCAGGCCCACGTCGAGGAGTATCAGATCGGGAAATGGCCGCTTCTGCAGTTCGGCAACGATGGTCTGACGATCGGACGCCGTGCGCACACGATAGCCATCCAGGGTGAGTTTCCGTGCCAGGATTTGCACCAGCGGTACATCGTCGTCAATGCACAGGATACTACGCTTGGTCCCCGGCGCGAGAGGCGCGACCTTCGTCGCCGGACGCACGATGTTGATGCAATAGCCGGCCTGCTGCAGCTTGACCGCGCTCTCTTTTACTTCCTTTATCTGAGTTTCCGAAGCCGTCGCCAATGACGATTGGGCTTTTCGCGCGCCTTCAAATATAAGGGTAAATTCGAGGTCGGCATCGTCCGACGTTTCGTTCATGTTATTTTGGTGTATTGAAATTCAAACTCTTGCAGTTTCGCGGCTACGGTCAACCAGCAGCGAACTAACGCGACAATGGCTTCCGGCGCCAAACGCGGTACGGCAAGCTGCGTGCGCTCTTGTCTGGCAACTAGCCGGTTGCTGAATAAATGTATAGCAGGACGCTGCAAGAGGGATATTGTGTTTTGTCACAGGTCCTGCTTTCAATCAGGTCGGCGCCAAACCGCGACCGTTTTCGGGCGCAGCGACTGGCCGATTAGGGTCGACGACGCGGAATGCCGGATTGAGTGCCGGTTTCAGCCGGTTTTGGCAGATTGCTCTAGTCGTACACAGTCTGCGAGTAGTGCGCGGCATCCACCAGGGCTTCGATGACCGTCGGGCCGTCCGCGGCGAGCGCCTTGCGCAATTCGCGTTCCAGCGCTGCGGCGCTGTCCACGCCGACTGCCGGTACGCCGAAGTAATGCGCGGGCGGCGGCCGGTAGTCGCCCTGCGAAACCTCGGTGCCATAGTAGGGCAGGCCGCGCCGCTCCTGCTTGACCTTGATCAGCGACAGCCAGCGGTCGTCGAGTACGACGAAGGGGATGGCCAGGCGCTCGCGCAGGGCCACCGCGACTTCACCGCAGGTCATCTGAAAGCAGCCGTCGCCGAGCACGCACACCACCGGCAGGTCCGGCCGCGCGAGTTTGGCGGCGAGCGCCGCCGGAATGCCGAAACCCATGGACGACCAGCCGTTGGTGATCAGGAAGCTGCGCGGCGCGTGCGCCGTCCACTGGCTGGCGATCTGGTGCGTGTGCGCGCCGACGTCGAATGCGAGCACGCCCTCCCTGGGCAGCAGCTTGCGCACGACGTCGATCGCCTGGTGCGGCGCGAACCCGGCCACCGCCGGACGCAACGCTGCCTGGAAGGCGTCGCGATGCTGCCGTATCAATTGCGCCGGCCAGTTGTTTTCCGCCGCGGGCAGCACCGCCAGCTGCGCGATCGAATCGTCGAGGTCGCCGACCACTTCCTGGGCGACGCGCACGCTGGCATCGACATCCGCAGGCTCGATGCCGGCGTGCAGCACCGGCACCGTCCCCAACCACGCTTCGTACTCCACTTCGATGGTGTCGTAGCCGAGCCCGATCACGAGGTCGGCGCTGGCGATCAGCGTGCGCTGCAATTGGCGCATGGCGCGTTCGATGCAGCCCAGCGACAGCGGATGGTCCTCGTCTATCATGCCCTTGGCCATGGTTGTCGTGGCAAAGGGCATGTGGTGGCGCTCGACGAAAGCGCGCAGCAATTCGGGTTTGTGCATGCGCATCGCGCTGGTGCCGATCACGGCGATGGGCCGCCGGGCGGCGCGCAGCAGTTCCCCTGCGCGGGCGATCGTTGCGGCCGGTGCGGGCTTTAGC